>JAAIGF010185782.1_pt1 | contig 15657 bp, 14 predicted proteins | sample 6487441 | NCBI WGS metagenome assembly JAAIGF01 (sample SAMN13974129, study PRJNA590717) | phyllosphere metagenome | biome: pepper field; feature: multiple bacterial spot infested pepper fields; material: pepper leaves; isolation source: leaves from pepper fields | host: Capsicum annuum ... | reverse complement strand
GCCCGTGCACAGCAGCAGCCGGCGGTAGGGCAGGTCGAGCGCTTCGAGCACGCCTTCCGCGCAAGCCGTCATCCGCTCATGCTCGGTGTCGCTGTCGTTGGGGCGGCAAACCGTGACCAGCTCGACCTTCTCGAACTGATGCTGGCGGATGAAGCCGCGCGTGTCGCGCCCGGCTGCGCCCGCTTCGCTGCGAAAGCACAATGTGTGCGCGGTGAGCCGGATCGGCTCGGCAAGGGAGCCCAGGATCTCGCCCGCGACCGACGCGGTCAGGCTGACCTCCGACGTCGGGATCAGCCAGCGGTCGTCGGTGGTGCGGAAGCTGTCCGCGGCGAACTTCGGCAGCTTGTCGGTGCCGTACATCGCCGCGTCGTTCACCAGCACCGGCGGGTTGCACTCGACATAGCCGTTTTCGGCGGTGTGCCGGTCGAGCATGAACTGCGCAAGCGCGCGGTGCAGGCGTGCGATGGGTCCACGCAGCACGGTGAAGCGCGAACCGGACAGCTTGGCCGCGGTCTCCGCATCCAGCCAGCCGTTGCGTGCGCCCAGTTCAACGTGGTCCAGCACCTTGAAATCGAACTGCCGCGGCGTACCCCAGCGCGCCTGTTCCACATTGTCGTTCTCGTCGGCGCCGGCAGGCACGTCCTCGGACGGCAGGTTGGGAATCTCCAGCGCGATCACTTCAATCTTCTCGCGCAGCGCATCCAGCGCCGCTTCCGATGCCTTCAGCTCATCGGCAAAGGCGGCAACCTCGGCCATGATGGCCGATACGTCCTCGCCCTTGGCCTTGGCCTGGCCGATGGCCTTGGAACGGCTGTTGCGCAGGCTCTGCAGTTCCTGCGTGCGCACCTGGATGCGCTTGCGGTCCGCTTCCAGCGACTCCAGCGCGGACACATCAAGCGCATAACCGCGGCTGGTGCGCAGGCGTTCGGCAAGGTCGGCAGGCTGTTGGCGAAGCAGGGCAGGATCGAGCATGGCTGGGAGTCGGTTTTCGAAACAGGATCCGGATTATCGCCTGTTACGCGGATTTCTGCCGCCGGTTCATCGCCGCTGTGCCAGAATCCGGGTGATCCCGCCCTGGTCCGAGCCATGCCCGCTACCCGTTCTTCGTCAGGCAAATCGTTCACCTTGGAGATTCCGCGCAACGCCCTGAAAATCGCCGGTATCGCGTTCTGTGGCGGGCTGCTGTTGTTCGTGGTGGTGTGGCTTTCCAGCCGCGACAAGGCCTTCTACCAAGCTGATCCGGCGATGAAAACGCCCCAGCAGGCCGCCGAAGTGGAACCGCTGCCTGAGCCCCTGGCCGCTGCCGCCGGCTCCAGCGACATGCCCGAGGCGCGCCCCGTGCCGACGGAAGAAGCGCCAAAACTGGTGGAAGCCACTCCCCCGCCGCCCACCGTGGATACCACCGTGCCGCCACCCGCTGAGGTTCCCGCAACCGCGCCGGTGACGTCGGACCGGCCCATGCCCATCCCCGGCCAGTCGCCTGCACCCTCATACCCGCCCGGCGCGCTGCGTCGCGGCGAATCCGGTTCGGTGGTGCTGCGGGTGGATGTGGATGCCAACGGCCAGCCTGCGGCGGTGACGCTGATCCAGCGCAGTGGCTCCCGTGATCTGGACCGTGCCGCCAGCGAAGCGGTGCGGCGTTGGCGCTTCACGCCTGCGATGAGCAATGGCCAGCCGGTGCCGGGCAGCATCGAGGTCCCCTTCGACTTCACCCCGGGGCGCTGATTCGACATTGCTGACGGCACGATGTTGACGCGCCCTTGTTGCCGCTGAACGTCGCCGCTGCTCCAACCTGAACTCCATACACGGCATTGACGCGGCGCTGACACTGACATGGCCTGCGCAGGGCAACACTCGGCCCGTCGTCGGAAACGACATTGCAGGAGTCAGAACATGAGCGCCACCCGAGCACCGGATATGCAGACCCCTCCCCCGCACCAGGCCGATGCCGACCTGGTTCAGGAACGCCGCCGCCCGTCGCCCCTGTTGTGGGTGGCGCTGATCGTGGCGATGTTCGCCGCCGCGCTGATGTGGCTGCGCTGGTCCAACCAGGATGTGGCGCCCGCGCCCATGGGCGAGCGCATGCTGCCCACCACCGGCGCGCCGGCGGCCACCACGCCCGAACCTGCTGCGCGCAAGGCAGCACCGGCCACACCGTCCCGCCAGCGCCCCGCGCCCGTGGTGAACAATCGCGAAGCGCGCCCGCTGACCAGCAATGTCAAGCCGGTATATCCGCGCACTGCGCTGCGCAACGGCGTGCAGGGCAGCGTGGTGGCTCGCCTGCAGGTGGCGGCTGATGGCAGCGTGAGTGATGCCAGCATTGTTTCGCGCAGTGGACAGCGTGACCGCGATCTGGACCGTGCGGTGCTGACCACCGTGCGCGGCTGGAAGTTCGAGCCGGCCCTGAAGGATGGCCGCGCCATCTCCAGCGTGGTCAACGTCCCGGTGGATTTCCGTACCGAGTAAATCGGGCTGCACCGCGTAGCGCCGGGCTCTGCCCGGCTGATGCAGCCTCGCATCGCGTAGAGCCGGGCTCTGCCCGGCTCTGGCGTTGAACCGTGTATCCGCAGCCGGGCAGAGCCCGGCGCTACGCCAGCTTGAATCCGGCGCTGCGGGCCAGGTCGTCAAACCCGGGAAAAGACGTCGCCACATTGGCGACATCATTGATGCGTACTTCCCCATCACCCAGCTGCCCGGCGATCGCAAACGCCATCGCGATACGATGGTCGCCATGGCTTTCGATGGTGCCGCTGCCCAGCGTTGCGCCGCCATGGATGGTGGCGCCATCCCCGGTTTCATCCACCTGCACGCCAAGCGCACGCAGGCCGGTGGCCATCGCCGCCAGACGGTCGGATTCCTTCACGCGCAGTTCGCCCGCGCCGGTGACCACGGTGTTGCCCTCGGCGGCGGCGGCAGCGATGAACAGCGCCGGGAACTCGTCAATCATGTCCGGCACCAGTTCCTCCGGAATAGACGTGCCCTTCAGAGGCGCGTACTGCACCACCAGGTCGGCGACCGCTTCGCCACCCTGCACGGCAGGATTTTCCTCGCGGATGTCCGCCCCCATCAGCCGCAATGCATGCAGCAGACCCGTGCGGCGCGGATTCAGGCCCACCTGGTGAAGGCGCAGCCTGGAGCCGGGAATGATGCTGGCGGCCACCAGAAAGAAGGCCGCGGAAGAAAAGTCGGCGGGTACCACGATATCCGTCGCGCGCAGACGCTGGCCGCCGCGCAAGCGCGCCCTGCCCGGCGAATAGGCGATGTCCACCCCGAAGGCGGCGAGCATGCGCTCGGTGTAATCGCGGGTGGGATGTGGCTCGGTCACCGTGGTTTCGCCCTGTGCGTACAGGCCAGCCAGCAACACGGCGGACTTGACCTGCGCGCTGGCGACGGGCGAAGCGAATTCGATGCCCTGCAACGGCTGCCCGCCGTGCACACGCAGCGGCGGCGTGCCGTCCTCGCGCGTGTCGATGCGCGCGCCCATTTCGGCCAGCGGGCCGGTGATGCGCCGCATCGGTCGCCGTGAAAGCGATTCATCGCCCACCAGCACGCTGTCGAAACGCTGGCCAGCCAGCACGCCGGCGATCAGCCGCATGCCGGTACCGGCGTTGCCGCAGTCCAGTTCGCCCTGCGGCGCGCGCAGGCCATCGATGCCTACGCCATGCACCACGCGTCGCGATGGCGAAGGTGTCTCGATGCGGGCACCCAGCTGGCTGAAGATGCGCGCGGTGGCACGGGTGTCTTCGCCTTCCAGGAAACCTTCGATGGTGGAGATGCCATCGGCCAGCGCGGCGAACATCACCGCCCGGTGGGAAACGGATTTGTCGCCGGGAATGACCAGGCTGCCCTGCAGGGGCTGCCCGCGACGGGCGGTCCAGTGTTGCGCGTTGCTCATCGTCTGATTTCCTTCAGCGCCGCCAGCTGGCGACGTAACACGGAGCGAGCGCGCGCATCGGCGCCCTCGCCGGGGGCGGTCAGGGCACGGCGACCGGATACGAGCCCAGCACCTTGATCTGCGCCGCATGCGCTTCCAGTTCGGCAAGCGCGGCCTGCATCGGCACATCATCGATATGCCCGGCCAGGTCGATGAAGAAGCCGTATTCCCACTTGCCGTGATGCGAAGGCCGCGATTCGATGCGGTTCATGCTGATGCCATGCCGCGCGAACGGGCTGAGCACATCGAACAATGCGCCCGGCTTGTCATGGATGAAGACCAGTACGGACGTGCGGTCGTTGCCGGAGGTCGGGAACAGGTTGCGGCCGATCACCAGGAAGCGCGTGGTGTTGTCGGCATCGTTCTGGATGGCCTTGGTGACCACTTTCTTCAGGCCATAGACCTGCCCGGCGCTCTCGCCACCGATGGCCGCGGCATCATCGGCGTTGCGCGCGCGGCGGGCGCCTTCGGCGTTGCTGGCGACCGGGACCTTTTCGGCCCTGGGCAGGTTCGCGCGCAGCCATGCCGAGGTCTGCATGAACGACTGAGGGTGTGCGTAGACACGTTCGATGTCGTCCAGCCGGCCACTGCGCGACATCAGGTACTGCTGCACGCGCAGTTCCACTTCGCCGCAGATCTTCAGGTTGGAGGTAAGGAACATGTCCAGGGTGATCTGGATGGTGCCCTGCCCCGAATTTTCCACCGGCACCACGCCGAAATCGGCGTTGCCGGCTTCCACTTCCTGGAACACCTCCTCGATGCTGGCCATCGGCAGGCCCAGCGCCGAGCGGCCGAAATGCTTGAGCACCGCCTGCTGGCTGAACGTGCCTTCCGGACCCAGGTAGCCGATCTTCAGCGGTTCCTGCTGGGCCAGGCAGGCGGACATGATCTCGCGATACACATGCACCAGCACTTCATCGCTGAGCGGGCCTTCGTTGCGGTCGACCACCATGCGCAGTACCTGCGCCTCGCGCTCCGGGCGGTAGTAGTCCACGGCGGCGGCAAGCTTGCCCTTGGCCTTGCCGACCTTGTGGGCGAAGCGCGCGCGTTCGGCGATGAGCGATTGGATGTCGCGGTCGATCTGGTCGATCTTGGCGCGGACATCGGCCAGCACCGGCGGCGCGCTGGCCGCGATGTCAGCCGCTTTCGGTGCGGCCTTGGCCTTTGCCTTGGCGGGCGCGGCCTTCTTGCTGGCCGGCTTGGCAGGTTTGCGTGCCATGGGGGTTCCTTGGTGCAGGGCGCGCGGCAGGCACGCGCCGGAAAATCAAACGACGAAAGACGCTCAGCCGTGACGCTGCTGGAAATCGGCCATGAAGGCAACCAGCGCTTCGGCACCGGCCAGCGGCATGGCGTTGTACAGCGAGGCGCGGATACCACCAACGGCCTTGTGGCCCTTCAGCGCCAGCAGCCCGGCAGCCTTGGCTTCGGTGACAAACCGCGCGTCCATGTCGGCGTTGGCAAGGAAGAACGGAATGTTCATCCGCGAACGTGCGGAAACCTTCACCGCGTTGCGGTAGAAGCCGCCGGATGCGTCGATGGCCGCGTACAGCAGGGCCGCCTTGGCGGCATTGCGGCGCGCGAATTCGACCACACCGCCTTCGGCAAGCATCCACTTGAACACCAGCCCGGCCAGGTACCAGTTCCAGGTGGGCGGGGTGTTGAGCATGGAATCGCGCGCGGCATGCGAGCGGTAATCGAAGATGTCCGCACGCGACTGGCCACTGCGTTCCAGCAGGTCGCGGCGCACGATCACCACCGCGATCCCGACCGGCCCCAGATTCTTCTGCGCACCGGCGTAGATCACGCCGAAACGGCGCACATCCAGCGGTTCGCTGGCGATGGACGAGCTGAAATCGGCCACCAGCGGAACATCGCCGGTATCGGGAACATCACGGAATTCCACACCGTGGATGGTTTCGTTGGCGGTGATGTGCACATAGGCCGCATCGTCGGAAAGATGCCAGCCGTCGCGGGGCGGAATGTCAGCGAACGCGTGCGCTTCGCTGCTGGCGGCAATGTTCACCGACACATACGGCGTGGCCTGCCGCACTGCGGTCTTTCCCCAGTGCCCGGTCAGCACATAATCCGCATGCTGTCCGGCGCTGGCAAAGTTCAACGGGATCAGCGCCTGCTGGGTGGTGGCGCCGCCGGGCAGGAACAGCACGGCGTACTCATCGGGGATGTCCAGCAGCCGGCGCAGATCAGCTTCCGCTTCGCTGGCCACGGCCATGAACTCCGGGCCGCGGTGGCTCATCTCCACGATGGACGCACCAGCGCCATGCCATTCCAGCATTTCCTCCTGCGCCTGGCGCAGGACCGCTTCCGGCAACATCGCAGGGCCGGCACTGAAGTTGAACGCGCGGGTCATGTCACACCTGTGGGGGCAAGACCCCTAGTATGCCGCAGCGCAGCGGCCTCTGGACCGCAGGAACCGCGGGAAATTTGGTTGCATCCGAATCCATCGTGACGCCGCCGCGATTGCCGGCCGATGGCCGGCATCATGCAGATGTCAGCGCGCGCCGAACAGCAGCAGCAGGCTGAGCACGCCAGCCAGCAGCAGTGCGCTGACCAGCAGCCATGGCCAGCGGCGCACGCGCCGTGGCGCGGCCTGCACCGGCGCGTTTTCCATCTCGCTGGCCACGTATTCTTCGGCAGGCAGCGGACGTACCCGTGGGTCATTCGGCAGTTCCAGCACGAACCGGTGCTGGCCGTCGAACACCACCTGGTCGCCAGCCTGCAGCCAGCAGTGCCGCACCATCACGCCGTTCACCCGGCTGCCGTCGCCCTGCCCCAGGTCGCGCAGCAGCACCCGTTCGCCGTGGCATTCGATGCGCGCATGCTGTTCGGCGAAGGCCGGTTCGTCGATCTCGATGTCCGCCTCGGCGCCGCGGCCGACCAGGCGCGGGCGGTCCAGCGTGAAGCTGCGGCCATGGTGGCGACCGCCCAGGCCACGCAGCAGGCGGGGCTCGTCGGGCTGCTGCACGGACTGCGCGGCAGGCGGCGTGACCGGCGTGTCCACCGCGCCCTGGATGAGCATTTCCACACCGTCCACATACAGGCCATCGCCGGCACGCAGCAGCGCCATGCGCCGCACCGGCCGTCCGTTGACATGAACGCCGCGTACGCCGGTAGCCACCTGCAGCCACAGGCCGCGGTCGTCAAGGCACAGCTGCGCCAGCAGCAGGCTGCCCTGGCTGCCCTTGCTGCCATCGACCATGCGGATGCTGCCGTTGGCCTGGCGTACGATGCGTTGCACCCCCGGCGCCAGGGGCTGGTCGGGCTGTGCGTGTTGGCTGAAATGGACGAGCATTTTGTGCATGCGCCGCAGCCTACCAGCTGGCCGCCGATCGCAGAAGAACTGTCGTTGTTGGCGTTTGCCGCCGCGATGCGCACAATGCTCGCCCACCATTACGTTTCCACACGCAAGGAACCTGCATGTCCAGCATCGACGTCCGCCACGCCCACGCTCTGCCTGCCGATCAGGCGCGCCAGGCCATCGAGGAGGTGGCGGCAAAACTTGCCGAGCGCTTCGGGCTGCAGACGAACTGGCGAGGCGATGTGCTGGACTTTTCCGGCAGCGGCGTGGACGGCGCGATCGAGATGCAGCCGGGCGCGGTCCGGGTCACCGCGACGCTGGGCTTCCTGCTGTCGGCGATGAAGTCGATGGTGGAAGGCGAGATCCAGCGGGTGCTCAAGGAAAAGCTTGGCTGAACCGCCTTGCGCGCCAGCGCCACCATCACGCCATCCGCGCAGCGGCGCGGGTAACCTGCTGGGGTATCCGTCCAGGCAGGAGACCGCACATGACCCAGTACGACGAGCACGATCCCCGCGTTGAAGGCCAGGACAAGGCGTCCTTCCAGGACCAGGCCGAGCGTTTTTCGCGGCGTTTCAGCGATTCGGCCCAGCAGGTATGGCTGGCTGGCCTGGGGGCACTCGGCCGCGCGCAGGCCGAAGGCAACCGTTTCTTCGAGGGTCTGGTGCGCGAGGGCGAAGCCTACGAATCACGGCGCCGCGACAAGGGCGCCGGTGAGGATCCGGGCTGGCGTGACAGCGTGGAAGAACAGCTTGGCCAGGCCCGCGAAAAGGCGACCGGCACCTGGGAAAAGGTGGAAAAGGCGTTTGAGGACCGCGTGCAGGGCGTGCTGAAGCGCCTGCATGTGCCCAGCGCTGACGACGTGGCAGCGCTGAACAGCCGTATCGATGCGCTGACTACCCGCTTGAACCGGCTGGAAAGCCGTTCGGCGAGCACCGCCAGTGGCGAGCCCACCCCGGGTAGCCACCAGTCCCCCGGTGGCTCCTGAGGTGCACCCGATCAGATCGCGTTGTTGCAAAGCAGCAATGACTGCGTGACAATCGATCCGACCCGCCAGTACACCCTGCCGTTTGTTCCCTCCCCTCACGGCTTTGGTACTGGCGGGTTTTTAGTGCCAGCGCCCCGCAATGGACGGCGCGCGCGTCACACGCGCCCTTACACTGTCGCCCCTCTTACCACCTGTCTCTGAATGTTCCCCTGGATCACGGCCCTGCTGTCGGCGCTTGTCTGTTTCCTGCTTGCCTCTGCCTGGCTGTGGCTGGTGAAGCGACGCCGCAAGGAGATGTCGCTGGGCCTGCAGGCACTGGCCGGCATGCACTGGCGCGATTTCTCCGAACTGGTCAAGCGTGCGCTGTGCGAACGGCGTCAGCTGCATGAGCTGCGTCGCGATGTGCAGGACACGCTGGAACCGCGCAGTGACTTCCTGCTCGGCGGCAACGACGGGCATTGGCTGGTTTCCTGCAAGCACGGACTGGCCTATCGCATCGGTACGGCGGCGGTGAATGAGCTGGGGGCGGCCGCGCGATTGTCCGGCGCGCGCGGCGGCATCCTCATCACCGAGGGCCGCGTGGATGGCGAAGGCCTGGCAGTGGCCGACAAGCAGGCGGTGGAGGTGATGGATGGCAAGCGCCTGTGGCCGCTGCTGTCACCCTATCTGCCGGGCGACATCGAATCCCGCGTGCGCTCGTCGGCGCGCCACGAGGCGCTGCGGCGCACCGTCATTGCCGCATTGGCATCCTGCACGGCCGGGCTGCTGGTGGGCTTGGGCCTGCAGGCCGCGCATGTGCCCTCGCCGTTCGATGGCACCGCCGCGACAGCGGTTGCAACGAGCTCCGCAAGGGACGAAGCCGGCCGCGAGGCGGTGACGGATATGCAGGTGGCCGGCACCGCGGAGGTGCAGCAAGGAGTGCCCACGGCGGCGGAAACCGATCCGGACGATGAAACGATGCGCGCCTACCAGCAGCAGATTTCGCGGGCGCTTGGACGCATCGATGGGGTTTCCAGTGCCGTCTGGCAGACGCGGCAGACGCTGGTGGTGAGCCGCACCGCCGATATCGATGCGGTGTGGCCGAAGATCTGTGACGAGCTGATGCGCCATCCATCGCTGCGCAATGTTCGCGTGCAGCTTGATGCACGCCCTGGCGTGCAGGAGCCGGTGCGCTGGCGACAGTGCACTACCTTGTAAGCCCGTAGAGCGGGGCTCTGCCCGGCTGCGTGATGATGCCTCGAGCCGGGCAGAGCCCGGCTCTACATGATGCATTCCCGGCCCCACGAAACGCCACGGCCGACTGATTCTGGTGGGTGACGACCGTTGGTCGTCACGCCTTTCCGGGCATGTGACGACCAACAATCGCCACCCACCGTGGCGCAGGGCTCTGCCCTGCGCACTTGGACCAGCCGGGCAGAGCCCGGCTCTACCGGGAGCTGCCGGGTGCGAAGCGCGCAACAAGGTCCCAGGCGTCGCCCAGGAAGATCTGCCGCACGCGCGTGATGGCCTGCTCGCCACGCCAGGTGTGGCGCTCGATCACCAGGCACGCGGTGCCCGGTTTCACGTCCAGCTGGTTTGCCGTCGCCGCATCCGCACCCCACGCACTGATGCGGTGCTGCGCGCGCGTCCAGGACACGTTCTGCAGCAACCAGCTGCCGGGCGCGGTAACCGCGAAATCCACTTCCAGCACCTCCGGCACGCCCAGCGGACTGATCAGCCGGTGTTCCAGTGCCAACGGGCGGTCATCGGCCAGATGCAGGCATTCCATCGCCAGCAGCTTGCCATCCCCGGCCAGCGCCTGTTCGCCCGCATTGTCATCCTGCGCATCACGCAGTTCACGCTGCAGCAGGCGATAGGCGTAAGTGTGCCCCATCGAGCCGACCTGCCGCGCGATGTCCGGAATCTCCAGCGCCACCAGTTCCAGGTGCGGCGATTGCCGGGCCACGAACGAGCCGGCACGCCGGCGGCGCTCGATCATCCCGCTCTCGGCCAGCGCTGTCAGCACCTTGTTCACCGTCATCCGCGAGCAGCCGTACTGCTCCATCAGTTCATGCTCGAACGGGATGCGGAATCCGGGCGCCCATTCGCCACTGAGGATGCGGCCTTCCAGTTCGCTGCGGATGCGCTGGTTGAGCGTGGCGGACTTGCTGGCCTTCACTGGGATCCCGGAAATGGAAGGAGGAGGTGTGGCAGACATCAACCCAGCACGCTGTGCAGCGCCTGGGCGAAACGGGCGGTGATCGCCTCGCGCTGCAGGTGACGACCATTGGCGACATACTGCCGGCCATGGCGCCACACCGAGCGCAGCGCGCCATTACGTGCGGCGAACAGCCAGCTGTCAAGGAGCGCATCCCCTCGTCGGCCCAGCAGCGCGGGGTGGCCCGCGTCCAGCTCCAGCAGGTCCGCGCTTGCTCCCACCTGCAGGCCGGCCTGCACGCCCAGTGCCTGCGCACCGCCCTGCAGCGCACCGGCGAACAGGAAACGGCCACTGCTGCATCCCGCATCCGGGGCCAGCACGTTGCGTCCACGCAGGGTCAGCCGCTGCCCATATTCGAGCAGCCGCAGCTCCTCGGCCGCATCGATGAGCACGTTGGAATCGGAGCCGACACCGAAGCGACCGCCTTCGCGTGCGAACGCCTGCATCGGGAACACCCCGTCGCCCAGGTTGGCTTCCGTGATCGGGCACAACCCGGCGACCGCGCCGCTGGCGACCAGCCGCGCGCGCTCGTCCTCGTCGATATGGGTGGCATGCACCAGGCACCAGCGCGCATCCACCTCCGCGTGCTCGTACAGCCAGTGCACCGGGCGCAGGCCGCTCCAGGCAACACAGGCATCCACCTCGCGCAGCTGCTCGGCGATATGGATATGCACGGGCCCCTCGGTGAGCGGCAGCAGCGCGGCCAGCTCCTCGCCGGTCACCGCGCGCAGACTGTGCGGCGCGATGCCCAGCACCGCATCGGGCAGGCCGGCCAATGCGCCGCGCGCACCTTCCAGCAGCCGGGCGAAACCGTCGACATCATGGATCAACCTGCGTTGTGCCGGGTTCGGCGGTACGCCACCGAAATCGGCATGCGCATAGAACACCGGCAGCAGGGTCAGGCCGATGCCGGTCCGTGCCGCTGCGGCGGCGATGCGCGCGCTCATTTCCGCAGGCGCGGCGTACGGCCGGCCATCGGCATCGTGGTGCAGGTAATGGAACTCGCCGACGCGGGTGAATCCGCATTCCAGCATCTCCATGTAGGCCTGCGCCGCAATCGCCTCCACCGCCTCCGGGCGCAGTGCGGCAAGGAAGCGGTACATCAGTTCGCGCCAGCTCCAGAAGCTGTCACCTTCGCCGCCACCGATCTCGGTCAGGCCGGCCATGCCGCGCTGGAAGGCATGGCTGTGCAGGTTCGGCAGGCCCGGCACCAGGATGTCCAGACGCTTGTCACCCGCTGCGAAGGGCGTGCCGGCCTCGATGCTGGCGATCCGCCCGTCCGCGACGTGCAGCCGCACATCGCTTGCCCACCCCTGCGGCAGCAGGGCCTGCGCGGCATGGAATACAACGGACGCGTGCGGATCGATCATGGCTGGACAACCTGGAAAGGACGCCTATATTGTATAGACATATAAGCACAACCGGTTGGCCAACGCCATGCACTGCGACACGCTCTGGAGCAACGTACACCTGATCACCCTGCAGGGCGACGGCCTGGGCATCATCGCCAACGGTGAACTGGCGGCACGCGACGGCCGCATCGTACATGTCGGCGCCGCCGGCAGCAGCACGCACCTGCTGCCCGTCCAGCGTATCGATGGCGGGGGCCGCTGGGTGTCGCCCGGCCTGGTCGATTGCCACACGCACCTGGTGTACGCCGGCAACCGTGCCAACGAGTTCGAGCAGCGGCTGCAGGGCGTGACCTATGCGGACATCGCCCGCGGCGGTGGCGGCATCGTCTCTACCGTGCGCGCCACCCGCGCGGCGTCGCCTGAACAACTGGCGCAAGAGAGCCGTCCGCGCCTGCTGGCGATGCGTGCTGAAGGCATCACCACGCTGGAAATCAAGTCCGGTTACGGGCTGACGCTGGCCGACGAACGCAAGCAGCTGCGGGTGGCCCGCGCACTGGGGGACGAGTGCCGGGTGAATGTGGTGCCGACCTTCCTTGGCGCGCACGCCGTGCCGCCCGGACGCCAGGCGCAGGAATACATCGACGAGGTCTGCGGCGTGATGATTCCGGCGATTGCTGCCGAAGGTCTGGCCGACGCGGTGGATGTGTTCTGCGAGAACATCGCGTTTTCCCCGGCTCAGGCACGGCAGGTATTCGAGGCCGCGCGTGCCAGTGGGCTGGCGGTGAAGATCCATGCCGAGCAGCTGAGCAACCAGCATGGCGCCCAACTGGCGGCCAGCTTCGGTGCCCTTTCGGCCGACCATATCGAACATCTGGATGACGCCGGCATCGCCGCGATGGCTGCCGCGGGCACCGTGGCCGTGCTGCTGCCGGGCGCGTTCTATTTCACCCGTGATACCACCCTGCCGCCGATCGAGGCATTGCGCGCGGCCGGCGTGCCGCTGGCCCTGGCCACCGACAGCAACCCCGGCACCTCGCCGCTGACCAGCCCGCTGCTGGCGATGAACATGGGTGCCACGCTGTTCCGGCTCACCGTGGACGAATGCATCGCCGGCTTCACCCGCAATGCGGCGCGCGCGCTGGGGCGCGGAGACCGCATCGGCCAGCTTGCGGTGGGCATGGACTGCGACCTGGCCATCTGGGACATCGACGCCCCCGCCGATCTGGTCTACCGCATGGGATTCAACCCGCTGCACGCGCGCGTGGTGCGCGGCCAGCCCGACCTGCCTGCCTCCTGGAGCAACACATGAGCAACACCCTGGTTCTTCGCCCCGGCCATGTCACCCTTGCCCAGTGGCGGCAGGTCTACCGTGGCGCACCGCTTGCACTGGACCCGGCCGCGCTGCCGGCGGTGCGCGCCAGTGCTGCGGCTGTCGCCGCCATCGTCGCCAAGGGCGCGCCGGTGTATGGCATCAATACCGGCTTCGGCAAGCTGGCCAGCGTGCGCATCGAACGCGAAGACCTGGCCACCCTGCAGCGGAACATCGTGCTTTCGCATGCCGCTGGCGTCGGCGAGCCGATGCCGGCCAGCGTGGTGCGGCTGATGCTGGCGCTGAAACTGGTCAGCCTGGCGCAGGGTGCTTCGGGCGTGCGCGAGGAAACCCTGCTGTTGCTGGAAGCGATGCTGGTCAAGGGCGTGCTGCCGGTAGTGCCGGCGCAGGGCTCGGTGGGTGCATCGGGCGACCTCGCACCGCTTTCGCACTTGGCCAGCGTAATGCTTGGCGTGGGCGAAGCCTTCCTCGGTGACGAACGCCTGCCGGCAGCTGAGGCGCTGGCACGGGCCGGCCTGCAGCCCATCGAGCTGGGCGCGAAGGAAGGTCTTGCCCTGCTCAACGGCACCCAGTTTTCCACCGCATACGCGCTGGCGGGCCTGTTCGAGATCGAGACCGTGTTCCAAGCGGCGCTGGTCACCGGCGCGCTGTCGGTAGAGGCGGCGAAGGGCTCGGACACGCCGTTCGATCCGCGTATCCATGCCATCCGAGGCCAGCGTGGGCAGATCACCACCGCCGCCGCGCTGCGTACGCTGATGCAGGGCTCGGCGATCCGCGAATCGCACCGCGACAACGACGTGCGCGTGCAGGATCCGTACTGCCTGCGCTGCCAGCCGCAGGTAATGGGTGCGGCGCTGGACATCATGCGCCAGGCCGCCACCACGCTGGAAATCGAGGCCAACGGCGTGTCGGATAATCCGCTGGTGTTCACCGATACCGGCGAAGCCCTGAGCGGGGGCAACTTCCACGCCGAGTCGGTGGCCTTTGCCGCCGACATGCTGGCGATGGCGGTCTGCGAAATCGGTTCGATCAGCGAACGCCGCACCGCGATGCTGGTGGACCCTGCCCTGTCCGGCCTGCCGGCCTTCCTCACCCCGCGCCCGGGCCTGAATTCCGGTTTCATGATTCCGCAGGTGACCGCCGCTGCGCTGGTGTCTGAAAACAAGCAGCGCGCCTATCCGGCCAGCGTCGATTCCATTCCCACCTCGGCCAACCAGGAAGACCATGTCTCGATGGCCGCACATGGTGCACGACGCTTGCTGCAGATGGCCGAGAATGCCGCCAACGTGGTCGGCATCGAGCTGCTGGCGGCCGCGCAGGGCTGCGATTTCCATGCTCCTCTGCGCTCCAGCGCCGCACTGGAAAGCGTGCGCGCCACCCTGCGTTCGCAGGTACCGGCGCTGGAGGAGGATCGCTACTTCCATCCGGACATGGTCACTGCAACCCAGCTGGTGCGCAGCGGCGCGCTGGCCCGGGGCCTGGGCCATCGGTTGCCGGGCGTGGAGCTGCCAACCGTGGAACTACAGGCATGACGCTTCATCCCGAATGGCTGACGGTGCACGAGGGCGATGCGCCGTTGATCGTCAGTTTCCCGCATACCGGCAGCGAGCTGCCGCATGACCTGATCGACGATTACCAGTCGCCGTGGCTGGCGCGCCGCGACACCGACTGGTGGGTACACGAGCTGTACGACTTCGCGCGTGGCATGGGTGCCACGACCGTACGCTCGGCCATCTCGCGCTCGGTGATCGACCTCAACCGCGATCCCAGCGGCGTCTCGCTGTATCCCGGCCAGAACACCACCGGCCTGTGCCCGCTGACCACCTTCGACAACCAGCCGCTGTACCATCCGGGCCGCGAGCCGGATGAGGCGGAGATCGCACGCCGCCGCGACACGTATTTCCTGCCCTATCACGATGCGCTGACAGCGCAGATAGCGCGCCTGCGCCAGCACCATGACACGGTTGTGGTGTACGACGCGCACTCCATCCGCTCGCACATTCCGCACCTGTTCGACGGTGAGCTGCCGCAGTTCAATCTCGGCACTGCCGGCCCGTCCGGCGCGGTGGATACATCCTGCGACAACGCGTTGAGCGATGTAGTGGATAACCTGCTGAAGATCAGCGGCATGAGCCACGTGCGCAACGGCCGCTTCAAAGGCGGCTGGATCACCCGCCATTACAGCGACATCCCCGGCGGCGTGCATTCGCTGCAGATGGAACTGGCCTGCCGTGGCTACATGCACGAGCCGCTGCCCGACCAGGTGGACGAGCACAGCTGGCCCACTCCGCTGGACCCCGACAACGCCGCACCGCTGCGCCGCACCCTGGCGCAGGTGCTCACCGCCTGCCTTGAATTCGCTACGAACCGGAGCGCCGCATGACCCGCAACGACCCGTCCCGCACCATCGCCGCGCCCACCGGCACCACCCTCAATGCGAAGAGCTGGCTGACCGAAGCGCCGCTGCGCATGCTGATGAACAACCTGCACCCGGACGTGGCCGAGCGCCCGCAGGAACTGGTGGTGTACGGCGGCATCGGCCG
>JAAIGF010102794.1_pt1 | contig 15673 bp, 16 predicted proteins | sample 6487441 | NCBI WGS metagenome assembly JAAIGF01 (sample SAMN13974129, study PRJNA590717) | phyllosphere metagenome | biome: pepper field; feature: multiple bacterial spot infested pepper fields; material: pepper leaves; isolation source: leaves from pepper fields | host: Capsicum annuum ... | reverse complement strand
TGAGGGGTGGTGCAGCAATTCATCTGGACGTGCGGCCTCAACGCGATTCCGCCCAAGGGCTTTCGCGCGGTACAGCGCGCTATCGGCGCTTGCAAGCATCCCGGCGAGGTCGTAGCAGTCTGGTGCCGCAAGGCCAATACTGACGGTGGCCCGGATTTTCAAGCCCTCTGCCCGCGCGGCTGCTATGGCAAACCGGCTTGCGATCGCCGAGCCACGACTGAAGGCTTGGGAATGGTCGCACCGTGGCAGAAGCGCAGCGAATTCCTCACCGCCCAGCCGGACAATAAGCGCGTCGGGCCCCGCTTCTTCGCAGGCGATCTTGGCGAACAGCTGCAAAACCTTATCTCCGGTTGGATGTCCATGACGGTCGTTGATCGCCTTGAAGTGGTCGAGGTCGAAGGCGAGCAGGGAGACGGGGGCACCATGCCGCCCCCGGAGGATCCGAGATGCCTGCTCAAAAAAGGCGTGACGGTTTGCAAGCCCGGTCAACTGATCGGTTTGTGACATGCGGAGAAGGTGGAGCTTTTCCTCCTCTCGAATAATCATCAGAAAGGACATTGGCATCGCTACCGAGTACAAGACGGCCTCGTACATCGTCACCTTCCCGATGATGGAGATTATATCTTGCCCATACCGCTGAAGGAGAACAGGGGCAATGAACGCTCGGCCAAGGTAGAACAGGGCATGGAAGGCCGAGATCGATACTGCGATAGGACGTGAGCGCAATCGCAGGACCGTGCGGCTGCGCAGAAGCATGCAGGCTGTCACGCCACAAGTCAGCGCGATGGGTATAGACGAGACGTGGTTCCAGAAGGCGGCCGGGAAGTGCGTGCCAGCGATCGCCCAGGCGATGGCTAAGAAGCTTAGCGCTACGACGGACGACCAGAAATACCGGTGACCGTCCAGACCGGCGACAGCGTTAAGGACCAGAAGGTAGCCCAACATCATTAGGATGTTGATCGCCCCCATGCCGAGCGCGACGGGAAAGTGGCTGCGGTTCATTGCAAGTATGCAGCCGAGAACGAACGTAAAGAGTGCCGCGGCCAGAACACCTAGCACGCGTGCGCGACCTGGATGAGCGTGCCTTTCCCAAAGGAGAAGCGATGCTGACACCAGCAGCGTTCCAATGGTTAAGTACCAAAGAGTTTGTAAATCGATCTGCATTGCTCTGCCCCCTTGCGTCAAAGCCTACAGCGTGGTCTTTATAAGATTCTTTACGCCGCCTCTCATATTGTCGACATGGTTGGCTTAGCGTTAAGCGTGCTATTGGGTGTCGGCACAAAAGCTGTCCGCTGCTGGCGATACGCTTTTTCTTGCGGCACCTAGCTCTTTTTATTTTGACACGACCTGTTTGGCGCCTTGCGGCAGGTCGGTCGCCTTGTGGACTAGTGGCGTGGGAACGATGTATCGCTCATCTCTGCGGCGGGCTACTAGTATCCTGCTCCTAAGCATGACTGTTGCTGTGACGGAGGAAACCGGTGAATGCCCATCAAGGGAACGGTCAGTACGCGAGGCAAGCGCACTTACGATGTGCCGGGCAGAATTACTACCATGAAACCTGGATCAGTTTCTTGCACGGCGAGCGTTGGTTTTTGCTCGGAGGAGAAAGCTCGCGCCGCGGGGTCACGACGGTCCCGCGTCTGAGCAAAATGTGCTCCGGAACAGAAGTTCGAAGCATGTACCTACGTGCTTTTTCCGGCTCTGCCCCTTAAGATCACGCCACGAGTGGCGGCGGTGACTTCTTCCGATTCCAGAACGATGTACTGCCCGTTCTCTGTCTGATAACCTTTGACCTGATCGTCACGCTCGACCAACTCGCCGGTCTCGCCATCTACGAACTCGCGCTTCACCCGGTTGTCGGTTGCTTTGTTGAGCGTGTTGAAGGCGATCCGCTCCTGACGCTGCGGCCAAAGCGCGACTGCGCAGGACACTTCGCCGAATTTGATGAAGCCTTTCCAACCCGCTCACGGGGAACCCATAATATGACACTCCTCACAGAACCACGCGATTCAACCGAACGAGTGAGCGAGACGTCCTAGCTAAAACGAGTCGTTTACGATGACTTAGGCACATGCGGCCTCTCGTTTTGCGTGTCTGTCTTAGGTTGCTGATACGAATGCATCTTTTGAAAGCGTGACGCGTTTCCCTCCATAGCCACCCGACGGAGATCTGTTATGACAAAGCGAGAACTTATCGATACCGGCACTGACAAGCGTTACGTACGCCGCGATGAAGACGGCAAGTTCAAGGAGAGCGTCGATGTCTCTCGTTCGCTTTCGGCCGATGCGCGCCATGACGCACAGAATGATACCAAATCAGGAGAGGGCGACAAAGGTGATCGCAAGCGCTAACGCAAGCCGGTGAAGATCGCCACCTACAATGTTAACGGTATCAATAGTCGCCTGAACGTTATGCTTCGTTGGCTGGACGAGGGGCAACCTGACATCGTCTGTCTGCAAGAACTTAAGGCACCGTCCAATAAATTTCCGCGCAAAGAGCTGGAACGCGCAGGCTACGGCGCGATATGGCATGGCCAGAAATCGTGGAACGGTGTCGCGATCCTTGCACGCGGCCAGGAGCCGCTTGAGACGAGACGCGGGTTGCCCGGCGGCGAGCACGACGATCAAAGTCGATACATCGAGGCTGTCATCGACGGAATGGTTGTCGGATGCCTCTACCTGCCAAACGGCAATCCTGTCCCAGGTCCGAAGTTCCAATACAAACTAGACTGGTTTCGGCGACTGCATTCCTACGCGGAAGAACTGTTCGAGCTCGGAGTACCTGTAGCCCTCGTTGGCGATTTTAACGTCATGCCAACCGATCTCGATGTCTACAAACCGGAGCGCTGGATAGACGACGCGCTGTTTCGGCCCGAGGTCAAAGCGGCTTATGCGGATCTGGTGGCGCAAGGCTGGACGGATGCGGTACGGCATCTGCATCCGATCGAACGGATCTACACCTTCTGGGCATATTTTCGAAATGCGTATGCGCGCGACGCTGGTCTGCGGATCGACCACTTTTTGCTGAGCCCGCATCTCGCCGAAAGGCTCGTGAAGGCCGAAGTCGACAAGCATGTCCGTGGCTGGGAGCACACCAGCGATCACGCGCCTGTCTGGATTGAACTGACCGAAAAAACGTCAAAAAAAGGTGAGACAAATGACCGATGATTGGAAACGTGAGGTTCGCTCAAAGCTCGAAGAGCTGGTCGATGGCCTCGTTGTAAACGGCGTCAGTTATGAGGACGCTTGCAGTGTCATTGTCGTGGAGGTCAACAGCATGTTGGTCGCTCATGAGCATGATCCAGATCCCGCAGATGATGATGTAATCGAGGAGCCGGCCAACGACTGGCCAGCGGCAGAAGAGAAACGACCTGTAGATTGAAGGTTTGTGGGGGCCCCGGAGGACAACCCCTCAGGGGCCGTTCGACTTCTTATTGAGGCGGCTGACCGTTAGACGCCGACATTCCACCGTCGACAGGCAGATTGACGCCTGTCACGAAGCGAGCGTCGTCACTTGCAAGGAATGCGATCACCGCCGCGACGTCTTCCGGTTCGCCAGGGCCTCTGAGCGCAAAGCGTTCGTTGAATTTCGCGATCAACTTTTCGTCGTCCATCATGTCCTCGGTCATCCCGGTGCGCGTTAGGCTCGGGCATACTGCGTTGACCCTGATGCCGTCCTTGCCATGATCCATGGCCATCGCCCGCGTGAGGTTGGTAATGGCACCCTTGGCGGCATTGTATGCCGCCATGCCCCAGTCACCACCCGTGCCGGATACGGAGTTGACGTTGATGATGGAGCCGCGCGACGACTTCAGATGTGGGACGGCCGCACGGCAGGCGTAGAAGACGCCATCCACATCTGTCGCCATGACCGTTCGCCAGGCATCTGTGGTGAGGGTGCTGACGTCGCCTTGGGCGACAACACCTGCATTGTTGACAAGAACATCCAGGCGCCCGAACTTTTCGACCGTCCGAGAAATCATGTCTCTCACGTCACCGTCATTCGATATGTCAGCCTCGATTAGCAGAACCCGATCTTCAGGATAAGGCTTCGCGACATCCTCCAGCTTTGCCCTCGTGCGGCCGACCAGGGTCACCATTGCGCCCTCGCTGAGGAAACGCTCCGCCGTTGCCTTGCCTATTCCTGAACCAGCGCCAGTTACGACGACAACCTTGTCTGCAAATCGCTGCATTGAAATCTCCTTGAATGTGCAGTGGTGCCTCGTTCTGAAACGGGACATGTGCGGGGTTGTTCCCGGCGCAGAGGTCTTGGCGATTGAAGGCAGACAGATGGCAATAACGAGATTGTCAGTGGCGGCGTAGCGCTGGAGCGGAACGAACGTTCCCCAGTGGAGGTTGAGGGGATGCAATAGGAAAGTCTCATGATGCCCTCAAATCTCGCGGCCTTCTTCGCTCTATTCGTTATATTCATTGGCGCAATCTGCGTCGCTGCAAGTCCTAATGTTGTAATGGCTGCGGACCGCGGACCCCGAATTGTGTCGTCCAAGGTCGACCCTGCGGCTAAACCCTTGCAGATGGTGCAGGCAGAAAGTATCTCCAGATCGACCGCTTCTCGAGTAGTAATGCGTGGGGATCATCTGGTGATCCTGTTCCACGGCATCCGGGGAAGAGGGGCGGTGATCGGAGCGCTCGGGAACTCTTGGCAGGATACGCTCCCGGACACAGTGTTCGTTGCGCCAGACGCGCCGTTCGCGCACAAGTCAGGTGGTCGTCAGTGGTTTGCAGTCGATGACCAAATCATGCGCCCCGAGCGGATAGATGCCGCGCGTCGAGCGTTCGACAGGGTGGTCTCTGAAATTGTCAAACGTGAAGGGTTCGAAGGCGCGCTGGACCGAGTGGCGTTCGTCGGGGTCTCGCAAGGCGCCATTATGGCGCTGGATGGAGTTGCATCGGGTCGTTGGAAGGTCGGCGCTCTTGCCACTTTTGCAGGGCTGTTGCCTCTGCCGCCGACGTCATCTTCGACACGAACAGTTATTCTGATGATGCATGGTGCAGAGGATAAAACAATTCCACCGGCAGCGACAACTGTCGCGTCTGGCCAACTGCGATCGGCTGGTTTCAAGGTGACGTCCAAAATCTATCCTGGGGTCGGACACACTATATCGTCGGAGGAGGCAATGGATGCCGTCATCTTCCTTCGCGACGGCTTAAAATAGCGGCATGACGGTGTACGTTCGACCTCCATTTCTTGACTGATTATCCGGGCGCGGGTAGAAGAGATGGGCCAACTTGGAGTGCACGACCATGGACATTGCTGACCTGTAGTCTGAATCAGCACCACTGATGTAGCGGCCGAGAACATCGCGCGTCCTGAGTATAATTCGCACTTTTAAGGATTCACTCATGCCCAGACTTGAGGGGAAAACCGCAGTCGTGACCGGGGCTGCGCGCGGCATTGGCGCAGCTATTTCTCGTGCTTTCGCTCACGAAGCGGCCAGCGTCATTGTCACTGACATCGACGTGGAAGGTGGCCGGAATCTAGCAAAGGAAATCGGAGCGACGTTCGTCCGACTTGATGTTTCCTCGGAAAACGATTGGATTGAGATTGCCCGTCAGTTTCCGAGGATTGACGTGATTGTCAACAATGCCGGGATCACCGGGTTCGAGGGACCAGTCGACAGCACTCCGCCTGCTCACGATCCGGAAAACGCTCAACTCTCCGATTGGCGTGCGGTCCATGCCGTGAATTTGGATGGGACTTTCCTCGGTTGCCGTTATGCCATCAGGGCCATGCGGGAAAATGGTGCGGGCTCGATCATCAATATCTCGTCTCGCTCGGGGTTGGTTGGAATTCCGATGGCTGCGGCCTATGCCTCATCCAAGGCGGGGGTGCGCAACCACACCAAGAGCGTCGCCCTCTATTGCGCTAGTCAAGGCTTGAACATCCGCTGCAATTCGATCCATCCGGCCGCCGTGATGACTCCCATGTGGGAGCCGATGCTGGGCACTGGCGCGGATCGTCCAGACCGCGAGGCCGCGTTGGTCAAGGACACACCGATGCGCCGGTTTGGAAGGCCGGAAGAAGTCGCTGCGCTGGCTGTGTTGCTGGCTTCCGACGAAGCTACCTATATGACTGGAGCCGAATTGACCATCGATGGCGGCATTCTTGCGGGATCAGCCGCGGCGCCGGGGAGCTAAAAAAGTGATAGCGCCAAACTGTCATCCGCCGTTGCAGGCCAACTGGATCACAGCCACCGCGCGGGTTTGAAGCGGTAATACAGAATGCCGCAGAGAACGAGAATGACAGCCAGAACGATGTGATACCCGTATTGCGACTTCAGCTCGGGCATGTTCTCAAAGTTCATGCCGTAAATCCCAGCGATTGCCGTCGGCACAGCCAGAATCGCCGCCCATGCTGCGAGCTGCGCGTAGTCGCTCTTGCCGCTGTTGCTCCAGAAGATTTGTGGCCTCGAATACGGATGTCACGATATCACGCAACCCGATCACCATGTTTTCGACACGCCGAACATGATCGTGAACGTCCTTAAAGAACGGCCTAGCGTTGTTGTCGACGCAGGGCAGTTTAAGGTTGGCTAGCTTGCTGGCAACTTCCGCCGTCGGACCCATCACCCTCTGGAACTTAATGACCTGCCGACGCATTCGGAAGATCCTGCGGATCTGCTCCGGCTCAAGGAAAGATATGAGAACGTGTTTCTCAATCTCCAGAACCCGGTCTTCTATCGTTTCGACCAAGGGAAGATAGCTATCGACGATGAAATCGAGGATGCCGTGGAGGACGTAGTCAGGACCATGCGAGAGAAGCTGCGGTGCCTGCTCGAGTTGTTCGCGTAGTTTCTGGTGTGATCGAGCCGACCCATGTCGCACGGTGATGACATGGTTCTGGCCGACAAAGATACAGGTCTCGCCATAGGCGATCCTGTCGTTTTCGAGATATGCGGTCTTGGCGACGACGAATAGCTGGTCGCCATAGATATCGACCTTCGGGACCTGTTTGCCATTCAGCGCGTCCTCGACTGCAAGGGAATGAAGGCTGAACATCGCCTTCAAACATGCCATCTCTTCGATCGTCGGATCGGTCAGCCCGATCCAGACAAACTCGTTGGCGTTCGCCTCAAAGGGCTGCGAAGAGAGTGTCATCTCATCAGTGCGCTTACCGTTGCGATAGAGATAGGATGCGACGACTGTCATTCTTGTCCGATATGCTTCGAGGACTGGAGGGGAGATATTTGACTGTAAGGAACAAATACACGCCAAGCCGACCGGGAGGTAGCGAAGAGAGCCGTTCAGCCGAGGTTTAAGCTATTTCCTACTGAAACCTCAAGACTGACGAGACGGGTATGACGGCGATCAGGTGACCATCGGCGCGAACGACCTCGAAGCTGGTGTGGCTGATGATGTCTCCGAATACTATTTTTTCGGCAAGTGTTTCCCTCGCTGCCTGAGGCGCTTCTCTTATGGCCTGATCGTCACCTGAAAGCACCGCGCCTTCAAAAAGGGGTGTCTGCTTCCCTGACGTGGAAGAAGTACCTTGGCATTTCGAATTCCGATTTGTTTCCCGTACATTATCGATGAGCAACGGACCGAGAGATCACATTGTTCTAGACCCTGCATAGTCTTCGGGCGCAGACTGTCGGCGTGCCGATATGTAAAAAGTTTGAACGGTTCGAGCTGGCGGTCATTCGTTTATACAATGAGCAAATATGCAAGCCTCATCCGACCTTGAGTGAAGCGATGAGTGCCCTCAAGGCTGGTGGAGATTGCCTGCGACTTGGGTGGTAAAGGTGGAATCCGGGATAGCTCGGACACCAGTCTTTCAGCACCTGAACAAGAGTCCCCGCCGCGATCTCCTCAGCGACGTCATGCTCCATGATATAGCCTAGCCCGACACCTGCACGAACAGCCGCCGCCGGCAGATCGCCGTCATTTGCGACGAGGGGTCCGCTAGTGCGGATATTGATCTCCTTGCCATCTTTCTCGAATTCCCAGGGCAGTAGTCCGCCTGAGGTCGTCAGCCGGTATCCGATACAGGCGTGGCGTTCCAGGTCATAGGGGGTCAACGGCGGAGGATAGCGTTCGAAATAGGATGGCGTTCCCACCACCACCGTCCTTAAATCCGGCCCCAGCTTTACCGCGACCATGTCCTTGGCGACGGCTTCTCCCAGTCGAATGCCCGCATCGAAACCGGCTGTGACGATATCCGTCAGGCCATCATCGATATTGACCTCCACCCGCACATCCGGATTGGCCAGCAGGAAGGCCGGTAGCTTCGGTAGAAGCACCATTCGTGCCGCATAGGCGAAGGTGGTTATCCTGACCGTACCGGAAGGATTGTCGCGCCACTCCGCCAGCGCTTCCAGCCCGCTTTCAATATTGGCGAGCGCTGGATTGAGCGATTGCAGCAGCCTCTCGCCCGGTTCGGTCGGCGCGACACTGCGCGTGGTGCGCGACAAAAGCCGGACGCCCAGCCGCTCCTCCAGCCCGCGCATCGCATGGCTCAGCGCAGAGGGTGACATGCCGAGAATGGCGGCGGCGCGGGTAAAGCTGCGCTCGCGCGCCACCGCCGCGAAGGCCAGGAGATCATTGAGTTCGTTTCGTTCCATTCATGCACTGTGCTCACAAGTTCATGCCGCTATCAATGGCTTATGCTGTGGGACGCTTGTCGTTACATCCTGTTGCACAACAACGATGGAGAACACCGATGGATCTCACCAGTTACCGCACACTGGGCAAATCCGGCCTGATCGTCAGCCCGCTGGCCCTTGGCACCATGACCTTCGGTGCGGAACGCTGGGGTGCCGGAAACGAAACCTCGCGCGCGCTTTTCGATGCCTATGTCGAAGCCGGTGGCAATTTCATCGACACGGCGGATGTTTATTCCGCTGGCCAAAGCGAGGAGATGCTTGGCACATTTGTGTCGGACAGCGGCACGCGTGATCGGTTGGTCATTGCCACCAAATCCGGTTTTCCACGCGGGCAGGGTACGCCTTTATGGGGTGGTAATGGTGCCAAGAACATCCGCATGGGCATAGAGGGCTCATTGAAGCGGCTGAAGACCGATTACATCGACATGTACTGGATGCATGTGTGGGACCGCACGACGCCAGCAGAAGAGGTTTTGCAGACTTTGGCATATGCGGTTCGTGCCGGCAAAATCCTGCATTACGGTTTCTCCAACACGCCTGCATGGTATGTCGCAAAGGTCGCGACGCTCGCCGAAGCGCACGGCTTGCCCAAGCCAATCGGCTTGCAATATGCCTATTCTCTCATCGACCGTGGCGTGGAGCTGGATCTCCTTCCGGCAGGTGCCGAGTTCGGTCTGGGAATGGTGCCATGGAGCCCGCTGGCGGCTGGATTGCTGACAGGAAAATACGGTCGCGACAAGATCAGCGATGCCAGCCGTGTGCCGGGGCTGCCAGACAAGGCAGGAACTGTGACCGATGGTGAAAGCGACGGGCGCCTCAACGGTGACAACCCGTTCGGGGGCATGCTGTTCACGGATCGCAACTTCGACGTCGTCGATGTTCTGAAAGCTGTGGCTTCAGAGGCTGGTCGTTCGCCTGCGGAAGTAGCACTGGCCTGGGTAGCGAAACGCCCCGGCGTCTCCTCGGTGTTGATCGGCGCAAGCCGTGTAGATCAACTTACTCAAAATATCGTGTCGCTCGACATAGTGCTGGAGGATCAGCACCTGCAGCGACTGGAGGAGGCAACCGCGCTGCCAATGCTCAATCCTTACTTCATCTTCCAGATGCCGACTGAAATGGTTTTCGGTGGACAGCAGGTGCGTGGATGGGGAGCGAGCTAAGCAGGTACGGCGACTTGTAATCTTCTGATATTCGGAAGGAATTGGTTTTAGGGCCCGGTCTTTGCGACCGGACCCCAGCAACATCAGTGGTGATGTTCTGGCATCTCTTTCAACTGGTCTTTCGTCCACGACGTCACAGCATGAACATCGCCGTCCTCGTCGCGCATGAAATCAAGGTCGCTCAGCGCGACGGCTACTGGCTTGGCGCCGATTCCGAGAAATCCGCCAACATCGATGATGGCTTGGCCGCCTGTTCCGCCATGGACGTGATCGACCTTTCCAACCTTATGGTCATCTGCGCCGTATACGGTGGCACCTTCCAGAATTTCTGGGGTCAGCTCTGTCGTCGATAGGCGAACGTGGTTTGTATGATCCATTGGTTTTCCTCCTTTTTGAATGATCACGTAACGGCATCACAGGCCTCTGGTTCCCTAGTACGGAAAAGCATTAATTGACCGCTGACGAACGGCTCTTCCGACGCTCTCACGGGATGTGTTTATAATCGCGCGAGGATCCAGGCATTACCATCTGTAGTCACGATATTCATGTCGTCCACGCCATTCCCGTTGGTCATAGTAGTCTCGGCGTTCTCGCCATTCGCGACGATCGCGCCATTCTCGTCTGGCTTCCCAGCGGTCACGTCTATCCCACCGATCGCGATACTCACGCGGAGGGCCATTTGGTCGGCAATAGCCGCGTGGGGAAAGGTGGAAGCCGCGTCCGCAAGCGTAGTCTACCTTCTGCACGTCTGAGGCCGAGGGGACAGATGGACGAACTGACGGCATCGCGTTGGCGACGCTGGCAAGCAGACTACCTAGGATTATTCCCGCGCTGAAAATTATCTTGCGCATCTCACATCACTCCGTTGAGGGTGATGCGATTTAGCGACCCGCACCGTGAACCATGCCTGAATGAACTTTGACGTTTTCGTGGCGTTGCAAGCTGCGGAAGATTTGCGGATGCGACCAACGTGCGGCGGAACCTACTCCGAGCCAGGGAGTGCGGGGAAGGTGAGACTGGTGCCCACTTGCGGGATATCCGTCGCCAATCCTCTACGGCATGGCATCTATCGGTAAGTTCGAAAGGTTTCGCGCTGATGCGAGCGCAGGATGCCTAAGCCAACTGACTTGAGCGCCACCGCGCTAGGAAACAGATCTACCGAAGCAGTCCATCGACGTCAAACTCTTCCCAGCCGCCAAGCTTCGGCGCCGAATCCTTGGCGTCGTCTTTAGACTTCTTAGACCTCTTTGCAGCCTCCCTCTTGAGCGACCGCGTCAGCTTCGCTTGATACGTAGCCCGTTGCCTCTTTTCAGCTTTTGCCTCGGCATCCTCCACCCGCCATTCTTCTGCGGCCCCTCGGTCGAGAAGATCCTCCACCACCTTGGGGTCGAAGACATGGAATGTAATCTGACGAGCGCGTCCGTTCAGTCTGACAGTCCTTGTACCGGCGCTCGGCAGACGACCGTCTCCAAGCCAACGATGTCGCTCGCTGGTCTTGATGGTCAGGATGTCCTCGATTTCGCGCGGAATGACCGGTAAGGTTCCGGCTTCCGCCACCACTTTCGCGACGATAGCCGCTGCCGCGTTGAATGAGGTCTTTTCGTTGGCCGTCATCGCCAGTGTGAGATCGACGCCCTCCAGCGAGATCGACTTTTTAGAGGTCGCAGGCAGCCTTGCTTGTATTTCCTGAAGAACGCCTTTCGCCCGAACGGCCGACCCCATTGTTACGGTGGCTGGCAGGGTCCATGTCCTGATCAGTTCGATCTCATCTTTTTCACGCTTCGGCATGTCACACAAATGGTTGCTCATCTCTTCCAAGTCAACGAGCCTGTTGACGGCAGACGAGGAACTGAAACTGATCTTGCTTATCCCTCCCTCTTACCGAAACTCTCCATCAAAATGCTCAGGAAGGCTCTCACAGCGGGGTTGGTCCGGCGGCTTTCCGGCCAAACGGCTGTGATGTTGTGACGTTCGACAGAGAAATCGGACAGGACAGGGATCAGTTGACCACGGTCCACCCATGGCGCTGCCATGAAGCTCGTCGCCATTCCTATTCCCGCTCCCGCTGCGATCGTTGCTATGATAGCCTCGCTCGCATCGACGATGATTGCCGACGACGGCACGATCTCGATTTCTCGCTCTTTGAGCTGGAACGGCCAGCGAAATAACTGCCCGCTGCTCTGATAGCGCAGGTTGACCGTCTGGTGCTGCTGAAGATGATCGGGGTGGGTTGGCGCACCATTCGTGGCCAGATACTCCGGGGAGGCGTAGCAGCAAAGCCGATGCGGAGAAAGTTTCCGTGATAAAAGCTGGGAGTCGGGAAGGTCGCCGATGCGAACAGCCAGATCTATTCCCTCTTCGATAAGGTCAACCCTCTGATCATCCAGTCTGAGATCGATCGAAACCTTTGGATGACGTGCGCGAAACCTGGGCAGCACAGGTGCGATGACATGCAGGCCGATCGGCAGGGAAGCGGCAATGCGCAAGGTTCCCGTCGGTTCGGAGCGCGCGGCCTTTGCGGCCTGCTCGATGTCCTCAGCATCCCGCAGCAGCCGCAATGCGCGTTCATGTAGGTCACGGCCTTCGTTGGTGAGAGTGAGAGATCGCGTCGTTCGGGTGAACAGCGAAACGCCAAGGTGGCTTTCCAGTCGCTGGACGCTTTTACTGACCGCTGATGGCGAGATGGCAAGCGACCGCGCTGCCGCCGTATAGCTACCCAGCGATCCGGCGCGCGCAAAGGCGATCAAGCCGGTCAGTCTTTCAATTCCAATTTGTTCCTTCATGGCACTATTAAAGCGAAATGGAGCACCATTATCAATCACAAAGGATGTGCGTACATCAGGTCAGGGAAATCTCAATTCGAAAGGGTTTAAATATGACCGAGATGATGAAAGCAGTCCGCCTGCACGAATTTGGTGGCCCGGAGGTCCTGCATTACGAAGGCGCTCCACGGCCTGTTGCCGAACAGGGCGAGGTCCTTGTCCGGGTGCATGCGGCGAGTCTCAATCCCCCTGATCTTTATCTGCGGGACGGATATCGCGCGCTCCCGCCGGAGTGGCGACCCAGCCCTGTCTTTCCATTGATCTTGGGAACAGACATCTCCGGTATCGTCACCGCAGTCGCGGACGATGTCCGAGCATTCGGCGTCGGGGATGAGGTCTATGGCATGGTGCGTTTCCCCCACGATCTCATGACCGGCAGCAATGCCTATGCCGACTATGTCAAAGTTCCGGCCTCGGATCTCGCACTGAAACCTAAAGGCATCGATCATGTGCAGGCCGCTGCCGCTCCGATGTCGCTGCTGACGGCATGGCAGTTTCTCGTAGAGCTTGGACACAACGAACCCAACCCGTTCCAGGATTTCCACCATGCACCAGCTCCGCTTGAGGGAAAGACTGTGCTGGTGAATGGCGCTGCCGGTGGGGTCGGACACCTGATGGTTCAGGTGGCAAAATGGAAGGGTGCCCGCGTGATTGCAGTTGCTTCCGGAAGGCACGAGATGCTTCTCGCCAATCTCGGCGCAGATGCATTCATCGATTACACCAAGCAGTCAGCCGAGACGGTCATGCGGAATGTCGATTTGGTAATCGACGCGGTCGGTGGCTCCAACATGGAGCGCTTCCTGAATGTCATCAAAAAAGGTGGCGCGCTCTATCTGGTCAATCCTCTCGGCTTTTCCGGCCATGAAGAGGCCCAACGACGCGGCATTATCGTCTCAACGGCTCAGGTGCGCTCCAATGGTGCACAATTGGCGAAGGCGGGTCGTCTGCTCGATGATGGCACGATACGCGTAGTGATCGACAGTACGTTCCCAATGGCTGAGGCCTCTGCTGCCCATGGTCGGGCAGGGCGGGGAAGCATGCAGGGCAAGGTCGTCCTCGTTAACGAGTGACGACGTTTGGAACCGGAAAAGGTTTCCGCCATCTGAATCCTTTTCCGCAAACCTTCTGGAAGAAACCAGTCGCGCTTGCACGATCGTTCAATACCCAGTTCGACGTCTGGCGTAACAATCGTGCTGACTTGCTTTGATTGAATTGCCTCCCTTCGTCGCGGTCGCGTTCAAACCCACAAAGGATACGAAAATGGAATCCATCAATCTCGACAAGAAGCTTAGTCTGTTTTCGAGCCACTGGGACCCGCATGTGATCGCCGATTACAACGAGAACGATGTGATGGTCGTGAAGTTCAAGGGCGAATATCCGTTCCACAAGCATGACACGACCGATGACTTCTTCCTTGTGCTGGAGGGGGAGATGGAGCTCGACATCGAAGGCGAGCCGTCTCGAACAGTGAGAGCCGGCGAGATGATTGTCGTTCCCAAGGGCGTGGTGCATCGGCCACGGGCTAAAGACGAGGTGAAGGTTCTCTTGATAGAACCGAAGGGCGAACCGAACTCAGGCGATTCCGGGCGCGCACCAGCGCTTAAACCTCGTCTCTGATAGGCTTGAGGCCGCTTGGAGGCCATGCAGTGTAGCTGCTTTAAGTCAGCTTAAATAGGCAGCGAGTTCTTCCGGGGTTCCTTGCGGAAAGGCTTCTCTCAGATAATCGAGGAAGGCTGATACACGCGCGCTGAGCAGACGCCGCGAAGGGTAGAGTGCCCAAAGCGCCGTTTCGGCGCCCTGGACATCGCCCCAGTGGTTGAGACGACCGGAGGTGATGTCTTTGCTGACCAAAGAAAGCGGCAGCCGTGCGACGCCCGCACCCATCAAGACCGCATCCCGCAGCATCGTGTTCGACGACATGCCAAGCACCGGCGTGGTCGCAAGCTTTGTTGATCCTGAATCCGTCACGACAGTCCAGGTGTCTGGCTTGCCGATCAAACTGCGAACCACTGATGGCACTGCCTTATCCGGCTCCGGCCAGGCTAGGCCCGGAGCCGCGACAACGACCTGTCGGTCACGCAGAAAGGGCCGACCAACGAGGCTGACATCTGGTTGAGGATTGACGCGGATGACAAGATCGTAAGCCTCCTCGATCATATCCACGGTCCGATCTTCCACGACGATCTCGACCCGCATCTCGGGATGTTTCAGCACAAAGCCTGCCGCCAGCTTTCCCAAGGCTGCCTGTGCAAACATGAGCGGCGCGCTGATGCGCAGACGTCCACGTGGTGATTGCCCCCCTGACGCGATAGCGGTTGCGGTTTCTTCCAGCTCCGTCAGCAGTTGCGTAGTCCGCTCGAACAGGGCTCGACCTTCTTCCGTCAGCTTCAAGTCCCGTTGCCCACGCTCTAATAGCCGCAGGTCAAGGCTCGCCTCAAGATCGGCGACGCGTCTGGACAGTGTGGCTTTGGGCCGCCCAGCCATGCGCGCTGCTTTGCCGAACCCGCCATGCCGAGCAACGAGGTTGAAATCCGCCAGCGCGAGCAAATCCATGTGTTCCACCTGTGAGACGATGCGTCCAGAAATGATGTCTATTTGAGGAAATTTGGATCATCTAACTTTGGACATGTCAACAGCGCCCGAGCGGCCTCACAAGGAGTAACATTCATGACTATTCTCGTAATCGGTGCTACCGGCCGCGTTGGCCGCCACGTCGTAAACCAACTCATTGCACGCAACGCCAAGATTCGTGTTCTGACGCGCGACGCCGCGAAGGCAAACATTCCGGAGGGCGTCGAGATTGCCCAGGGCGAATTGCTCGACCTCGATGCTCTTCGCGAGGCACTCAAAGGTGTCCGCACCTTGTTCCTTCTCAATGCGGTTACGGGCGACGAGTTCACTCAGGCTCTCATCACCCTCAACATTGCCAAAGAGGCGGGTGTCGAACGCGTCGTTTATCTCTCGGTGTTCAACGCCGAAAACTCCGTCAACGTCCCGCATTTTGCTGTGAAGGCGGGTGGCGAACGTATGCTGAGCGAGATGGGATTCAGCGCCACGATCCTGCGCCC
>JAAIGF010391432.1_pt1 | contig 15675 bp, 16 predicted proteins | sample 6487441 | NCBI WGS metagenome assembly JAAIGF01 (sample SAMN13974129, study PRJNA590717) | phyllosphere metagenome | biome: pepper field; feature: multiple bacterial spot infested pepper fields; material: pepper leaves; isolation source: leaves from pepper fields | host: Capsicum annuum ... | reverse complement strand
TTCGATTCCGTAGCTCAGCTGGTAGAGCATTACACTTTTAATGTAGTGGTCCTGGGTTCGAATCCCAGCGGGATCACCAAGAGTAACACCAAAAATCATTAAAACCCTGCAAATCAACAGATTGCAGGGTTTTTTATTTGGTAAAAAGCACCAAAATATGCACGAAATAGCATATTCGCGGTGAGTAATTCGGTGAGTCATTGCCATTTTTCAAATGACTCACCGAATAAGGGGATAACTAATTGATTTTAAACAGGTTCAAACCGAAAACATCTTGTTAAAATAGTACTGCAAAGCTAATTTTGTTTCACCTTAACTCATTAGTTATGAAGACTAATTTTAGTGTACTCTTCTTTTTGAAGAAGTCAAAAAATCAAAAATCACAGAATCCATCCTTCGTTTATTGGCGTGTCACGCTGAATGGAAAGCGCTGGGAATGCCCAACCGGAAAGAAATCGTTTCCTGAACAGTGGAATGTCGAAGCTGGAAGGTTCTTAGGAAAGTCCCAACAAAGCAAAACAATAAACGCTTTCTTGGACAACTTGAACGCTAGGTTGCATGCTATCTATCATGATCTTCGCATGGATGGAGTCGATTTTGACATCACTACTTTCAAAAATCGATATTTAGGCATTTCAAATGCCGGTTACACATTATGTTACGCTATCGAGCTACACAATGAAAAAATGCAAACGCTGGTGCAGCATGGGGAATATGCTATGGGTACGCTCAAAAGATATCAAGTACTTTTTAGACATATCAAGAGTTTCTTAGAGCTAACTTATCAGAAATCCGATGTTGATCTGAAAGATCTAGATCAAACTTTTATCGATGACTTTGAATTCTATCTCAGGTCTATTAAGCTCAATGACATCAATACCTCCAATAAACATCTCAAGAATCTTAAAAAAATCATCTTAATCTGCATTCGTTATAAGTGGATAGATGGTGATCCTTTTGATGGTCGCAAGCTTCAATCAAAACCTGTAAACAGAACTTTCTTAACGGCTGATGAACTGCGCCGCATCGTCGAGAAGGAACTAACTACACAGAGATTAGAACAGGTGCGTGATTTCTTCCTGTTTAGTTGCTACACAGGCCTCTCCTACGCTGATGTACACAAACTTCAGTTGACGGATATCGGCGTGGGTGTAGATGGCGGAAAATGGATTTTCACGTATCGTCAGAAAACAGATACACGCGTTTCTATTCCCCTACTCCCTGTCGCAGCCAGCATACTCGGAAAATATGCTGAGAATCCGTGGTGCGTACATAACAATCGTGCCTTACCTATCTCTAGCAATCAAAAGATGAATGAGTACTTGGTAGAGATTGCTGCTATTTGCGGCATCAATAAGACGCTGGGCAATCGTGTAGCCAAAAGAACCTTTGCTACCACTGTAACTCTTATGAATGGCGTGCCTATTGAAAGTGTATCCAAAATGCTTGGTCATACCAATATTCGAACGACACAGCTTTATGCAAAAGTGCTTGACAAGAAAGTGAGTGAGGATATGGCGCCGCTGATGAAGAAATTTGCTGTGCAAACTGAAAAATAATATCAATATTGACTAATAAAACACATTTTCGGTGCTCATTTTGAGCACCGAAAATAATATTAATATAGTTGCTTGTATTACCTCAACCATGAGATGACTTGCTATTGTCAACTAGTCAAAATTTCATAGCTAATACTAAACGAGATAGTTTCAAATTGCATAATGTTCAAAGCTATTCATGCATAGATATCGGCATTATTATTGCCAATCTAGATTTATGAAAAACCTAACCAGCATTTTGTTTACTGCTATAATTATATCTTCTTGCACAAAGGATGATAACATGAATTTAGATCAGATTCAGGGAAAATGGTATTACTTTTCTGAGCAAAGAATATCACCCGACGGACAGATAAAAATTGACACTATTGATTCCGAGGATTATTTCTTTGATTTTAGATCTGACATGACTTTCCTATCAACTGCCGATGGTGAAGGTTTTTATGAAATATCTCAGGATTCCGTACACATCAATTTGACGCAAAGTAATGGGGACGCATCTGAGCGCTTTGGGTTCAAATACAGAATTTCTGGAAATGATCTAGCTTTAGAAGAAGGAAGAGTGACTGCAAATATGAAGCGTTTACGATAATTGACAATAAAAAATTACGCGGCGATCCCTTTATCAACCAGATTTACGATATCATCCATATTAAATGGCTTTGGGAGAAAGGCATTCGCACCTGCTTCCATAGCAACATCCCTACCATCCATGCTAGCAGATATACAAACGATATATAGATTTTTAAACTCCTCTTTTGATCGAAGGTATTTTATAACTTTATCACCTGACATTTTAGGCATCCAAAGATCGATCAATAGTACCTTCGGATTCATCCCCTGTATTCTGCTGCAAAGCTTACTACTATCACATTCAACTTCAACCTCCATATCAGACATCTCTAGTATAACCTGAATCACTTCTGCGATACTCTCATCATCGTCACAAACCATTATTTTATTTCTCGGATTCATAGGTATATTGTAGATGTATTAATGCATTATTGGTATTGATATAAATCAATAACCAACAATCATACCTATAAGACTACAATACAGTTAATTAAAATATTTCGCGTGTAAATACGGCTCATTGAATTTACGCTAATGTAATTTCTGCTCTATTTTCCCCTGAATGAACTTAACTAAAATCTCCAAACTGGTTTGGAAAGGCTTTAGTTTAACAAACTCAGCCGAAGCGAAAGCCACGATTTCTATAACAATTTGTTCTTGCTCAAAATGCTTGGCTGCGATTAAAAGTGTTCTTCTTATTTGTGATACCTCAGATTGAGAGTAGCGCTTTAGGAATTCATCATCACTTAGATACCAATCAATAATGAACTGATTATTAGCATTCATAGATAGATGTTTAAATATACATTGCTGATACGACTTTTTTAATAGCCATACTCATCTGTAGAATGAGAAAGAATTAAACCATCGAGTTGAAATTGATGTAAAGGTAATAATTTATTACTAATATTGTTAGTAATACTAATTCTTACTAACCTATGCCTACGAAGCAAATTTGACAACTATGCAATAATAACTTGAAAGAACAACAGATTACTTTCAATTAAAAAGTAATTATCATACAGAAATTTTAAGTGATGGATTTCTTAAATTATTAGATAATGCGAACTAGACGATTATGAGCCTGAGGCTTTTAAAACATCTATTTACTCAGATTCGTAAAGAAGATTATTATTACCGATTTCTCTTATAATTAGCTACCTGCAAAATGAAATGGTAAAAGAAATCTACCATTTTAAGCGATCTTATGCGGTTTATATCATGAATAAAACCCGAAACCTTTGCGGTTCAACTGAAGATTTGTAGGGTACGCTACCATTACCGTAAAAGACTACTACAGCAAGTCAACAATGTTGCGCCCAATCTGGAAAATCTTATTACCATACCGTAGTTTATTTTCACAATCTTTATATATGAAGATGATAAAACTACATTATGATTGGATGCTGCTTGACGTCTCTATCCCAGCAGAGCAGTTGGATGCAATCATCGATTCCGAATCTCAATATGCTCCTGATGGTAAGATTTTACATATATTTTCTGTTCGGTCAGATGACCCCTCTTTTTACCATGTATTTGCATACACCTTTGTGAATCAAAATGTCGAGGTAGCAAATGATGAAAATTATAATGAAGATATTCAGCTACTCAGCCTTCACTATCAAACTATGTTTTACAAATAATAGTATGATGTTCTGTATTAACGAGATAACATCTATTCACCATCATCATATTCTAATGCTTGCGTACTATCGTTACCGGTGGTAGGTGAGCACGTGGCAAATGTATTTTCTACGTAAACTAAATCCACTTGTATATCAGCTGGAAAATATTCCTTTTTCATTAAACTTGGCCCCCACCATTTAATAGCAAGTCCAATGCTTTATGTGCAATGCGCGCAATGGCAGGTTCTGGAAAGTCGGGGTTCACCAGCACGTCATTGCAATACGCCATTAAAATGGAGGTATTCACCAAAGCCTTCTTTTCGGATTCATGGGCAAACACACCTAGTATTTGCAATAATAGTTCCTGATGATGCTTTTGCATTTTACCAGCCACTTGGTGAGCGAAGACATAATCGCTGACAATTTTCAACTTCGACATAATAAATTATCTAACTGTACTTTACCTTATTATTGGGCATATTTACGACTTTTATTTGATAGATGTTGCAACATCTATCAAAGTCATACCCTTTTCTACTTCATTATCTTGGATTTTGCTGCATCCCCGATATCTCGATGACATCTTCGGGAATAGGTAGCGAAAAGCGCAAATCATTTGCAGGCAGCTCATAGCGCTGCTGATCTATCCTGCGCATTATCCCCATTTGGTATCCATCCCGGTTCAGACGCTTGATATCCGTCCAGCGAAGACTTCTAAATGCCAATTCCTTACGCCGTTCCGCAAGAATAAATGCCATCGGATCGGCCTGCGCGCTTAGCATGATCGGCGCAAAGCTACCGTTACGATACCGCGCTTTTCGTATCTCGTTGATGTCATCCTGAGCGCGCGTAACATTACCCATTCGGTAGGCTGATTCTGCTCGCACTAGATACATCTCACTGGTGGAAATACCCGAGAAATACGAATTACCCACCTGCATCATCGTACCTTTAAAGCTATGGCTACCCTCGGGATTGGCCTGAAAAAATACGCTCTTTCGTAAATCGTCTGGATCATACATCGCATACAGCGTGCTATCTACCCGCATGCGCGTTATTCCCAGTATTTGACTGGCAGCAAAGCCGCATTCATACAGCACCTCCACATTAGCTGGCGGCATAGGCCGCGCCGCGGCTGCGTTGATCGTATTGAAGTCCAGCAGCGTGCTGCTAATTTGCAGGCAAGAGTCTGCATAGGCATATGCCTTAGCGTAATCTCCCATATATAGATACGCTCTTGCTAGTGTTCCGTAAGCTGCAGGTCTGCTCGGCCGAATCACATTGATTGGTCGAACCGGCAGGTGGGCAACCGAAGCACTCAGATCAGCAATAATCTGCTGGTATGTTTGCTCTAAGCTGGCACGTACCGAGGTTTCATTAAAGTCTACTCCCGCGCGCAGCGGAAGACCCAGCATAGCGCCGGCCGTAGCGCGATCATAAGCTGCGCACCAGATGAAGCTCGCCTGCAATACCCTGCGCCCACGTAAAAAGCGAGCTTGGGCAAGCAAGTGATTGTATTCAGGATGCGTTTTGTCTTCCATTTTTTCTAACCCGTCGATTACTGTGTTGGCCACATACACCGCATTGGAAAATATGGTCCAGTCGTTAATGCCCTCGCCATATAGATAGTCCGGCTCCCAAGTATACGCGCGCCGCTCGAATTCCGAGCCTAGCGCTGCCCAATCGTTTGCTCGCAAATAATAATCATCACTGCTCACCTCACCATACATCGGCTCGCTAAGCAAGATCGTTGGGCTCTCCAGCAGCGCCTGAAAGTCGCTCACACTTTCTGGTATGGCAAGCCGCTTATCGGACTTGCCATCCAGAAATTCACCGCAGGCACCTAGCAGCACCATTGCGGAGATCATAATCGAGAAAATAAAAGGAAAGGGTAATTTTGTGTATTTCGTGGAATTCATGTTTTTATACTTCGTGGAATTCGTGGTTGTTACAGCTTTCATAGTCTTTATAGTTTTCATATTCTTCAGCATAGTTGGTGAAATTAAAAGCTGGCTTGAATGCCCAGCACGATACTACTCGGCGTAGGGTTCATGTACATACCATTATCGCGGACACTTGGGTCTAGTCCTAGCTTATTGGCTCGCCACAGGATGCCCAGCTCACTAGCAATAATGCTGGCGCGAAGGCTCTTGAATAGACTATTTTGGGTATTGGATTTTCCGCTAGGGGAAAAGTTATAGCTCAGATTGATGTATTGCAGCCTGATATGATCCGCCCGCTCTACCAGAGGCTCTGCATTGGCTACAAACGTATCGCTCTGCCCAGAAGCTGGATACACCATCGCAGGGACGTCCGTATGCAGTTCATCCCCCGGGCGCTGCCAGCGCTGGTAGTAATCGTGGTGCGCCGTAGCATTTTGATACAAATTGTTATAGCCGATCGTTCCTCTTCTAAAGTAATGCCCCATGTTATAGGTCACTCGTATGGTGAGATCGATATTACGGTAGGAAACTGTATTACCCAGTGAGCCAAACAGGGTGGGCATCTTGGCGCCATAAAACACCAGATCTTCAATCTGAGTACCGCTGCCTACAATGCTGGAGTAATTCTGCGACTCCTCCCCCTCTAAGTAGCCTATAGGCATACCCGTCTGCCCATCTAGGCCGCCCCAGCGGTAGGCATACATCCCGTAAACTGGTCTGCCCGGATCAGCAGAGATGGTATTGGTAGTGCCCACAAAACGGTTACCCAGCCTAGAGGCTATATAGTATTCCTCGATCTTATCGCGGTTGGCATTTACGTTCAGATGGCTACGCCAGCTTACCGCCCCAGCTACATTGATACTATTGATTTCTACATCTATTCCTTTGCCCGTCATTGAGGCTACATTACGCGTAATCTCTGCGCCTACCCCTGCCGTGCGGTCAATAGGTGCACTACCAAAAAGATCGTAGCCGCGCTTGCGGTAGTATTCCGCTGATCCCGATAGCCTGCCGTTAAACATCGAAAAGTCTGCGCCGATATTCAGCATCGCAGTTGTCTCCCAGCGCAGCTGCGGATTGGCATAGTTGCTAAAGGTAGCTGTAGGAAGCAGCGTGTAGGAGGAATTATTCAGAAAACGGATCGTTGTGCTGGCGCTCATCGAAGGATCTACGTTGCCGCTAAAGCCATAAGTTGCCCGAAGCTTAAAAAACTCCATCCACGAAACATCGTAAAACCGTTCCTTAGACGCTGTCCATGCCCCACCTACCGACCATAGTGGCGTCCAGCGGTTATTGGTCGATACGCCAAACATATTTGAGGCATCCCTGCGAGCGCTCAACGAGAGCGTATAGCGCTCATCATAGCTGTAGGCCATATTGGCATATAGCGAAACAAAGCGTTGCAGCGTGCTGGTGAGCCCTGTCGGATTAGGAATAAAGCTCATCAGTCCGCTGATAAAGTTGGGATAGGTTCTGGTGGGATCAATCTGAGCAAAGGTCAGCTGGCCATCGTTATAGCCAAAGATCCGCCGGGTATCTGATTCACTTACATTGCTGCGTAGCTCGCCACCTATAAAACCATCTAGTGCGTGCTTGCCAAAACTGCGCTGCAGATTCAGCTGCGCTCTAGCTCCGTGCGCCTGTTGAACAGCAAAAGAGCGATCCATAATATCTCCTAGCGGGATGCCGTAGCTGATGCTATTTCCACTGATCTGGGTATATCCATTAATCAGGTTTCTGGCAAGATAGCTCTGCTGCCCCATCCGGTTATCCGCCGAGCTCTGCTGACGCTGGTACTGATAGCGCAGGTCTATACTCAGCCCGCGGATCGGAAGTTTATAATTTAGCGCCGCAGAGACCAGCACATCGGACAGGTTGCTTCGGTTATCCAGATGCTCATGTTCGGTTAATGGGTAATAGTTCCAGTCTAGCAGTCGACCATTGCCTGCTGTATCCAAATAGCTCTGCCGCCACTGCGCGGGCATGGCTAAGGCCTGCCCATCCGCGCCGGCCAGCTGCGTGTATGGCCTGATGACCCCTATACCGGGATTTAAGCTACTGATGTCCTGTCTACCACTGACGTTGCGCGCCTGAGTATACTGGAAATCACTACTAACCGTGAGATCTTTTGTTAACTCCACTCGCTGGCTGGAGCGCAGATTTAGCCGGTTATACGCCGCCCCCAGGTGATCGCTATTCTTATCGTAGCCTGCCCCTAACCGCCAGCTGGAGCGATCCCCGCCGCCTGATAGCGCCAAATGATACTGCTGGTTAACTAGTGGCTTATAGATCTGCTGGTTTACCTGATCGCGAATGTCATATGCCCCGAGTGCTTCCAGCTGATGGGCGGCTTGCTGGGCGCTGATGCTGCCTGCATCCCGAGCAATCAATAGTTCAATAACCTGACTGACCGCTGGGCGGTTGCGCGCTTGCAAGCTGCTGGTATAAAAGCCCTGTTCGTAAAGCATCTTTTCAACTTCGATCATATCGCGGCTATCCATAAATGGTCCATAGTACAAGTCTGGTCTGCTGCCGATGGTAGTATTGGCTGTCAGCTCCACCCTAGTGGGCTGACCGAGGCTGCCTTGCTTGGTGGTAATTACGATTACTCCATTGCCTGCGCGCGCGCCCCAGATCGAGGCGGCAGCGGCATCCTTAAGTACCGTAATACTTTGCACATCGTTGGGATTGATGTTGGATAAATCCCCTTCATAGGGGAAGTTGTCCAGCACGATGAGCACCTCCTTAGGACCTCGGATCGTGCTCAGTCCACGCACGGCAAGTCTGCCCTGCTGTCCGCCAGAAACCTTGTCCAGCGAGACCGCATTAGCCACTGCTGGCAGGCGGCTAAGTACATCCGTACCTACCTGTTCATTGAAGCGCTCCTGATCTACTTGGGTAAAGGATCCCGTGGCGCGCTCGCGAGGAAGTTTGCTATAGCCCGTATTGATTGTGACTTGCTGGATTTCGGTGGTGCGGCGATTAAGGTAGATCATCACGGTATCACTAGGGCTGCCAGAAGAAAGCAGTGTATCAAGGGATGCATATCCCGTAGAGCTAAAAGTAAGCTGCCCGGTAGTAGCCGATAGGGGGATTCGTATCACGCCTCGGCTATTGCTAGTTGTAATCGGCTCGTTCTGCGCCGAGCGGCAAAGCACGCCAGCTAGTGGAGCTGAGCTCTGGGCATCAATGACTTTACCAATCATGCTTCGCGCTGGCTGCTGGGCATAGCTCAGCTGGGATAAGACCAGCAGGAAGCCAAGTAAGATTATAGTGTATCGTGTTTTCATAATAGTAGGTTTTTAAAGGGTTAGCGGCTGTATGGATTTACTTGGTCTGCTTTAGCGCTGATCACAAATACATCAACCAAACGCTGCTGCCGGATAAGCTGCAAGCCGTAGCTTTTTAGTTGCTCATTGATTTGCTCAAATCCTACCCGCAGATCTAGATTCAAATCCACTGGGGTGGTGATGCCCGTTTCATCAAGCACATGACGCGTAGCATCATGATGATTTGCTAAGGCAGTCAATAGTAGCGAAAGGGGTTTACCCGTTAGTTTGCCATAACCAGATTTTAATAACTCGGTGGAAATTTCGGTGCTGGTAGATTTAGGTAGTTCGCCGCTAGCGAGTTTCCTGAGCACCAAACAGTCCAGCTCTCTTGGCTGGATAGAGAGATTGTAGGGTGAATAGCTATTGAGATCATGTAGCATTTGATTCACTAGCGGATTATCCGAATCTAATGGCTGGGTGATTTCATAAGTAAGCGTCTGGCTGCGCTGGGTTTCGTCCACTTCCCAAACTACCTGAGAGCTGCGAAATGATTTGCCCTGAGCTTTAAATGCTTCGCGCGCAAGATTACCCACCACCGTGTTTAACGAAGTATTTAAAAAAAGCCAGGAGTACAGCTTGTTATCTTCGCTATAGCGGCGCTTATTTAAAAATGCAATATCCCCCTGCAAAGAATCAGAATAGAACGAGCCGTAACTATGATCCTTGCCTGTGAAGACCGGGCTAGTATAGTCCATCATCACGCTCCCTCCGACTAGGGCGGAATTGTCGCTTAATACTTTTTGCAGGTTTTCGGCGGTGAATTCCTCGCTATAGGTGAGTCCGCGTAGGTATCCCCGCTCGTCGATCCACGCATAAAAAGGAATGTACTTATGGGGAAATAGTGCTTTGAGTGTGCTGTCGCTAATGATTGTAGGTAAATTGATCCGCGTAAATAGATCGTTTCTGATATTAAAGCCTTCCAGCTTTGATACTGTTTCGTAGCTGACAGGAAGTACCTCCATTTGACTTGCGAAAACCTTGCGCAGGGAGTCCACTTTTCTAGGCAGATCGTATAGACACGATCCGCACCAAGTTGCCCAAAAATCAAGTATTAATAGCTTACCGCGGTAGGATTCCAGCGTGGTCGTAATCAGCTCACCACCTTGATACATCTGGTGTTGCTGTTTCCAGAAGCTATCTGGAAGCTTTTCGCCCAATTGGATAGGTTGTACCAGAGAAACCTCTGCACCAGCCTCGCTGTCCTGACGTGACTGGGCAAAGGATCTACTACCACTATTAACTAACACGTAGGCAATTAAAATAAGTAGGAAAAACAGCCGAGTAAAAGCTGCTTTAAGATATTTAGGTATTGGCCAAAGCGCGGCCAAGGCGCAGGAAAACGTCATAATTTTTGAGTAAACTAGAATGCAAAAACTGAGATCTTTATCGTGATAAAAAACGGTAAAGAATTAAATTCGCTTATGTCAACAAAGCTGCAGACATGCTATTAGCTTGGCGATTTGATAAGGTTTTTAAATAGACATTTTTTTGTAGCGTTCATAACTCTCAAGTTTAAGGTAGTTTATGAGAGTCATGGAGAATCAGAAGTTGTGCTATAGTGGGCTTCTAAATACCGGTCTACAAGGCTCTGACCCCTTTCAAGCTGGATTTACAGTAGAAGCCCAAGATCTATAGCATGCGCAAAAGTACGCATAAAAATTTCTTGGGCATTAAATCTACCGTCTCGCTTGAAATGTATTGTCAGAGTATGTAGTCGAGACTCTATAAAAATTAATGCCTTCTGCAATAGAAGTATATATTCAAAGATAGCACAAAATATTTAATAACACAAATTTGTATCGTTAAATATTAACTCGTTTCTGAATTTTTACACAATGGGGTTGTTAGCAGAAGTCGAGCATGAAATGATAAACATAAGCATTGGTTTCACACTAAAGCTTAGACGACTTGAATTGGGTCTTTCTCAACACAGTGTAGCTGTAGCAGTAGATACTGATAGTACTGCTATCGGCAGAATTGAACGTTCCGAGCACTACAGTAGCTGGACTCTTATCCATCTTATTTCAAAACACTTGGATGTAAACTTCGCAGGTCTATTTGAATTAAAAACAAAGGATGAAATAATAGCAATGTCAAACAAATGCTATGCCTTGGAAAAAAGACTTACTAAGAATAAAAAAAAGTTCTATGAAACACTGCATGATCGACTTGACAAATTAGGTATATAATATTCTCTAAAGAAGTCAATATTGCAGCAAGTGAAGAAAAGCAGTTTCTTACCATATTGAATAACATCCTAAAATTTCTAAGTAAGGGCTATAAGCCCCCATTTTCTGCAAAAGAATAATGATCTTCTGGAGTTAATATGATATGATCTAAAAGTTTGATGGACAGCATCTCTCCGCCTTGCTGGATGCGTCTGGTAATGGCAATATCAGCTTTGCTTGGCGACAGTGCTCCCGAAGGGTGGTTATGAGCAATAATGATGGATGATGCTCTACATAATAACGCCGCAGAGAATAGTAGCCTTGTATCTACTACCAAGGCATCCAGACCACCTTCTGATAGTTTATAAAACCCGATAAGATCCAGTGGCTGCGAAAAGCATAGTAGGTAGAAGCTTTCTCGGACGGCAAGATCATCTGCATTCCAAATGTCTCGCAATAAACCAGCAATCGAGCCAGCACTATTTAAACACTTAAACTCAGGCTGCTTTAATCGCTCGCAATGGTTATAGGAAATAGAAAGTTCATTTGCATAGATTTCCTGCGGATACTTTGCTTTGTTTTGCTGGATTAGTTTAGCTGATTTTGTCATGATAGTAAGGATTAAACGTGATACAAAAAATTGATTACACGAGCATCCTACGAGACAAGAGCTTGATTAGGCAAAAGAAAACCAAGATCAAAAATGAGCGCAGCGGTGGAGGCTCCGGCAGCTAGGCCGGATACCCATTTTTATCGAAGTTTTATTGGGCGCGATAGGCAAAATGAAGTGGCCGCCTATCAAGCTGGCGAAGTAAATTTGTGTCACTTCAATTTTATGAAGTAGTGTTTGGCTGTTATTTTTATCGGAGCTGTATAAACGGGATTATTAAAATCGCCGCTAATACTTATTCAGATATTTGGTACCTTCAAGAAGATATAGATGTATGAATTTAAATTTTGTGCGGCGTCCAAAATTTAAAATTTTTCTTGAACGCTAATCGCCTAATCTAGTATTTATAGATCTATGATTGAATATTACAATATACTGCTAGAAGCTATTTAATTAGATTATATTTTATCAATGCTTTATTTAATTGACGGAAATCTATGTAAGATTCTACAAGTCTGTGATCACTTGTTCTTAAAAGTACATATCGAGGCACTTCAAAGATGTCAATAGAACTTGTTAACTTTTCAGTAGCATCTTCGTCCAAATGAAAATTAGGATAGGTAATGGATCCATTGCTTAAATAGCTATTCCACTGCTTTTCATTACTGGATATTGCTAATCCCACTATAGTGAAGCTGTTTGAATCTCTATGTACACGATATAATGAATCAATAGTAGGATGTTGAGCGAGACATGGCACACACCAAGTTGCCCAAATATCTATGAGTATAAAGTCATATTGCTTACTAAGTGCATCAAAGGTCACATCTGAGTTGTAGGATTTCGATGAAAATTGAGGTAAAAAGCTTTTATCAGATGCTTCATACATCTCTTTTTGATATATTTAATATCTTGAATTTAGGGCATTGAGCTTTTCTTGATTAAAAAAATTAGTGTCCATTTTAGCAAGGACATTTCCAATTTCTTCATTTCGAGGATAGAAAGTGTAATTGTACCCTAGATAGGTACATTCAAAACTAAATAATTCCAGTAACAAGTAGCAAATTTGATTGGAACTCCTTAGTCTTGGATTTAGCTAGCTGAAGTGATATTACAGAATATTCTATTATATTGTTTGAAACCATTTCGATTCTTCCATTGCAAAGCGATAACAATAAACTTCGGACGCGATGGACTTTTTAGAAAACAAAGTGAGATTGGAAGGTAGTATTTTTTATAAAAAAAATTTGTTTACAAGTAGTATAACAGTGCTTTACACCTACTACAAATTATATTACGACCATCATAATTTGGATTATTAGGATATGTGGGTTTCAAACAGTCGCTTGCTTTATCGAAAAATCCTTTGGCCTCGATATGCCAGTATAACATCCTCGTTTCTTACCACCTCGAAATAAGCGAGTATATTTTTTTGAAAGCAGTCGGTTTCTTCCGCGCCGTTTAATACTATTGAAAATAAAAAATATCTCTGTATATTCCCATAGCTCAAAGGCACCGAGAAGTGCGATTTTTTTGACAAAAAAAGCTAAATGGAAATACTTATTGTAATAATGGAGCATGCACTCAACGCATGTAATCGTCTACTATGACTTAATATGATAAAATTGTAAGATATAAACACGTTTGCGAAGATCAATAAGGACAACAAGCATCTTTAAACGTGTTTAGTGACACTTTAAATGCTCCTTTTAAGCCACGAACTCGTTTGGATAATTTTCATTAATACTTTATAAGTTGTTTAATTCTTAGGCTTTTTCAAATAAACCCTACAAAATTAGCATTTGATATGCAAAGGGTTAACACGATTAAGAAAATTTCAACATAAGTTCTAGAAAAAATTATGTATTATAAAATTGCACTTTAAACGCTGCGTCTCTGAGCGTAAACAAAACTATGAAAGTCTCACTTTTCATAGCAAAGAAAATCCACAGAAAAACTCTATCTTTAAACATCTGATATCAGCTTCGAGAAAAAGTTTTCTTAGTATCTCTTGCTTTAAATTAATATAAAAAAAAGAATGAATAATGCAGAGGAAATTGATATATCCTATATTATGATTTAAAGCATTTATTACTAGATCGTAAATATAGAAACAATTTAAATTTTGGATTTGAACACTTTATTGCAGACCTTAATACTGAAGGAAATAACACAATGGGATTCTCTAGTTTGAATAGTAGCTGGGATAAGATTACAATTTTTACGCAAAAAGATTACATTAGACAGACTAAATTAGTTTCGCCATCTGAATAATACTATCGAAAAGGATGTATTTTCTACCTAACTAAATTCTTTAGAACATCATGATTTGCCGCCTACTTTCTTTATTTCTGCTATTGTCAAGTTTAGGAGCGTATGCCCAAATAAAGCTCCCGCTCAGTCAAGCTTTGGAAATGCTAGAAACCAGAAATATTAATTTACAGCAATTACACGATCAAACGGAGTTGGCTCTACAGGACAACCGTGATGCCAAAAATGCATTGTTACCGAAATTGAATGCCGGTGCCAGCCATCAGTATAATTTTGGTTTGGCATTTGACCAGATTGCTGGCCAGCTTATCACAGGAAATAGATGGACAAACTTCGCTAACGCAAACGTCAGCACACAAGCCGTTATTTTTCAAGGGTTTGCCTTGATTAATCAGATCAGAAGTTCACTTCTTGATCTAGAATCAAATCATATAGAAATAAGATCGCTGAAACGCTCGCTCAAGCTCGACCTCATCACCAACTACTTCACTGCCATTACTAACCAGTCGCTTTACCGGTCCAGCCTCAAACAACTCGCCTATTCTAAAGAGCTGTTGCGGCTACAGCAAGAACAGTTTGATATGGGAACCAAAACCTTGGTGGATGTGTCATTAGCAGAAAGCCAAGTGGCTACTGACCAGTTCAATGTATTGACAAACAACAACAGCTATTTGAACTCTCTGCTCCAACTTAAGCAACTTTTAAACATCCCTTATGCGGATAGTCTAATCCTAGAAACTCCAGCCGATATCGAAACAATTGTTGAGTTCCCCCATTTAGATAACGAGGCTACAGCATTGCATGGAAATCCTTTCATTGCTATGGCTGACCTAAATTTACGAAAGGCTGAGTTAAACAAACGTATTGCTAACAACAGTGCACTGCCTACTCTTTCTTTTTCAGGCAGCTATGGAACAAATTATTCTTCCGAGCGCAGGGATCTCACCACAGGTGCCGATATGCCTTTCTGGGAACAAGTTAATCAAAATAGAAACCTGTTCTTAGGTCTCACTTTATCAACTCCCATATTGGATGGATTCAGATTACGAAGTGCGCGTAATAAAGCGAATATTCAGCTACATATCCAAACCAAAGAAGCGGAAAAAATAGCTATGGAACAGAAAAAGCTATATCAACAAGCGATCCAGGAATTGAACCGCGCACAACAAGAATATTCGGTGTCCCAAAAGCAATTTGAGAGTCTACGCGTTACGCTTGATGCCATGTCCGAAAGGTATGAGCTCGGAGTAGCTTCTTCGATCGATTTTGCAAGGGCACTATTAGAGCACAACCTTTCCCAATTTAGAGTGATAGCCGCGCAATATAACCGTATCTATTATTCCAAAGTAGTAGATGTACTTACGGGTAAGTTGTAGTAATCTATATTTTTTACGCGTGCTAACCACCAGCTATCAGAAGCTTATTATTCATCAATTACTACATATTGAGTGACTTTGTTAGGTTTTGCCAGATCCTTTTAAAGATAGACATATCCGCAGTGACAATCTCCGCGTCGGCAAACATCCCTGGTTTAAGCTTGATAAGTGAATCCCTCTCAGAGCGTGTTAGCTCTACTCTGGCGAAGAATACGCTA
>JAAIGF010089360.1_pt1 | contig 15695 bp, 19 predicted proteins | sample 6487441 | NCBI WGS metagenome assembly JAAIGF01 (sample SAMN13974129, study PRJNA590717) | phyllosphere metagenome | biome: pepper field; feature: multiple bacterial spot infested pepper fields; material: pepper leaves; isolation source: leaves from pepper fields | host: Capsicum annuum ... | reverse complement strand
CCGGCCGCCGCCGTGACCTCCTGACCCGCCAACTGGAAGGCCCACCCTCATGCACCTCGCGATCATCGGCGGCAGCGACGCCGGTATCTCCGCCGCGCTGCGCGCCCGCGAGCTCGACCCGAATGTGGACGTGACGGTCGTCGTCGCCGACGCCTACCCGAACTTCTCTATCTGCGGGATCCCGTACTACTTCTCCCGCGAGGTGCAACCCTGGCAGTCCCTCGCCCACCGCACCCACGCCGACCTCGAAGCCACCGGCATACAGCTGCGCCTGAACACCTTCGCCACCGAGATCGACGTGCCCGGCCGCGCCCTCACCGTCCGCGACCACGCCGGCAGCCTCTCGACGATCGACTACGACGAACTGATCGTCGGAACCGGCGCCCTGCCCTCCCACGCCGGCATCGCCGGGCTCGGCGAGCTCACCCCGGAGGACGGCGTGCACGTCATGCACTCGATGGGCGACACCTTCGCCCTCGAGCGGTTCCTCGACGAGCACGATCCGAAGACCGCGATCATCGTCGGCGCCGGCTACGTCGGCCTCGAAATGGCCGAAGCCTTCACCGTCCGCGGCCTCACGGTCACCCAGATTCAGCGCGGCGACGAGGTGCTCTCCACGCTCGACGCCGAACTCGGCGCGCTCGTGCACGACGAGCTCGACGCGCACGGCGTCGACGTCCTCACCGGCACCACCGTCGTCGGCATCGACAAGACCGCCGCCGGCCTCACCGTCCACGGCACCCGGAACGGCGAACCCATCAGCCGCACCGCCGACGTCGTACTCGTCGTCGTCGGCGTACGCCCCAACACCGACCTGCTCGAGCGCGCCGGCGCCCGCCTCGGAGCCGGCCGCGCGGTCGTCGTCGACGAGAGCATGCGCACGGGCCTGCCGAACGTGTGGGCCGCCGGCGACGGCATCATCACCCACCACCGCCTGCTCGGTCAGACGTACCTGCCGCTGGGCACCACGAGCCACAAGCAGGGCCGCGTCGCCGGCGAGAACGCCATCGGCGGCACCGCCCGCTTCGCCGGCAGCGTCGGCACCCAGGTCGTGAAGGTCTTCGACCTCATCGCCGCCCGCACCGGCCTGCGCGACCACGAAGCCGCAGCCGCCGGACTCACCCCGCGCACCGTCAGCGCGGTCGCCGACGACCACAAGCGCTACTACCCAGGCGCGCAGCCCATCACCATCCGCATCACCGGCGACGAAACCGACCGGCGCCTCCTCGGCGCGCAACTGGTCGGCCGGCTCGGGACGGAGACCGCTAAGCGCGTCGACACCTACGCCACCGCGCTGTTCGCCGGTCTCACCGTCGAACAGGTCAGCGACCTCGACCTCTCCTACACCCCACCCCTCGGCTCACCGTGGGACGCCGTCCAGGCCGCCACCCAGGAGTGGAGCCGCACCATCACCCAGGAGCACACCGCATGAGCAAGCCCACCGTCCTCTTCCTCTGCAAGCACAACGCCGGCCGCTCGCAGCTCGGCGCCGCGCTCCTGCAGCACCTCGCCGGTGACCGCTACACCGTCGACTCCGCCGGGTTCGCACCCGCCGAAACCGTGAACCCGGCGATCGCCGCGACCGTCGCGGAACTCGGCATCGACATCGCCGGCAACACGCCCCGCGCCGTCACCGCGGCCGACATCGAGAATGCCGACGTCGTGGTGGCCATGAAGCCCGGCCTGCAGCTGCCCGGCACCCCGAAGCGACTCGTCGAGTGGTCCTTCCCCGACCCCGAGGCGTGGGACGTCGACAGCGTGCGACCGCTCCGTGAAGCCGTGGCGACCGCCATCGCGAAGGAGTTCGTGAGCTAGGGCCTCAGCCGAAGGCGCCTTGCATCGCGAGACTCGTCAGAGCCGTGACCGCTGCGCCAGTGGCGCTCGAAACGGCGGTCACCCCTAACTTCTCCGCGACCGCACGCAGCTTCCCTGCTTGCTTGACGACCTCACCCGTATCCGGTTGTGGCTTCGTGATGACCTCTTGCAACTCAGCGAGCACGCCTTCGAGCTCGGCGGTGTCTTCCGGTGTTGCAGTCGCTGCTGCTCTCACAGCATCGAGCAGGGCGAGCGTCTCGTCGATGCTGATCCCGGCAGTTGCAGACGCGGATGCGCCAATCGCTACAGGCCCGGTCGGCTTCACGACCGTGGTCGCATAGACGTCGCCGACGTGTCCGATTCGCTGCTGCATGGCCGCGTCAACGTCCTCGCGCCGGGGGAGTTCGGTAAGCGGTGTTGTGATCGTTAGATCGGCGATCAGATCGACGAGCTTGGTGCGGACTTGGCCGAGGATGCCTGCGATCACCGAGCCGGAGAGCGTGAAGGACAGGTTGACAATGCTCTGGTACGGCGAAATCTCTCGATTCCACATCGCCTGTGCGACAGAGAGCCCCGCTGTCGTGACGGTCAATGAATCCCCCTGAGCGAGCCGCTCGAGTTCCTCGATCGGCTGCGTGAGGTGGAGCTCCTCGTCGACGTACTTCTGAGGCCCCTCCGGAACCTGGAAGCGAGTGACCGTCTGACCCTTCGTCCAAAAGTTCCCGCTCAAGGAGTCCATCACCATGGGAACGCCGGGGATCGTTCTGTAGTCCGGCACGGAGGATTTGTCGGGATATCCATTGAGCTCGAGCCGAGCCCAATCCCGAAGCGAGCTCGACCCGGTTTCGGCGCCAAGCAACAGGCACTTCCGCAGGAGGCCGGCAAGGGGTTCGCTCTCGTCCAGCGCTCGATCGCGCAGCGAGCGAAGCAGCGAGTTCGTCATGTTCGCAGCGTATTCCGATCAGCCGACACTCTGACTAATGCTCGATACGGGCGTCCGATAGACCATGGTCATCCGCGCGGCCCGGCGCGCTGTTCTAGCAGCAGTCGCAGGCGTCGGCGTTCTCGCTCGCGAGCGATGAGAGCGGCTTCTTGCAGGCGTCGCCGCGCCACGCTTCGAGGCCCTCGCGGATCGCGAAGCCGGCGATGACGAGCGCCGCGATCGAATCCGCCCACGCCCAGCCCAGGGTGCTGTTGAGCACCAAGCCGATGAGCACGGCGGCAGAGAGGTAGGAGCAGATCAGGGTCTGCTTCGAGTCGGCGATCGCGGAGGCGGAGCCGAGTTCCTTGCCGGTGCGGCGCTCGTAGAGCGAGAACGCCGGCATGATCGCGACGCTGATCGCGGCGAGCACGATGCCGATGGAGGAGTGCTCGGCCTCGGAGAACCCGAGGAGCGAGCGGATCGCATCAACGGTGACGAACGCGGCGAGGCCGAAAAACGAGAAAGCGATGACGCGCAGCGCGACGCGCTCGCGCTTATGCGGGTCGGGAGCGGCGAACTGCCACGCGACCGCGGCCGCGGAGAGCACTTCCACGATGGAGTCGAGCCCGAAGCCGATGAGCGCAGCCGACGATGCCACGGTGCCGGCGGCGAGAGCGATGATCGCTTCGATGACGTTGTACGTGATCGTCGCGGCGACGATCCAGCGGATGCGACGTTGCAGGGTCGCGCGGCGCTCAGGGGTCAACGGCTTGCGGAGGGTGACGGCGGTGCTCATGCGCAGGTGCATCCTTCCCCGGAGCAGCAGCTCGGGTCGACGGTGAGGACCAGGCGCAACATGTCGTCGAGCGCGGTAGCCAGTTCCGGCTCGGCGAGCCGGTACCAGGTGTTGCGCCCGTCCTTCACGCCTTCGACGAGCCCGCAGCCGCGCAGGCACGCGAGTTGGTTCGACATAACCTGACGTGAGACGCCCATCGCGTCGGCGAGGTCTGAGGGCACCGCCGGTGCCTCGCGCAGGCTCAGCAGGATGCTGGTGCGGGTCTCGTCGGAGAGCGCGTGGCCGAGGCGCGCGAGCGCCGCCATGTGGGTGGTCGTCACTGTCGCGGTGGTCATGGCCCAGACGGTACAGCAGATCATGGATTAATAAAAGGCTGAACCGCGGCCTGCCTTGCGGCGACGACCAGCTTCGGATGAATCCAGGTCATGCCAGGTACTCTGCTGAGGTCATGGAGCAGCGCGCACGTCCCAGCTACACCCTCTTGCGGGTGCTGTTGGCGACCCTGGTTGCGATCGGACTTTCGCTGGGCGCCTTTGCTGTCGGCCACGACGATGCAGGCGGCGCCCACCATGTCGGCCCGGTCATCTCAGTCTCGGATCCGGCTCCTGCGTCTGATGCTCCTGCAATCGGGTTGATCGATGAGGTCGCTGCGGCGTGTCTGGTGGCGATGCTGTGCGGTTCGGCGTTGCTGCTGATGGTCTCGCGGGTGCTCCGCCGCCGACCGCTCGTCGGCCTCCTGCAGCCGGCCCTGCTGTCGCGTGCGCTGGCGCTCGCTCTGCCGGCGCCCTTGCTGAGTGCTGCCACTCCTGATCTGACGGAACTCTCGATCAGTCGACGGTGATCCGCGTATCGACCGTGCTTGCGCGCGGTCCGCCGATCATCCCGTCCGATCCTCGAGCTCGTGCCCTCTGGGTGCGCTCGACCGGTGCGCGCGACACGCGTCCCGGCGACCCTGCACTGGGTCGACGCTCCGTCAGAGAAGCGATGCAACCCCACCCCGACCTTCCCGATGTCCACCCATTTCCTACCCGGCGCAGCCTCCGCGCTGACGCGTCCGCGCCGACCCGTCGGAGCTTGCGTGCAGCACGCCCCAAGCGCCGTCGTCTGCCCCGCCTGAACCGCCGAAACCTGCGCACCGCACTGGTCGCCGGTATCTTCCTGCCGGGCATGCTCGCACCCGTGGTGCTCCCCGCGTTCGCGCTGGCCCCCGCGGCCCCGACCCTCCTGCAGAGCGACGGCGAGGCGCAGAGTCTCGTCGCGAGCGGCAGCAGCGCACCAGCTGTCAGCCGTGACGAGTACACCGCGCAGCTCTCGGCGCCGAGCACCGGGCGCATCTACGATGCCGACCACCTGAGCCAGTACCGCGGCGCTTCCGAAGAAGGGTGGTGGCGTCCCGTCGCCGGGCCGGTCACCTCGGCGTACGGCCCACGCCGGCTGATCTGCAACGGTGCCGGATGCTCCTCGCCGTTCCACGAGGGCGTCGACTTCGGTGATGCCTGCGGCATTCCCATCCGCGCCGCCGCCGATGGCGTCGTCAGCTTCGTCGGCAACGCCGGAGCGTTCGGCTACCGCGTCATCGTCGATCACCCCGACGGGGTGCGCTCGTTCTACGGGCACGGCACCACCGGTTCCGCGGTCGTCGCGGTCGGCGACGAGGTCAAGGGTGGCGACACGCTGCAGCTTGTCGGTCAGACCGGCGTCGTCACCGGCTGCCACCTCGACTTGAAGTTCACCGTCGACGACGAGAACGTCGATCCGGCCGAGTTCCTCGCCGCGCGCGGCGTCGACGCGAGAAAGTGAGCCCGCCGATGACCGCCCGCCGCAGCATCCCTCTCGCCGCCGCTGTCGTCCTCGTGCTCCTTGTCCCAGCTACACCGGCAGCCGCCCGCACATACCCGACATGGAGCGACGTCAGCGCAGCTCGCGCGTCGGAGAGCGCGAAGCAATCAGCCATTGCCGACGTCACTGCCGCGCTGGGAGGGCTCGAAGCCGAACTCACCGCGAGTCTCGCTGCAGCCGAGGAAGCCGACCGTCGCTACCAGGACGCGTACCTTTCCGCGCAGCAGGCCGAAGAGGCGCTGCTCGAGCTGCAGCAGCAGCTCGGGGAAGCGCAGACGACCGCTGAGGAATCGGCCGTGCTCGCGGGCGACGCCGTGACCGGGATCGTCCGCGGCGGTCCTCTCGATCCGGCACTGCAGTCCTTCGTCGCTCCGGACAGCGCCGACGACACGCTCTACCAGCTCGGTGTTCTGTCTCGGCTGGGAAAGGCTTCCGAGCAGATCGTTGACCAGGCTCGAGCCGACGCGAACGTCGTGACCGGCCTCTCGGATCAGGCTGACCTGGCGGCGACGGAGCTCGAGGTGCGCAGCGCCACAGCCGAGCTCGTCTTCGACGAGGCTCAAGCGGCAGCTGAGGCCGCGAACGCCGCCGTCGACGCGCAACGCGAGCAGCGCATCGAGCTCGAAGCGCAGCTTGCATTCCTCGAACAGGAAACCGCGCAGGTCGAATCCGACTACGCCGCGGGCGTGCAGGCGGCGCGGGAAGAAGCAGACCGGCGTGCCCGGGAAGCTGCAGTCGCAGCTGCAGCTGCAGCCCGGCAGAACTCCGGCACCGCCCCGGTCGCCGGCGGCAGCGGCGGCTCCTACAACGCCCCGTCAACCTCCGGCTGGTGGCGTCCGGTGCCCGGCCCGGTGACGTCTCGATACGGGCCGCGACGCATCATCTGCAACAGCTACGGATGCACGGTCCCGTGGCACGGCGGCGTCGACCTGGCCGACCCGTGCGGCCGGCCGATCAAAGCCGCCAGCGCCGGCACCGTCGTGTCGGCGAAGGATGACGGCGCGTTCGGGTATCGCGTGACGATCGATCACGGCGGCGGCACCCGCAGCTACTACGGGCACATGCGCGCCGGCACCTTCGAGGTCTCCGCCGGCCAGCAGGTCAGCGGCGGTCAGGTGCTCGGCCAGGTCGGCGATACCGGCGTAGTCACCGGCTGCCATATCGACGTGAAGATCGACGACGCGGGCAGCTCGGTCGACCCGACCGTGTTCTTCGCAGCGCGTGGTGTGACCTTGTGAACACGATCAGCGCGTTCGACGGTTGGGCGCTGATTCCCGCCGAGCCGCCATCGCTGGCGACCCTCAGCGCGCCGCTGCTGCAGCCGGTGCCCTGGCTGACCGTGCTCGCTCTCGTCATGCTCGCCCTCTACCTCACCGGAGCGGCTCGCCAATGGCGGCGCGGACGGCGATGGCCGGTGTGGCGTGCGACCTGCTTCGCCCTGGGTTGCCTCCTCATCGTCGCCATGTCGGCAACGGCGGTCGAGGGTTACGGCTACGAGCTCGTGTCGGTGTTCATGTTCCAACAGCTGACCCTGATGATGGTGGCGCCCATCCTCCTCGTCCTCGGCTCGCCCGGCCGGCTGCTGCTGCGAGCGACCCCGCATCACGGTCTCGGCAATTGGGTGCTCCGCGGAGCCCTCACCGGACTGCGCAGCGCGGCCGGCCGGGTAGCGCTGAACCCCGGCGTGATGATTCCACTGTTCCTGTTCACCTTCTACGGCCTGTACCTCAGCGGCATCGCGGATGCACTGCTCAGCAGCTGGGCCGGGCACCAAGCCCTCGAAGCGCTGTTCCTCATCGCAGGTCTACTGTTCACGATCCCGGTGCTCAGCGACGATCCGCTGCCGGCTCGGCAGAGCTACCTCGGACGACTCTTCGATGTCTTCGCTGAGGTGCCCCTGCACGCCTTCTTCGGCGTCATCGTCATGATGGCGGCCACGCCGCTCATCCCCGCGTTCGCGACGCCGCCGGAGAGCTGGGGCGTCGATCCCCTCGAAGACCAGAAGATCGCTGGCGCCTTGGCCTGGTCGTTCGGTGAAGGACCGACCGTGATCATCCTGCTCGTACTCATGTCGGCTTGGCGGCGCAGTGAAGAACGCAGCAATCGCACGCGCGACCGCGACGCGGACGCCGAGCTCGAGCGCTACAACACCTATCTCGCGACGCTGCAACGGCCAGCTCCCGGTCGCGCCACCGACCGCTGAACGGAACCGTATGCCCGCCTCACTCTCCGCCATCTCGCTCGTGCTCGTCTTCTCGGCCATCACCGTCTACGCACTCGCCTTCATCGCCTACACCCTCGACCTCGCGCGCCGAGCCGCCGAAGTCCGCACCGCCGCAGTCCCGGAACGAACCCTGGTTGGCGCCGCCGGCTCAACCCTCGAGCACGAGCACATCGAGGAAGGCGACGCGACCGCCTCGAGGGGACGCCTGGTGTGGTTGCGTATCGGCTTCGCACTCACCGTCATCGCGTTCGTCCTGCACCTGCTGGCAACGCTCCTGCGCGGCATCGCCGCCGAGCGGGTGCCCTGGGTCAACATGTACGAGTTCTCGCTGACGGCGACGCTGATCATCGTCGGCGTGTTCCTCGGTGTGCAGCTGCGTCAAGACCTCCGCTTCCTCGGCACGTTCATCATCGGCCTGGTCGTCCTCCTCCTCGGCGGCTCGACGGTCTCGTTCTACGTCGCTGTCACACCCCTGGTGCCCTCCCTGCAGTCCGTCTGGCTCGTCATTCACGTCTTCGTCGCATCGCTCGGCACCGCCTTCCTGGCGCTCGGCTTCGCCCTGTCGGTGCTGCAGCTGCTGCAGCACCACCGCGACGGCCTGCCCGAGGAACGCCGACGTCGACGGATGCGGGCACTCGCCTCCCTGCCTGGCACCGACCGGCTCGAAAACCTCACCTACCGCATGGTCATCATCGGCTTCGTGTTCTGGACCTTCACCCTCATCGCCGGCGCGATCTGGGCCGAGGCAGCCTGGGGTCGCTACTGGGGCTGGGACGTCAAAGAGGTCTGGACGTTCGTGATCTGGACCCTTTACGCCGGCTACATCCACGCCCGCTCCACCCGCGGCTGGCGCGGCGTGCCGAGCGCCTGGCTCTCCATCACCGGATTCACCGCGGTGCTGTTCAACTACCTCGTCGTGAACCTGTTCTTCAACGGTCTGCACGCCTACTCAGGCGTGATCTCCACCTGACCCGCGCACCCGGCCCGACAACACGGGCTCCCCGCCGCATCCTTACGACCACACCCCAAATCCGAAAGCACCCCATGACTCGAACCCGCAAGCTCAGCACCCTCATCGCAGCCGCGATCCCCGTCCTGGTCCTCGCCCTCGCCCCGGCCGCACCCGCTGCAGCACACAGCGCGCTGCGCGACCAGAACCCCGGCGACGGCGAAACGATCGTCACCGCACCCGAGGCCGTCAGCCTCGGCTTCAACGAAGACCTCATCGACGCCGGAACCGCCGTCACCGTCACCGGCGCCGACGGCCAGGAATGGACAACAGGAGCCCCGACCGTTCTTGGCAGCGAGCTCGAACAACCACTGGTCACCGAGATTCCGGCCGGCACCTACACGGTGGTGTGGCGCGTCGTCTCCGCCGACGGGCACCCGATCGACGGGACCTTCGACTTCACCGTCAGCGTCGGCGTCGATGCGTCCGCCGAGCCCGTCGAGACCGAAACCACCGAGCCCGCGCCGGAGGTCACCGCCACCCCGTCGCCCTCTGCGAGCGAAGAGCCGGTCGCTGACGACAGCTCGGAGGTCTCGACCGTCGCGCTCATCGTGGTCACCGCGCTGCTGCTCATCGCGACCCCGATCTTGGTCTTCACCATCATTCGCCGTCGCCGCCGCGACTGAGCATCGGAGCAACCCATGAAGCGATCCACCAAGATCAACCTCTCCATCATCGCCGGACTTGCCGTCGCGGTGACAGTCACCGCTGTCGTCTTCGTCGGCGGTCAGAACACACCTGATCCGGCGCCGAGCGGCACAACCGTCGCCCCGCTCGAGGTCGTCGCCGAGAACAGCCGCGTGCTCGACGACCCCGAGAGTGCCGAGGTCACCCTCGTCGAGTTCCTCGACTTCGAATGCGAGGTGTGCGGGGCCGTCTACCCGTACGTCGAGCAGATCCGTGAGGACTACGCCGGTCAGATCCGTTTCGTGCAGCGCTACTTCCCGATCCCGGCGCACCAGAACTCGATGAACGCTGCGGTCGCGGTCGAAGCGGCCGGGCTGCAAGGCCGTTATGAGGACATGTACCACCGCATGTTCGAGACGCAGGCCGAGTGGGGCGAGCAGCAGGAATCGAGGGCGCCGCTGTTTCGCGAGTTCGCGGTCGACCTAGGCCTCGACATGACCGCCTACGACGCGGCCGTGGCCGACCCGGCGACCGAAGTACGTGTGCAGTCGGACTTCGATGCCGGGCTCGAGCTCGGTGTGCAGGGCACACCGACGTTCTTCGTCGATGGGCGGGCGGTCGATCTGCAGACCATCGATGACCTCACCGGTGCGATCGACGCAGCGCTCGAATGAACAAGTGCGACGTCGGGGCACCGTCGAGGGCTGGCGCGAGTAGCGTGAGCGTCCCCGCAGCGTGAAGGAGCAGGCGTGAGCATGACGCGAGCAGTGCACCACGCTGCGCTCGGCCTCATCGCCGTTGCTCTCGCTGTCGCCGCCGGGCTGCGAGCAGAAGGGCGCTGGGATCAGATCACCGCCATAGGTCTGCCGCTGTGGGTAAGCCTGCTGACGCTGCTGCTCATCGGCCTTGCCGGACTGCTCAGCCCTGCTCACTTCGCATGCCGACAACGCCGCCACCCGAGGAATCAGAGAACAGGCAGATAGCCCGCAATCGTCTGCGCGCCCAACGCCGACCACCTCGACCGGCAACTCTCACACGGCCCCGGCCGCGACAGGGCGACCATTGCCGCCGAAGGTCGCATCGCGCGCGTTTCACGCGTTCGACGGCGGCGTTCTGTCGACCCTGTCGCGGACGATGAACGGGAGTGCTCGCACGAGCATGACCATGGCGACCAGCTCGACCAGGGTCTGAGTCACGACAACCAGCGGTGCGAGCGACAGGCTCGCCGGCAACGCGAGCGCGAGCGGCAGCACGACGAGGGAGTTCCGGGTCACCCCACTGAACGTCAGCGCCCTCGCCGCGGGCGCGTCGAGGCGTGCCGCCCGGCCCACCACGACACCGGTGCCAACGAGGATCACCACGAACGCGACGTAGATCGGCACGACCTGCACGAGCGCGCCGATCTGCTCGCCGACGCCGCGCACCTGAGAGGCGATGACGACGGCGAGGGTCAGCATCATCAGCGGCACCATCGCAGCGAGCATCGTGCGCTCGATCGCTCGAGCGACCGCGAATCGACGCGACAGTGCCTGCACGAGCGCCGCGGCGCCGAGGGGCGCGACGATGAGGATCAAGAACGCTTCGATGAACGGTGCGACGTCGATCATGCCGAGCGCGCCGGGGCCGATGAACAGCAGCAGATAGACCGGCAGCAGCAGCATCTGCGCGAGCATCAGCAGCGGCGCCGCCGCGAGCAGCTTCGGCGCCGCACCGCCGGCGAGCCCGGCGAAGACGATCACGTAATCGATGCACGGGGTCAGCAGCACCAGCAGCACACCGATCAACAGCGCATCGTTACCGGCGACGAAGCGCGACAGACCGAACACCACCAGCGGCACCAGAACGAAGTTCAGCACCCCGACCGCTGCGAGGAATCGGACATCACGGAACGCAGCGCCGAGTTTCCCGAAGGGCACGCCGAGGAACGTCGCGAACAGCAGCAGCGCGAGCACCGGCTCGATCGCGTGCTCCAGATTGTGGCTGCCAGGCACGACCCACCCGACGCCGAGCCCGAGAAGGATCGCGCCGATGTAGAGCGCAACCTGGTGACGCTCCATCCATTCCACCGGGTTCCACGTCGCCACGAACACAGAGCCTACGAGCCCGAAGCCACCGACCCGGCGTGTGCGATAGACCATGGCTATCCGTACACCGTTCGGCCTTCATAAACCCGTAGGTCTCAGACCTGCTCTGCCCGGTCGCCGCGGCGGCGGTCCGAGGTGCTCGAAGTAAGGCGGAGGCCGGCATCGGCGCGGGTGTGCTCGCCGTCCGACGAAAAGCCTGAGAAGCGGTCGATCGGTGAGGAACGGAGCGCGCAGTCGATCGATGCGCGAGAGTCGCGAGCGTTCATGATGATCGTTCGCGCGAGTGGCGTGCCTTGGTGATCGTGTGCCTCGCCGGCGACAGCTCCATCGGTCATGACGGTAGCGATGAGATACCTCACTGCCTCTGCCGCGCGGCGTTGCATCTGTTGCAGCGTAGGCAGCTCTGGCCCGTCGATCATCGTCGCTCTAGGAGAGTGTCCACGAGCGAAGGTGCCACCAGCGCAGATCGTGCCACCATTCGCCTGACCAGTCCGCTGAGTGGAAGCGGTAAAGCGTGACGGTGTCGGCGATGAAGTCGGACGGCGCCGAGTGGGGGAGAGAGCGGAGGAACTGCTCGACCTCCTCGCGCATATGGGGCAGCGTCTCGAGATCGTGAGAGGCCAGGGACAGATGCGCCCGGAAGCTCTCGCCGTCGAAGGGCTTCATGCGGTGGCCCTCGCCGCTGCTCTTGAGCGGAGAAAGCGCATCGTCGATCGCGATGGCGAGATCGCGGATAGCGGTGTTCTTCTCTCCGCGGCGTGTGCGGTCGACGTCGAAGGTCACTGCAATGTTGTGGCGGGTAATGCCGGCGTTGTGCACTGGGATGCGTCGCGCATCCGACATCACAGGCTCGAGCGCGGCGATGAGCTCGTCCTCGCTTGCCTCGGTCGGGATCGCTCCGACCAGCGTCGCGTGCGGGGGGAAGGCGGCGGACGAGACGATTCCGAACTGGCGCTTCATGATGTCGGTGAGCTCCATCACGGCACGGCATGTGAGCGGGTCGGGCCGGAGGTAGACACCGTAGGTGTACTCGGGGCGTTCGATCGTCACTGGAACCTCCATGTAGGGAACGTTCCCTACGATAGGGCATGCCGGCCGCCCCGAATAGCCCGGATTCAGGCGCTGCGCGACGCGATGAGCGAGCCGGCGATGACGCGGCGCTCGTTAGATGACGTCGATCCGCTGATGAGCTGGAGGAGCAGGTCGACGGCTTGTGCGCCGATCTCCTCGATGGGTTGCCGCCAGGTGGTGAGGCCGATGAGCTCGTTGGCGAGGCCGCCGAGTCCGTCGAAGCCGGTGACGGCGAACTCGCGGCCCTGCCTGGCCGGGCTGGCGAGCAGGGCGGCGGCGTAGCGGTCGTTCGGTGCCATGAACGCGGTCGCGTCGCGGGCTGCATGTAGATCGGCGGTCGTGACGGAGCTGAGGTCGGTCGGCGACGACACCGTCAGGGAGCGCACTTCGACTCCGGCGTTCTGCAGTGTGTCGCCCATGATCGTGGTCCTTCGATGCAGGACCGGAGCGAGCGCGAGCGGCGGTTGCAGCACGGCGACGCGCTGGTGGCCGCGAGTGACGAGGTGCAGGGCGAGGTCGCGTGCTCCGGCGTCTTCATCGCCGTGGACGCTGCTGATGGAGTCGTCGACGTCGGGGCGGCCGGCGACGACTACGGGGAAGTGCTTCGAGAAGCGCTTGACGTGCTTCAGGGAGAGGCGGCCGCTGCTGACGATCAGGCCATCGACGCGGAGGGCGATGAGGTCCTCGAGGGCGCGGATCTCGTCGTTGTTGTCGAGGGCGCCTGAGGTGATGAAGACCCGTTGCTGCTCCGCGGATCCGCGTTTCTGGATTGCTGACTGCATTTCGCCATAGAACGCGGCGGATGCGTCTCGGACGAGGACGCCGATGGTGTTGGTGCGATGCGAGCTGAGGTTCTGCGCTGCGGCGTTGGAGACGTAGCCGAGCTCGGCCGCTGCAGCCTCGACGCGCTCCTTCGCCTTTGCGCTGACGCCGTACTGGCCCCGGAGTGCTCGAGAGACGACCGACTTGGATAGACCCGTATGCTCCGCCAGATCGATGATCGTCGCGGTCGCGGCGCGCGGCCGCGCGGGTGCTGCGCTGCCAGGGGTACCGCTGCTGTCGAGGCCGGCCCAGCGGGAGAGTTTCGCCGGTGCGATGTTGAAGCGCAGCGCGACGTCAGCCAGGGGCTCTCCTGCGGCGACGCGCGCGACGGCCATCGCGCGTGCCGTCGCGGGTTCGGTGCTGGGGAGAGCGTCGTCCGTCACACTCATAGTTCCTACAGCATCGAGTCGCTGTCGCCGGCGTGTTCGACGCGGCGCACAGCGCGAATGTCGGTGAGCTCCTCGACGAGCCGGTCGATGGAGATCTTGCCGCGGTTGAACCGCAGGTTGGCGGCGACCACTGTCGCCGAGCCGGTGGATTCGTCGCGCTCGGTGCCGTTGAGGGCGACCTCGAAGCCGAGGTCCGTGGCGCGCTCGAGGATGTCGCGCAAAGCGCCGCGGCCGTCCTTGTAGAACACGACAAGGTCGCGCTTGTGGCCGGCATTGGGAACGTTTCGGGCCAGGCGGGCGAGCAGCGTCACGGTGAGCAGGTGCAGCGCGGTGCCGCATGCGGCAAGGATCGGCATACCGGCTCCACAGGCCATGCCGATGGCGGCAACGACCCAGATGGATGCTGCGGTCGTGAGCCCCGAGACGACGTTCTGGCGGACGAAGATGATGCCGGCACCGAGGAAGCCGATCCCGGAGACGATCTGTGCCGAGATCCGGGACGGGTCGAGCGTCACGTTGGCGCCGTCGATCATGCTGAACCCGTACGCCGAGACCAGCGTGAACAGCGCCGAGCCGACGCCGACTAGCGTGTGCGTGCGCAGCCCCGCCGCCTTGACCTTGCGGTGCCGCTCGATGCCGACAAGCGCGGAGAGCACGAAGGCCATGCCGAGCAACGTCACCTCGGTCAGGGTGGTGCTGTTGACCCAATCGATCTGCAAGATGTTCACCTATTCGTCCTTTCCGCATCACCGATCGGTCATGACCGGATGCGAGTGTTGCGAGCGTAGGGAACGTTCCCTACTATCGCAACTGCCCCTCGACTCATCGGAGCAGACATCGTGGTTTCAACTTCCGGAAAGGGCGCCCTGCCAGGCAGGGCGCGCCGCCGACGCCGTGGGGCGCATCCCTGGGCGTATCTCTTCCTGCTGCCGAGCCTGGTTGCGATCCTGACGTTCGACTACTGGCCGCTGGCGCGGACGTTCTTCCTGTCGACCCAGACGACGAACCTCTTCGGCATGCCGGCTGGATTCATCGGGCTCGACAACTACGCGCGGATGCTCGATGACCCCGACTTCTGGCGCACGCTCGGCACCACCGTGGCGTTCATGCTCGGCTCCGTCGCGACCAAGCTCGTCGTAGGGCTCGCGATCGCGGTGCCGCTGTCCTACCGGGTGCGTGGCACCTCGCTGTTCCGCGCGGCGGTGCTGATCCCCATGGCGGTGTCCGTCGCGGTCGCCGGCCTCGCCTTCCGCGCGCTCATGACACCCTCGACCGGCCTGCTCGACGTCATCGTCCGCAGCTTCGGCGGCGACAACGTCGGCTGGCTGACCTCGACTGACGTCGCACTGGTCTCGGTCATCATCGTCGACGCTTGGGTGGCGCTCGGCTTCACCGTGCTCCTGCTGCTGGCTGCGCTCGACAACGTCGACGCCGACATCTACGAAGCCGCCTCCCTCGACGGCGCCAGCACTCTGCGGACTCTGCGTAGCATCACGCTGCCGCTGATCACACCGACGCTGTTCTTCCTCATCGTCACCCAGTCCGTGCAGTCGCTGCGCGAGTTCACCGTCATCAACGTGCTCACCGGCGGGGGGCCGGCGGATTCGACGAAGACGCTCGTGCTCGACATCTACGACGCCGCCTTCGGTGGCACGGCCGATTACGGGGCAGCATCGGCCCGATCGATCGTGCTGCTGCTGCTCATCCTCACTCTCACCGCGATCCAGTTCGGCGTGCTCGAGCGGAAGGTCAACTACCGATGAAGCTCTCCCGGGCGCTCCTGTTCGTCTATCTCGCCACGGTCGCCGCGATCGTCGTGATCCCGCTCGCCTACGTGCTGTTCGGTGCGATCCGCCCCGCCCCGTCGATCACCGGCACGCTCGCCGATCTCATCCCGACCGGGCTGACCTTCGACAACTTCGCCTCCGCTTTCGACCGGGCGCCGCTGCTGCGTCAGTTGCTCAACTCGGGCATCGTGCTCGTCGCGCAGACGACCCTGCAGGTGCTCACGAGCGTGCTTGCGGCCTACGCGATCGTGTTCGGACGGTTCCGCAGGCCGGGTCTAGTGCTCGGGGTGTACCTGGTGACGATGATGAT
>JAAIGF010139806.1_pt1 | contig 15700 bp, 14 predicted proteins | sample 6487441 | NCBI WGS metagenome assembly JAAIGF01 (sample SAMN13974129, study PRJNA590717) | phyllosphere metagenome | biome: pepper field; feature: multiple bacterial spot infested pepper fields; material: pepper leaves; isolation source: leaves from pepper fields | host: Capsicum annuum ... | reverse complement strand
CAGACGATCTTTGATCGACTTGTTCTTCAGCATCACGTTCAGCGCGCGCACGAAAGCGATCGTGGTAGAGATCTCTTTGCTCTGCTCTTCCAGCAGAGGTTTGAACTCTTCCAGCGTCGGCATTTCCAGCTTCTCAGTGAACTCCGCCTGACGGGTTGGCAGATAGCCACCCAGCTTCTCACGCTGGCCGTGCAGGTAGTTGTACTCTTCTGAGCCTTTTTCAAAGGTGACGTAAGGCAGCTCTTCGATTTTCTCATCAGCCACTGGCACATTGAAGCGATCGCGGATGTAGCGTACGCCATCCATGTTCATCTTCTTGACCTGGTGGGCGATATTTTTGCCTTCCGCGGTATCACCCATACCATAACCTTTAATGGTATGAGCCAGAATCAGCGTTGGCTGACCTTTGGTCTCCTGCGCCTTTTTCAGGGCAGCATAGATTTTCTTCGGATCGTGGCCGCCGCGGTTCAGTGCGAAAATCTCTTCGTCGGACCAGTCTTTCACCAGCGCAGCGGTCTCCGGGTATTTACCGAAGAAGTGCTCGCGCACATAGGCGCCGTCGCGTGATTTAAAGGTCTGATAGTCGCCGTCAACGGTTTCGTTCATCAGCTGAATCAGTTTGCCGCTGGTGTCTTTCTTCAGCAGCTCATCCCAGCGTCCGCCCCAGATCACTTTGATCACGTTCCAGCCAGCACCGGCAAAAATGCCTTCCAGCTCGTTGATGATCTTACCGTTACCGGTGACCGGGCCATCCAGACGCTGCAGGTTACAGTTGATGATGAAGACCAGGTTGTCCAGCTTCTCACGGGTCGCAATGGTGATAGCACCTTTGGATTCCGGTTCATCCATCTCGCCATCGCCAAGGAAAGCGTACACCGTCTGACCAGACGTATCTTTCAGGCCGCGATGCTCCAGGTACTTCAGGAACTTCGCCTGATAGATAGCGTTCAGCGGACCCAGACCCATTGAAACGGTCGGGAACTGCCAGAAGTCCGGCATCAGTTTTGGATGCGGATAGGATGACAGGCCGTTGCCGTGCACTTCCTGACGGAAGTTATTCATCTGCTCTTCAGTCAGACGTCCTTCAAGGAACGCACGTGAGTAGATGCCTGGAGAAATGTGACCCTGGAAGTAGACCAGATCGCCGCCATCTTTTTCGCTGCGTGCGCGGAAGAAGTGGTTGAAGCACACTTCATAGATTGTGGCAGAGCTCTGGAAAGAAGAGAGGTGTCCCCCCAGCTCCAGATCTTTCTTCGACGCACGCAGAACTGAAACAATGGCGTTCCAGCGAATTGCGGAACGGATACGACGTTCGAGAGAGGTGTTGCCCGGATAGTCCGGCTCATCTTCTGTCGCAATGGTGTTGATATAGTTGCTGATCGCTGCAGCAGCACCGCCACCGCCAGCTACTTTTACACCACCTTTGCGGGCAGCGCTCAGGACCTGATCAATCAGATACTGCGCACGCTCAACACCTTCTTCACGGATGACCGATTCGATCGCCTGTAGCCAGTCACGAGTTTCGATCGGATCCACGTCATTCTGTAAACGTTCTGACATGGGGGGTATTCCTTATCTGTGTCTAATACGTTGAATTATCAGGAGCCTGTCTGCTTGTGTTGTGCTTCAGGTTCACAGCACAAGAAGACAGGCCCGTCGTTTATGTCGCACGTTCGTTGCCGTACGTTATTCCTTGCGTTGCTGTAAACGACGCAGGGAGCGTTCACGACGGCTCTGCTCCCGACTTCTGTCCAGCAAGATTTCCTCTATAAACGCCAGATGACGATGCGAGGCTTCGCGGGCCTGTTCCGGCTCGCGCGCCACAATCGCCGCAAAAATACTGGCGCGATGCTCGCTCACTTTCGCCAGCATTTCGCGGCGAGCGTAGAGCAATTCGAAATTCTGACGTACGTTTTGTTCCAGCATCGGGCTCATGGAGCGCAGCAGGTGCAGCAGCACCACATTATGCGCCGCTTCCGTGACCGCAATCTGATACTTCATGACGGCGTCCGCTTCGGCGTCGAGATCGCCGCTCTCCTGCGCCTGCTGAATCTGAAGATGGCAGTCGCGAATACGCTGCAGATCTTCATCGGTACCGCGTAGCGCTGCGTAGTAGGCAGCCACGCCTTCCAGCGCATGACGGGTTTCCAGCAGATCGAACTGAGATTCCGGATGCTGGGCCAGCAGCCCGACCAGGGGGTCGCTTAAGCTCTGCCAGAGGTTCTGCTGCACAAATGTGCCGCCACCCTGGCGACGCAGCAGTAAACCTTTGGCTTCCAGACTCTGAATCGCTTCGCGTAGCGATGGACGTGAGACATCAAACTGTTTGGCCAGTTCGCGCTCGGGGAGCAGTTTCTCACCCGGCTGAAGGGTCCCTTCCATAATCAGGGATTCCAGCTGCTGCTCTATCGCATCGGAGAGCTTGGGCTGGCGAATTTTACTATAAGCCATCTTCCCTTCTTATAAGCCAAACGTCTGGAGTAAATTGGTAATACCAATTGAAAAATGGTGCCCGTAAAGTAACAAAGTATTCACCTTGTGTCTATATGGCCACTCTCCTACTTCCAGCCCGATATAGCCCTGAACCCAGGCATCACGCCTTAAGCCGCCGTAGTAACAGGAAAAAGAAACAACTGCGCGAAGTTGTTAACAGATTTCACTTTTACCAAACCTTACACTGCAAAAGCGGTCGTTTCTCTTATACGCCATAAGCGAAAGCTATTCGTGTTTAAGCATTATTCATGGCAGAAATAGCGCAAGGGAAACCACAGAGTAAATCGCTGCTTTTTCCATCACTCCTTAGCACAAAAAGCAAAAGCAGGTGCAAAGTCGCGCGCTTATCACTATTCTGGTCGCCTGAATAGCGTCTCGCTACAGAGAGCCAGTCTGAATTCGTAAAGAAAAGATTACACGCAGTATCACAGCCTTAAGTGCGGGCACTGCAGGCGCACAATAACAATACAAAGAGGTTTGTATGGAACAACAGCATGGCGAAGCGCTGCATCGCGGCCTGAAGAATCGCCATATCCAGCTGATCGCGCTGGGCGGTGCCGTCGGCACCGGCCTGTTTCTGGGTAGCGCATCGGTTATTAAATCTGCCGGCCCGGCCGTGATTCTGGGTTATGCCATTGCCGGATTTATCGCCTTTTTAATTATGCGCCAGCTGGGCGAAATGGTGGTTGAGGAGCCGGTTGCCGGCAGCTTCAGCCATTTTGCCTACAAATACTGGGGCAATTTTGCCGGCTTCGCCTCTGGCTGGAACTACTGGGTGCTCTATGTGCTGGTTGCAATGGCCGAACTCAGCGCCGTCGGCAAATATATTCAGTTCTGGTATCCCGATTTTCCTGCCTGGGCCAGCGCCGCTATTTTCTTTGTCGTCATCAATGCCATTAACCTGACCAACGTCAAAGTGTTTGGTGAGATGGAGTTCTGGTTCGCCATTATCAAAGTCGTGGCCGTTATCGGCATGATCCTGTTTGGCGGCTGGCTGCTGTTCAGCGGCAACGCCGGTCCGCAGGCATCCGTCAGCAACCTGTGGGCTCAGGGCGGCTTTCTGCCGCACGGCATGACCGGTCTGGTTATGATGATGGCGATTATTATGTTCTCCTTTGGCGGCCTGGAGCTGGTAGGCATTACCGCTGCAGAAGCGGACAACCCGGAAGAGAGCATTCCTAAAGCCACTAATCAGGTGCTGTGGCGCATTCTGATTTTTTACATTGGCTCACTGGCAGTGCTGCTGTCGCTGCTGCCCTGGACGCGCGTCACCGCTGACACCAGTCCGTTTGTCCTGATCTTCCATGAGCTGGGTGATGCGCTGGTCGCGAATGCGCTGAACGTCGTGATCCTGACGGCGGCGCTCTCGGTCTATAACAGCTGTGTTTACTGCAACAGTCGTATGCTGTTCGGCCTGGCCCAGCAGGGCAATGCGCCAAAAGCGCTGCTCAGGGTTGATCGTCGTGGCGTACCGGTTGCCACCATTATGGTCTCAGCGGTCGCTACCGCGCTGTGCGTGTTGATTAACTATCTTATGCCGGGAGAAGCCTTTGGCATCCTGATGTCTCTGGTGGTGTCGGCCCTGGTTATCAACTGGGCGATGATTAGCCTGGCACATATGAAATTCCGCCGTAAGAAAGATCAGCAGGGTGTCACTACGCGCTTCCGCGCGGTGCTCTACCCGGCCGGTAACTGGCTCTGCCTGCTGTTTATGGCCGCCGTGCTGGTGATCATGGCGATGACGCCTGGAATGGCGATCTCGGTATGGCTGATTCCGGTCTGGCTGGTTATTCTGGCGGTGGGTTACGCCATTAAAAACAAAACGCAGAAAGCCTGATAGTCCCGCGTGCCCGGTTCATCTGACCGGGCACCTCTGCCGATCGTCCTCACACTTTTTTCCCTGCACCCGTTTTGTCCATCTACGCGACTCATTGTTGATCACCCCTGCCTGCCGTTTGCGCTGATACTTTTCGCTCCACTTGTCGCAGGAGACGACGATGAAAAGTGCTGCACTCTCATTCAGAGAAAAACTGGGATATGGCATGGGCGATGCCGGCTGTAACATGATTGGTGGCGCGATCATGCTGTTTCTGAACTACTTCTACACCGATGTTTTTGGCCTGGCACCGGCGCTGGTCGGCGTACTGCTGCTTTCAGTACGCGTGCTGGATGCGGTAACAGACCCCATCATGGGCGCGATAGCGGATCGTACCCAGAGCCGATGGGGCCGCTTCCGTCCCTGGCTGCTCTGGGTCTCAGTGCCATATGTTCTGTTCAGCGTACTGATGTTTACCACGCCGGACTGGAGCTATGAAAACAAAGTTATCTGGGCCTTTGTCACCTATTTCCTGATGTCGCTGACCTATACCGCCATCAATATTCCCTACTGTTCACTGGGCGGCGTTATCACCAGCGATCCGGGCGAGCGCGTTTCCTGTCAGTCTTATCGCTTCGTGATGGTGGGTGTCGCCACGCTGATCCTCTCACTCTCACTGCTGCCTATGGCGGAGTGGTTTGGCGGTGACAACAAGGCGCGCGGCTATCAGCTGGCGATGAGCGTGCTGGCGCTGATTGGCCTGGCGATGTTTCTGTTCTGTTTTGCTAACGTCCGCGAACGAATCCGGCCTGCGGTGCCGACGCATGACGATCTGAAGAAAGACCTGCGCGATATCTGGAAAAACGATCAGTGGGTGCGCATTCTGCTGCTGACCTTCTGCAACGTCTGTCCCGGCTTTATCCGCATGGCGGCCACCATGTATTACGTGACCTGGGTCATGGGCCAGTCGACGCATTTTGCCACGCTGTTTATCAGCCTTGGCGTGATCGGCATGATGGGTGGCAGCACGCTGGCAAAATATCTCACCGACCGCTGGTGCAAGCTGAAGGTCTTTTTCTGGACCAATATCGCCCTGGCGCTCTTCTCCTGCGGGTTTTACTGGATCGATCCACACGCTACCGTCACGGTGGTGGTGGCCTATTTCCTGCTGAATATTCTGCATCAGATCCCCTCGCCGCTGCACTGGTCGCTGATGGCCGATGTGGATGACTATGGCGAGTGGAAAACCGGCAAGCGTATTACCGGTATGAGCTTTTCCGGCAATCTCTTTTTTCTCAAGGTCGGGCTGGCGGTTGCTGGTGCCATGGTCGGCTTTTTGCTGTCGGTTTACGGCTATGACGCGGGTGCAAAACAGCAGTCCGCCAGCGCCGTCAACGGCATTATGCTGCTCTTTACCGTAATACCCGGTGTCGGCTACCTGATCACCGCAGGCGTAGTGCGCCTGATGAAAGTGGATCGCAAGCTGATGCGCACGATTCAGGATGACCTGGCGCTGCGCCGCGCTAACTTTCGCGATTTGTCCGCTCCATCCCCGGCCGCAACCACTCAACCCGGAGAGATCAAATGACCTGGCCTAACCCTTTTATTACGCAGCGCGCCGATCCCTTTATTCTGCGGCACGGCGCTGGCTACTACTTTATCGCCTCAGTACCGGAATACGATCGGCTGGAGCTGCGCCACGCCAGCACGCTTGCGGGACTGCGTGAGGCACCCGCCGTTACCGTCTGGCGCAAGCCGGATCAGGGTGAATACAGTGAGCTGATCTGGGCGCCCGAGCTGCACCACATTAATGGTCAGTGGGTCATCTACTTTGCGGCAGCGCCGAGCCGGGAAATTAAAGAGGGGCTGTTTCAGCATCGCATGTATGCGCTGGTCTGCGATGATGCCGATCCGCTGACCGGCTACTGGCAGCCCTGTCGCCGGGTCGAAACGCAGTTCGATAGCTTTGCGCTGGACGCCACCCATTTCGTCCATCAGGGTAAAAACTGGTATCTCTGGGCACAAAAAGATCCCGCTATTCCCGGTAATTCCAATCTTTATCTGGCCGAGCTGCTTAACCCCTGGACGATTAAAGGCACGCCGGTGATGCTGAGCCGGCCTGAATATGAGTGGGAGTGTGCCGGCTTCAGCGTTAACGAAGGTCCGGCGGCGATCCGTCACGGCAACCGGCTGTTTGTGACCTACTCCGCCAGCGCGACCGATGAAAACTACTGTCTGGGTATGCTGAGTATTGACGTGCAGGCCGATCCGCGCGATCGCATCGCCTGGCAGAAGTCAGCGCGGCCGGTGTTTACCACCAGCTGGGAAAATCAGCAGTACGGGCCGGGACACAACAGTTTTACGACGGATGAAGCGGGACGCGACGTGCTGGTTTATCACGCCCGCAACTACACGGAAATTGAGGGCGATCCGCTGTGGGATCCCAATCGCCATACGCGCCTGAAATATTTCAGCTGGCGCGAGGATGGCACGCCCGATTTTGGCGTGCCTCCGGCGGATCACACCAGCGTGCCGTAGATAGTCAGGAGCGCCACCACCACCACCAGCACCAGCGAAGTGCGTTTTGCCAGCGCCACCGCCACGCGTGGGGTGGCGACTTTATCCGTGTGCGGATCGCGCGCCAGCGAGAACTGCGCCAGGCTGGTCAGCACCTGATACTGAGCGCGATGGAGGTCGCTCAGAGAAGCAAACCAGGCGGGCAGCGCGCGCTCGCCGTGACCCAGCAGCGCATAAGCGACGCCCGCCAGCCGTACCGGGATCCAGTCCAGCACGTGCAGCAGCGCATCAACACCTGAGGCAGCGCGTGCCTGATCTGATGCGTGTCGTGCCAGCCAGCTCTGCCAGGCGCGCAGAAAAGCGTACCCCACCAGCAGCACCGGCCCTCCGACCACGAACCAGAACAGCGGAGCGAGATAGAAACGGAAGTTGATCCAGATAAGCGCATTCTGCAGCTCGCGCAGGAACTCACGCTCGCTGCAGTTTGCCGGCACGCCATGAATGAGCGTCAGCTCTGCAGCCATCGCCTGGTGCGCCGCCTCATCATCACGGCTGGCAGCCTGCAGATAGTTATGATAATGCTGTCGCGCAGAACCGGCGCCGATACAGAGCAGTCCGGTCACAATCCAGAACAGCAGCTGCAGCAGCCCGAACAGCAGGCCATGCAGACTCCAGACCACCAGCCACACCAGCAGCATGGCTGCTGCGGTCATCAGAAGCGTCCGCGGCAGCGAAAAGCGCTGCCGGCCACGGAACAGCGGCTCCAGCCGGTGATCCAGCTGCCAGTGTTCGCCCATTTTAAACAGGCGTTCCCATCCCAGAACAAGTAACAAACTAAACAACGTCATAATGGCTCCTGCAGTGTCAGGTATTCTCCTGAGTAGTACCCTGTTTATAGCGTGACCAGTCAAACGCCGGGCCCGGATCGGTTTTACGCCCGGGTGCAATATCGCTATGGCCGGTAATACGATCGGCGGCCAGCGGATAGTGCTGCTGCAGCAGCGCGGTGACCTGCTGCAGCATGGCGTACTGGGCGTCGGTGTAAGGCAGCGTGTCGGTGCCTTCCAGCTCAATACCAATAGAAAAGTCGTTGCAGTTTTCCCGCCCGCTGAAAGCCGAAACGCCCGCGTGCCAGGCGCGCTCGTTTAGTGAGACGTACTGTACCAGCTCACCGTCGCGGCGGATCAGGCAGTGCGCTGCCACGCGCAGCTGCGCGATATCAGCAAAATAGGGGTGTGCATCGGCAGGCAGCGAGCCGGTAAACAGACGATCGATCCACGGCCCGCCAAATTCGCCCGGCGGCAAACTGATGTTGTGGATCACCAGCAGCGACGGCGCTTCATTGTCGGGGCGTGCATTAAAGTGGGGCGAGGGCACCTTACGGGCGCTGCTGATCCAGCCCTGTTCCAGTTTCATCTCTCTCATCCTTAGCAAAATCAGGCCGAGAATATCACGATTCAGAGCAGGGTTTAGCGTCTTCGTGCGATAGCGCGCTTTCTCATCCTCCGGTCATTGCCGCTGCCGCTGCAAAAACAGGCCAGCGTCATAACGCTTCCGGTGGCCCTGTTCTGCCCGGCGTTGTGAGCCCGCCCGGTACTGCAACTGTCGTTTGCTGCAACCGCTAAAAATGGCTGCGCGGCACGCTCCGTTTTTCAGGCGATACGCTTTCATCACCCGCGGGTGCTGCTTATCGTAGCGCTGCAGAACAAAGGAGCCCTGCTATGGAAAGACAACGCGGTTTTACCCTGATTGAACTGATGATCGTCATCGGCATCGTCGCTATTCTCAGCGCAATTGGCCTGCCTGCTTATCAAAATTACCTGCAGCGCGCAGCGCTGACTGACATGCTGCAAACCATGTTGCCCTATAAAACGGCGGTGGAACTCTGCGCCATTGAGCGCGGCGGTCCGGCACAGTGTCAGGCTGGTGAACACGGCATTCCGGCGGCCAGAGGCTCGCGCTATGTCGCCTCGCTCACCGTTACCGGTGGCGTGATTGCGCTTACCGGCCAGGAGAACCTCAGCGGGCTGAGCGTGGAGATGCAGCCCGTCTGGAACACGGCTGAAGGCATGCTTAACTGGCAGCGCAGCTGTACCAGCAGCAGCAGCAGCCTGCGCGATAACTGTCTGAACCAGTTCCGGTTTGCAGATAAGGATGAGACCAATGGCTGAGCATGATCCGACACTGCTGGCGCTGTGCGCCCGCTATCAGGCGCGGCTGCTGCAGCATGATGACACCCGGCTGCGCGTAGCCGTTACCGACTCTCCCCACCCGCAGCTGCTGGAGGCGCTGCAGTTCGCCTGCCAGCGTCAGGTAGAGATTGAGTGCTGGCCGGCTGCCCGCATGGAGCAGGCGCTGCACCCGTCACTATCTGATGAGCGGCTGCCTGAGCAGCGCAGCGCAGCCTCAGCAACCGAGGCGGTAAACCAGATTTTGCATCAGGCCGTACAGCGACGCGCTTCAGATGTGCATATTGAGCCTCAGCCGCAGGGATTGCGTATCCGGCTGCGCATCGACGGCGTGCTACATAATCTGCCGCGCTTGCCGGAGGTGCAGCCGGCAGCCGTGCTGGCGCGGCTGAAGGTGCTCGCCGGGCTTGATATTGCAGAGCGGCGTCTGCCGCAGGATGGGCAGTTTACCCAGGAGATAAACGGCAGCGATGCCGCCTTTCGCCTCGCCACGCTGCCGGTCAGCCACGGCGAAAAAGCCGTTGTACGCTTGCTGCAGGGTGAAAGCAGTGCGATTGCGCTGGATAAACTCGGTATGCCGCTGGCCCAGCTGCGTCTGCTGAAACAGGCTCTGGTTAAACCGCAGGGATTGATTCTGGTGACCGGCCCGACCGGCAGCGGCAAAACCTTTACGCTCTACAGCAGCCTCAGCGCACTGAACGTGCCGGAAAAAAATATCTGCAGCGTTGAAGACCCGATAGAGATCCCGCTGACCGGCATCAATCAGACTCAGGTGCGCCCCCGCAGCGGTCTCGACTTTAATCGCGTACTGCGTGCCCTGCTGCGTCAGGATCCGGATGTGATCATGGTCGGTGAAATCCGCGACAGTGAAACGGCCAGTATTGCGGTAAAAGCGGCACAAACCGGCCACCTGGTTCTCTCCACGCTGCATACAAACTCTACCGCTGAAACGCTGACGCGCCTCAGACAGATGGAGATCCCGGGCTATCTGCTGGGGCCAGCGCTGCAGCTGGTGATTGCACAGCGTCTGGTTCGTCGTCTCTGCCTGCACTGTCGCCAGCCAGCACAGGCTATCGCTCATCTGCCTGCCACGCTCTGGCCCGGCACCCTGCAGACCTGGCGAGCGCCGGGCTGTGACCACTGTTTTTCCGGCTACTATGGGCGCCTTGCGCTGTTTGAAATCCTGCCGGTTAACAGCAGGCTGCAGAACGCCATCTCTTCAGATATGCCGCTGGAACATGTGCTGACGCTCGCCAGCGAGCAGGGAATGAAAACCCTGCTCAGCGCCGGTCTTGAAGCGGTGAGCCGCGGGGAGACATCGTTTGAAGAGATGCAGCGCGTGGTAGGGCTGGACAATGGCTAAACTCTATCACTACCGCTGGCAGGCGCTGGACACCATGGGCGAGCTGCAGGCAGGAGAGTCGCTGCTGCGCGATCGGGCCGCGCTGCTGAATCAGCTCGCCGATCGCGGCATGCTGATCGTGAGCTGGCAACGCGGCCGCTGCTGGCGCAGACGCGACTGGAAATGGCAGCAAAAAATTGAGCTGATGCACCAGCTGGCTACGCTGCTAAAAGCGGGGTTACCGCTGGCTGAAAGCCTGATGCTGCTGGCGCAGGGGCATCCGCATGCCGGCTGGCGCGTAGTGCTCGCGGGTCTGCAGCAGCAGGTGCTGGCCGGAGAGGCATTTTCGCAGGCGCTGCGCACGTGGCCCGATCTCTTTCCGCCCCTCTTTTCTGCGCTGATGCAGGTCGGTGAGACCACCGGACAGCTCGACAGCTGCTGCCTGCGGCTGGCGCAGCAGCAGGCAAAGCAGCGCCTGCTGCGCCAGAAGGTTGGCAAAGCGCTGCGCTATCCGCTCTTTATCCTGCTGGTGGCGCTGGCGGTCAGTGCCGGTATGCTATTGTTTGTGCTGCCGGAGTTTACTGCCGTCTATGCCAGCTTTGATGCACCACTGCCCGCCTTTACCGCAGGCGTTGTCGCGCTGTCAGAAGGCATGCAGCAGACCGCACTGCCGCTGCTGCTGATCGCTGCCGGCTGTGCCATCGCAGCGCGCCAGATTGTACGCCGCTCCGCGCGCTGGCAGCGGTGCCTGCAGCATTTTATCCTGCGCCTGCCGCTGATCGCCCCGCTCTGGCGCGGTGCGCAGCTCAGCCAGATTTATGCCATTTTGCAGCTGACGCAGCAGGCAGGGCTTACGCTGCTGCACAGCCTGCAGACAGTGGAGATGACGCTGACGGCGCGTCTGTGGCGCGAAGCGATAGTACAGCTGCAGGCGCATATTGCTGCCGGTGCCCCGCTGCACCAGGCCCTGCAGCAGCATACGCTGTTTACGCCGCTCTGTGCCCAGCTGACAGGGGCCGGCGAAGAGGCTGGCGCGCTTGATATTATGCTGTCCCGGCTGGCAGAGTGGCATGAAACGGAAACCTCAAACCGGGCGGAGGCACTGGCTGCTGCGCTTGAACCGGCGATGATGCTGGTGATCGGTGCGATCGTGGGCACGCTGGTTATCGCCATGTATCTGCCGGTATTTGGTCTGGGAGAGGTAATACGTTAGCGGGCGCCTGCTGCGCCCGTCCGGAAGGTTTATCGGTTGAAAACGCGATTCTCCTGCTCTGCCACGCGGATAAACGTTGTACGCTTGGTCAGCTCTTTCAGACGTTCGGCGCCAACGTAGGTACAGGCTGAACGCAGGCCGCCCAGAATATCTTTGACGGTCTCTGCAACCGGTCCGCGCAGCGGCAGCCGTACGGTCTTGCCCTCCGCCGCACGGTATTGCGCTACGCCGCCCACGTGGCGTTTCATCGCCGATTCAGAGCTCATGCCATAAAACAGCATAAACTGCTCGCCCTGCTCTTCCACAAGCGTGCCTTCACACTCATCGTGCGCCGCCAGCATACCGCCCAGCATGACGAAATCCGCGCCGCCGCCAAACGCTTTGGCAATATCGCCCGGCACGGAACAGCCGCCGTCGCTGACAATCTGTCCGCCCAAGCCGTGCGCGGCATCGGCGCACTCAATCACCGCCGACAGCTGCGGATAACCGACGCCGGTTTTGACACGCGTTGTGCAGACCGATCCCGGGCCGATCCCCACTTTGACAATATCCGCACCGGACAGGATCAGCTCTTCCACCATCTCTCCCGTCACGACGTTACCGGCGCAGATGGTCTTATCCGGAAAGCGTTCACGCGCACGCTGCAGAAACGCAACAAAGTGCTCTGAATAGCCGTTTGCCACGTCGATGCAGATAAACTGAAGCTCCGACGAGAGAGCAAGAATCGCATTCAGTTTGGTGAAATCCGCTTCTGACGTCCCGGTTGAAACCATGACGTACTTCAGCACGGAAGCGGGCACGCGCTGGATAAACGCCTGCCATGCATCAATACTATAGTGTTTATGAACTGCAGTAAGCACCTCAAAACCAGCCAGCGCTTCTGCCATGGTGAACGTGCCAACGGTATCCATATTTGCCGCGATAACCGGCACGCCGCGCCACTCCAGAGCGGAGTGCTTAAAGGTAAAGGTGCGTGCCAGTTCAACATCAGAACGGCTTTTGAGCGTTGAGCGTTTCGGGCGGATTAACACATCTTTAAAGCCCAGTTTGATATCTTCTTCAATACGCATAGCAGAGGGTCCTGGTTAGTGAAAACGAACCGCAGTTCGGGTAGCGCTCACGGCTCCAGTGTCGTTATCATACGCGCCATAACGGCGGTGGCAAGGGTGCGAATTTCACTTTACTTACGCTACAATCCGGTAAATTTAGCCGATCGCTAAGTATGTGATCGTCTTCTCACTTTTGTGACACTGCCGCCCTCTGATGCGCTGCATACCGGGAGAAAAATATGCTGTTTACCGTTGCGCTTACCGGCGGCATTGGTAGTGGTAAAAGCACCGTCGCTAACGCCTTTGCCGCTCTGGGCGTGGAGATCATTGATGCTGATGTGATCGCCCGCGAGGTGGTAGAGCCGGGCACGCCAGCGCTACAGGCGATTGTAAAACGCCATGGCGAATCCATTCTGACGGCAGAAGGCACGCTCTATCGCGCTCGTCTGCGGGAGATTATTTTCCAGCAGCCGCAGGAGAAAAACTGGCTTAATCAGCTGCTGCATCCGCTGATTAATGCCCGTACTCAACAGCTCAGGGCGCAGGCGTCATCCTCTTATGTTCTATGGGTGGTTCCCCTGCTGATTGAAAACAACCTGCAGCGCCAGGCCGATCGCGTGCTGGTGGTCGATGTAGATGAAGCGGTTCAGCTGCAGCGTACGCGTCAGCGCGACGGCGTGTCGCTGAGCCAGGCACAACGTATTCTTGCTGCGCAGGTGAGCCGCGAACAGCGCCTCGCCTGCGCCGATGATATTATTGATAATAGCGGCACACCCGAACAGGTGCTGCCGCGGGTTGCTGAACTTCACCAGCGTTATTTGCGCCTGGCAGCAACCGGACGGGATTAAGATAATGAGTACAGTTGTTCTGTTTGAGCATCCGCTGAATGAGAAGATGCGCACCTGGCTGCGCGTCGAGTTTTTACTCAATCAGCTGCATGAAACGGTACCGGTGAATCATTCCGTTGCCGCACTGGGCGTGTTTCGCATTCTTGCCGACCTGCTGGATATTTTTGAGCGCGGCGATATGCGGACCGAGCTGCTTAAAGAGCTGGAGCGTCAGCAGCAGAAACTGCGCGCCTGGCTGGATGTGCCCGGTGTTGATGAGCAGACGGTAAGCCAGCTCAGCAACCGCCTTAAACAGCTCTCCGCTGAGCTGCTGAGCGCACCGCGTATGGGCCAGCATCTGCGTGACGATCGGCTGATATCGCTGGTACGTCAGCGTCTCAGCATTCCCGGCGGCTGCTGCAGTTTTGATTTACCTGGCCTGCACATCTGGCTGCACCAGGAGCAGACGCTGCGCGATACGCAGGTAGCTGGCTGGCTGGCATCGCTTGAGCCGCTGCGTAACAGCCTGATGATGATCCTCGATCTTATCCGCCAGTCTGGCGTATTTCGTCATCAGACCAGCCTGAATGGATTTTATCAGGACAATGCTGAAGGAGCAGACCTGCTGCGGCTGCGGCTGACGCTGGAAGATGCGCTCTATCCGCAGATTTCAGGTCATAAAAGCCGTTATGCTATTCGTTTTTTGCCGCTGGATAGCGAACAGGGCGCGGTGCCTGCCCGCCTGAATTTTGAACTGGCCTGCTGTTAGAGGATATTATGCCGGAAGAGATGATTACCGTACCCTGCCCGAACTGCGGCAGAGATGTGATGTGGGATGAACTGAGCCCGTGGCGTCCGTTCTGCAGCAAACGCTGTCAGCTGATTGATCTTGGCGAATGGGCCGCAGAGGAAAAACGCATTCCCAGCAGTGGCGACCAGACCGACAGCGATGAGTGGAGTGAAGAGCAGCAATAAAACAGCAGGGGCATCGCGCCCCTGTTTCAGAGTTCGTCCGCCACCAGACGGGCAATCAGCGCATGGTTTGCAGCCGGAAACTCCTCTGCAATAAGATCGCGCTGCGCTACCCAGCGCTGCGGCTGCCCCTCGCGTCCCCATGGCTCACCCTGCCACGCTTCCACCAGAAAGAAATGCAGCGTGACGCGCAGGTCATCATAGGCGTGGTCAGCCTGGCCGATTGCGGTCGCACGGGTCACCTCAATACCGGTTTCCTCCATAAGCTCACGCTTCAGCGCCTGCTCCGCACTTTCATTCTGTTCAATTTTTCCGCCGGGGAACTCCCATTTGTTTGCCATATAAGAGCTGGCTGCGCGCTGCGCAAGGAAAATCTGGCGGCTGGCATTACGGATAATGCCGACTGCGACCTGCAGGTGCTTCATAGAGTTGATCCCGCTTTATTATCAAAGTGCGCAAAGTGTAAAACAGCGCGGCGCGGATGTTAATAACCCGTCCTGAACGGCGTCATAACCGTAAAAAAAAGGAGCCCGCAGGCTCCTTTTCAGGGTCAGGCCAGACGGCCGTGACACTGCTTATACTTTTTGCCCGAGCCACACGGGCAGGGATCGTTACGCCCGGTTTTACGTTCACCACCCTGGGCGGCAAGCGCCTCGGCGGCGGCGGTTTCATCATCCACGTGACTCAGCTGCTGCTGCTGTGCCAGACGTTCAGCTTCTTCGCGACGCTGCTGCTCCATCGCTTCAACTTCTTCCGGCATCCGCACCTGAACCTTGCTCAGCGTGCTGATCACTTCATACTTCAGTGACTCCAGCATTGCCGCAAACATGGCAAAGGATTCGCGCTTATATTCCTGCTTGGGATCTTTCTGGGCATAGCCGCGCAGATGGATCCCCTGACGCAGATAGTCCATCGCCGCCAGATGCTCTTTCCACAGTGAATCCAGCGTCTGCAGCATCACGCCTTTTTCGAAGTTGCGCATCATTTCGGTGCCGACAACCTCTTCTTTCGCCGCATAGCTTTCGCGCGCGCGGGTCATGATCCGTTCACGCAGCGTCTCTTCATGCAGATCCGGCTCTTTATCCAGCCACTCAGCAACCGGCAGATCGAGATCAAAATCGGTGCGCAGACGCTCTTCCAGGCCCGGCACGTCCCACATCTCTTCCAGCGACTGCGGCGGAATGTAAGTGTCGATAGTGGCTTTGAACACATCTTCACGGATGCTGTTGATGGTGTCCGACACGTCAGAGACATCCAGCAGTTCGTTACGCTGGCTGTAAAT
>JAAIGF010055038.1_pt1 | contig 15707 bp, 15 predicted proteins | sample 6487441 | NCBI WGS metagenome assembly JAAIGF01 (sample SAMN13974129, study PRJNA590717) | phyllosphere metagenome | biome: pepper field; feature: multiple bacterial spot infested pepper fields; material: pepper leaves; isolation source: leaves from pepper fields | host: Capsicum annuum ... | reverse complement strand
GCTGTTCGTGGTGGCGCTGTTCCTCAAGGCCTATTCGCTGGGCGGCGGGACGTACACCGGTATCGAGGCGGTGTCGAACAACGTCGAGCGCCTGGCCGAACCCGTGGTGCGTACCGGCAAGGCCACCATGCTGATGATGGCCGCCAGCCTGGCCTTCACCGCCGCCGGCATCATCCTGCTGTACCTGCTCTGGGACGCCGCCCCGGTCGAGGGCAAGACGCTCAATGCCGTGGTGTTCGGCAGCGTGCTGGGCGAGATGGGCTTCGACGGCCACTGGCACGTCATCGCCCTGACCGTGGTATTGGCCAGCGAGGCCGGATTGCTGTTCGTCGCCGCCAACACCGGTTTCCTGGGCGGCCCGTCGGTGCTGGCCAACATGGCCGTGGATTCCTGGGTGCCGCACCGCTTCCGCTATCTGTCGAACCGGCTGGTGACGGAAAACGGCATCCTGCTGATGGGTCTGTCGGCGCTGGCCATCATGATCGTGACCGGTGGCGACGTGTCGCTGCTGGTGGTGCTGTATTCCATCAACGTGTTCCTGACCTTCAGCCTGTCGCTGGCCGGCCTGACGCGCTACTGGATACGGCATCGGCGCGATCCGGCCCACAAGAAACACTGGCGCCGCCGCATCACCCTGTCGCTGCTGGGCTTCTTCATCACCAGTTCGATCCTGGTGGTCACGGTGGTCGAAAAGTTCTTCGAAGGCGGCTGGGCCACGCTGCTCATCACCGGCGTGCTGATCTTCACCTGCCTGGGCATCCAGCGCCATTACCGCGACACGCGCCAGCGCATCGCCCAGATCGACGAAGTGTTCGCCGAACAGGCCTTCGGTTCCGAGGCCGCACCGCCGCCGCTCGATCCGATGGCGCCGACGGCGGCGTTCATCGTCGGCTCCAGCCGGGGCGGCGGGCTGCATGCGCTGCTCTGGGTGCAGCGCATGTTCCCGGATCACTTCAAGAATTTCGTCTTCATCAATGCCCGCACCGTGGACGCACGGGTCTACGGCGGCGAAGAGGCGATGAACACCATGAAGATGCAGGCGAACATGTCGCTGAAGTATTTCGAGCGCTTCTGCAACAGCTACGGCATGGCTGCCGCCAGCCGCCTGGGCTTCGGCACCGATGCCATCGACACCCTGGACACCTTGACGATGGAAGTGCAGAAGGAGTTTCCGAACACCATCTTCTTCGTCAGCAAGCTGGTGTTCCAGCGCGAGAACTTCGTGACCAAGCTGCTGCACAACCAGGCCGTGACATCGCTGCAGCAGCGCATGCACTTGAACGGGCAGCAGATGATGGTGCTGCCCATGCGCCTGGACTGACGGACTCAGGCGGGCACGTTGTCGCCCGCCTCTGCCACCACCGCGCCGGATATGCGGTGGCGTGTCAGGGCCTCGTCGACCAGGCCGCTGCGCTTGGCCTCTTCGACGAAATCGCGCAGGTATGCCACCGCCGCGTCGCCACGCTCCCGCGGCACGCCCATGGCCTGCCGGATCACCATGAAGCGGCCAGGAAGCAGACGCAAACCGCTGTGGCGGGCCGCCTCGGCTTCGAGCGGCTGGCGCACGCCTGCCGCCACATCGGCCCCGGTTTCCAGGAAGGTGTCGACCACCTCCTGCGCGCTCGGCGAGACGTGCACGATGCTGGCCTGCGTCAATGCGCGTGAAAGGTAGAGGTCATAGGCGCTGCCCTGCCCCACCACCACGTGAGTGCCAGCTCGATCGACCTCGTCGTTGCTTGTCAGCGGCGAGGCGTCACGCACCAGGTAAGCGCCTTCGATCAGCACATACGGCGACGTGAAGTTGATGAGCTGCGCGCGCTTGGGATCGATCGCAAAGAACCCGACATCGGCGGCGCCGGTCTCGACCACTTCGACCGAACGGGCGGCGTTCTCCACCACCACCAGTTCAAGCGGCAACGCCAGGCGGGCGGCCAGCGCACGGGCCAGGTCCACCGACACGCCGACCGCTTCGCCAGCAGGTCCGCGACCAGCCAGGATGGGGTTGTTGAGGTTGATGGCGGCACGCAACGTGCCGGTCGGCGCAAAGGCGGCGCGCAGGGCGTCGGTCATGGCGAGTCCTCGGACGGGGAAAACGCCACGCTAGCACAGCGCACGTGGCCCCCTGCCCGTGTTCACGCCACCCGGAACATCCGCACGGTGTCGTCCACGCCATCGGCCACTTCGCGCAGGCGCACGACGTTCTGCGCGGTCGATGCCGACTCGACCTGGTTGCGGCCGGTCATCTGCGCCACTTCTTCCACGTCGCGGGCGATCTGTTCGTTGACGGCGGTCTGCTCGCGCAGGGCCTCGCCGATGTCACGCACCAGCGTGGCGGTGTGTTCCGCGCCCGACTGCATGCGCTCGACGAACCGGCCAGCCTCTTCCGCATGCAGGCGGCCGGCGCGCACGTCTTCGACGACCTGCGACATGTAGGCGATGGCTTCGGCGGTTTCGTCGGCAATGCGGCTGACGGTATCGCCGATGCGGCGGCTGGACTGCGAGGTCTGCTCGGCCAAGCTGCGCACCTGATCGGCCACGACGGCGAAACCCCTGCCTTCGTCGCCCGCGCGCGCCGCTTCGATGGCCGCATTGAGGGCCAGCAGATTGGTGCGCGAGGCGATGTCCGAGATCAGGCCGGCAATGTCGCGGATGGCCGCGCCATGGCTGCCCAGCGACTCCATGCGGTCCGAGGCCTGCGCGACGCGCTGGGCCACCACATCCATCTGGGTGCTGGTCTGAACGATGATCTGCGCGCCGTCGACCGCCAGCGAACTGGCCGATTGCGACATCTTCACCGCCTGCGCGGCAGCGGCGCTGACCTCTTCCATGCGCACGGCCATCTGCTGCACCGAGGCGGCCATCGACATCGCCGACTCGCTCTGGCGCTGCGAGCTGGCCGCCACGTTACCGGCAGCCGTCGACACATCGTCGGTGGTGTGCTTCATCGATTCCGACAGGTTGTGCACGGCGGTCAGCGACTCACGCATACGGGCCACCAGTGAGTTCAATTCGGTCGCCATGGCACCGACTTCGTCGCGGCCGCGAACCGGCACGGCGACGGTGAAGTCCAGACGCGAGGCGATGTCGGTGACGGCGCCCTGCAAGGACGTGATGGGCCGCACGATGGACCGCGACGCCAGCCAGCCGCCCAGCAACAAGGCCAGGGTGACGAATCCGCCGATGGCCGCCATGGCTTTCAGGATGCGATCGGCGCTCGAGCCCACGGCTGCGCCCGCGTTGCGCGCCGCCGTCACGTTCAGTGCGACGAGGGCCTGCCCGGTCGAGCGCAGGTTCTCGTAGAAGCTGTCCTGGGCGCCGTAGAACATGTGATAGCGCGCGAACAGGAAGCGCTGCTCGGCTTCATCCTTGACGTTGGTGAGCTGCTCCAGCGTTTCGGTCAGGGGCAGATCCTGCTTTTTCCAGGCTGCCAGTGCCTCATCGAAGCGCGCCAGGGCTTCGGTGCCGTCGGCGTCGAGCACGACCTTGCTCAGGTCGGCCCGCGCCGCATCGAGTTCGGCCCAGTGCGCGTTCTTGGCCGTCAGGATACGGCTCCACTCGTTCTGGGCTTCCAGGGAAAAATCCTGTTCCCACTGCAGGACTTCCAGCGTGCGCCGGGAAATCTGTACCTGCGCCTCCTGCATTGCCGCCACGGCCACCACGGCGGGTAGCCGATGTTCGCCCATGCCACGTGCATTGCGTGCCAGGCGGTCCAGGCCCACCATGGCGCTACCTGCCACCAGCAGCATGCCCAGCACGCCACCGGCACAAAGCACGAACAATTTCGAACGTATGTTCATTGCCTCGCATCTCTCAAGAAACTGCGACGATTACCGCACCGTCGCAAGCGAAGCGAAGTCTGCTGCCCGTCCATGACATCTTGATGGCGACAAGGTTCGACGCCATATAGCCCGCTTACACAGGACACCTCATGCGATTCGAACACCTGATCCAGCTCAATGATCCGCTCGTACCGCTCCTGGACATGCTCACCCGGGAGCAGGTCTGGCGCGGTCTGGTGCTGCGCGCCCACCAGCCCCTTCTGTTCGTCATGGGGCTGGACGACTGCACCATCACCGCCCGCTCGCAGGAAGGCGACATCGAAAGAATCAGCCGGACATTGAATTTCGGCAGTTTCCAGGTGCACGATCACGTCACGCTGACACCCGGCCTGCAGATAGAGATCCAGGTCGAGCCCTCGGACCGGTGGCCCAGCAGCCGCGCCACTGTCCGCATCGAAGAGCCGAACCCGGAAGAGCTTTTCCTGCGCTTCATCTATGAATGGGACGACCAGACCGCCGAAGAAACGGCACTGGACGAAACGGCTCGCCAGATCCGCCAGCAGGCGTACGTGGCGGCCGACATGGATACGGTCCAGCGCATTCGTGAACTGGCGGCGGCGGGCGGGCAGATTCACTGACGCGTAAGCGGCTTGAATGTCAGCGGCTTGAATGCAAACAGGGCCTGCACGATGCAGGCCCTGTCTTTTTTTGGCCGCCCCCTTTCTGGCGGACGACCTGATTGCTTACGCGTGCCTGGCGCGCATCACTTCTCGACGAAGGCGCGCTCGATCACGTAGTGGCCCGGCTGGCCCACGCCCGGCGACACGACCAGGCCGTGGTCGTCCAGCAGTTTGGCGGTGTCGGCCAGCATGCTCGGGCTGCCGCACAGCATGGCGCGGTCGACGGCCGGGTCCAGCGGGGGCAGGCCGATGTCGGCGAACAGCTTGCCGCTGGTGATGAGGTCGGTCAGGCGGCCCTGGTTGCGGAAGGGTTCGCGGGTGACGGTGGGGTAGTAGATCAGCTTGCCCTGGACCATCTCGCCGAAGAATTCGTTGTTCGGCAGTTCGTTCTGGATGTAGTCGGCATAGGCCAGCTCGCTGACCAGACGCACGCCGTGCACCAGGATGACCTTCTCGAAGCGTTCGTAGATGTCCGGGTCCTTGATGATGCTCATGAAGGGCGCCAGGCCGGTGCCCGTGGCAAACAGGTACAGGTGCTTGCCCGGCGTCAGATCGTCGACCACCAGGGTGCCTACCGGCTTGCGGCTCACCAGGATGCTGTCGCCTTCTTTCAGGTGCTGCAGGCGCGAGGTCAGCGGACCGTTCTGCACCTTGATGCTGAGGAATTCGAGGTTTTCTTCGTAGTTCGCGCTGGCGATGCTGTAGGCACGCATGAGCGGCTTGCCGTCGACTTCCAGGCCGATCATCACGAAGTGACCGTTGTGGAAACGCAGCGCCGGATCACGCGTGGTCTGAAAGCTGAACAGGGTGTCGTTCCAGTGGTGCACGCGCAGGACGCGCTCGGTGTTGAAGGCAGCCATAGATCTCGAAGGGCGGTCCCCGCAGCGGCGAGGCGTAGATGAGAAAGGCTTGCATTTTAGCGCGTTGGCCGCCCCGAGCCTTGACTTTCCGCACGCGCGGTGCGGGCATTCGCGCCGAACCGCGCCAATCCTCGCGAATATGCTTATTACCGGCTGGTGTCTTCCTCGTACTGTTTGCGCAGTTGGCGCTTGAGCAGCTTGCCGCTGGGGTTCTTGGGCAAGGCCTCGACGAAGTCCACCTGCTTGGGCACCTTGAACGACGCCAGGATCGATCTGCAGTGGGCGATGACGTCCTTGGCCTCCAGCGCGTGGCCGTCCTTGACCACGACGACGGCGGTGACCTTTTCGATCCACACCGGGTCCGACAGGCCGATCACCGCGACTTCCGACACGCCATCGAGCTTGTAGATGGCCTCCTCCACTTCACGGCTGGCGACGTTCTCGCCACCGGTCTTGATCATGTCCTTCTTGCGATCGACGATGGTCAGGTAGCCGTCTTCGTCGATGCGCGCCAGATCGCCGCTGTGGAACCAGCCGCCGGCAAAGGCTTCGTCGGTGCGCGTGGTGTCCTGGTAGTACTCGCGCATCAATTGCGGCGAACGATGGACGACTTCGCCGATCTCGCCCGGCGCCACCGGCTTGCCGGCGTCGTCGACCACGCGGGTTTCCACGTTCAGCATGGGCAGGCCAGCCGATCCTGCGCGCGGCAACTGGTCGGCGGGCTGCAGGCAGACGGCCGCCGGGGCGATTTCGGTCTGGCCGTAGACGTTCCACAACTGCACGTTGGGCAGACGCGCCTGCATTTCGTGCAGCACCGGCACCGGCATGATCGACGCGCCGTAGTAGCCGCGTTGCAGCGATGCGGTGTCCGCCCCGGCCAGCGCGGGCGCACGCAACAGGCCGATCCAGATGGTGGGCGGTGCGAAGAACGACGTGACACGGTGACGTGACACCAGGGTGAGCACGTTGTCGGGCGTGGGCGCGGCCGTGATGACGTTGGTCGCGCCCAGATAGACGTAGGGCCCAAGGAACGCGTCGAGCTGTGCGCAGTGGAACAGTGGCAAGGCATGCAGGGTCACGTCGTCGGCACGGAAGCCCAGGTCGATGATGCAGCTCACGTATTCCCACAGCACGGCTTCGTGGGTCAGCACCGCGCCCTTGGGCAAAGACTCCGTGCCGCTGGTGTAGATGATCTGCAGCGGCATGCGGTTGTCCAGCGCCACCTCGGGCTCGCTGGCATCGTCGGCCAGCAGTTCCTCGAACCGGAGCAGGCCGGGCGTGGGGTCGGTGGGGTGCTCGCCGGGCAGCCAGCACTGCGTGCGCACGGCAGTGTCCATGGCCGCGGCCTCGGCGCCGACCGCAGCCAGGCCAGTGTCGACGAACAGCCATGAGGCTTCGGCATGCCGCAGCACGTAGGCCACCTCCGCTGCCTTCATCATGAAGTTCACCGGCACCAGGATGGCGCCCAGCTTCGCCACCGCGAAGCGCACCGCCGCGAACGCATGCGAGTTGCGCGACAGGATGGCGATGCGATCCCCCGTCTTCACCCCACGCGCCGCCAGGCCGTTGGCCAGGCGGTTGCAGATCGCGTCGAACGTGGCATAGGTCCACGTCGTGTCCCCGCAGACGATGCCGGGCTTGTTGGGGTAGCGCGCCGCAGTGCGGCGCAGCAGGTCACCGAGGGTCTGGCGGTGGGTGATCGACACAGAACTTCTCCGGAAGGATGCGGGCCGAGGCGGCGCCCGATACCCGGCCGATACTAGGGAGCCGCTCGAAGCAGCGTCAACATAGGGACTTCCTCACGAAGGCAGGCCGAACTCGGCACGCAGGGATGCACCGTGCTCATCCACACGCGGAGCGCCTCGGCTGGCGTGCGGCCGAATGCCATCCACGCGCAAGGGACTGCGCGTGGTGCGCAAGGGCGTGCCATCCCCCCGGAGCACCGTCTGCAGCATGTCCAGACGGGTGAAGGCGGCGTCCTGCAGCAGCCTGGGCCAGTCCAGCACCTCCGCACACCAGATGTCGGCAGGACGCAGGCGGTTCAGCCACCATGCGGTGTCGTGCCGGGCAAGCGCCACCGCAATCAGGCGCTTGATCTCGTCCCGGCGCGAGAAGGCGTCGTCGGCACTGAAGTCGCGCAAGGCTGGCAGGGGCAGCGTGTCGGCCAGTTTTTCCAGCGGCATCATGGCCAGGGCCAGATAACCGTCGGCGGTGGGATAGATGCCGTAGGGTGCGGCCAGGTAGGCGTGAGCGTTGCGCAAGCCGGCTCGGGCAGGCAGCCGCCCACCATCGTTCAAGTGCGTGGTCAGCACCTCGAACTGCAGGTCCACCAGCACTTCCAGCAAGCTGGTCTGCACCTGCCCGCCCTGCCCGGTGATGCCCCGGCGAACCAGGGCGGCCAGGATGCCTTCGGTCAACACATGGCCAGCCAGCATGTCGGCGATCGACAGGCCGAAGGGGACGGGGCCGTCGCCGTCATGGCCATTGAGCCAGGTCACGCCCGACAGCGATTGCGCCAGCAGGTCCTGGCCCGGCAGGCCGATCCACGGACCGTCTTCCCCATAGCCCGAGATGCCGGCGTAGACCAGCTTCGGGTTGATGGCGCGCACGGCCTCGTAGCCCAAACCGAGACGGTCGATGACACCGGGCCGAAAGTTGTGGACCAGCACATCGGCCCGGGCCAGCAAGGTGCGCAGCGCGTCGAGATCCGCCGGTTGCTTCAGGTCGAGCGCCAGACTTTCCTTGTTGCGGTTGATGGCATGGAACAGGGTCGAATCGCCGTCCACGTCGGTGTCGGTCAGATACAGCGTGCGGCAGATGTCGCCCGAGCCCGGACGCTCGATCTTGATGACGCGCGCGCCCAGGTCGCCCAGGCGAAGCGCGGCGGAGGGGCCGGACAGGAACTGCGCCAGGTCCACCACCAGCAGGCCGGCAAGCGGGCCATCGTTCTGCGTGGAATCGAAGGTGCCGTTCATGGCAGGCACTCGCGGAACAGGCGGTTGATGTCGGCCACGATGGCCTGCGGCGTGTCGCCCGCCTGGAGTCCGCTCGACAGGCGCTCGGACGCCGCGTGCTGGAACGGCATGTAGCCGTCGTGGCGCGGCCTGACCCACGCACCTTCCAGGGTGGCGCGGGTCGCGCGGTAGAAATCGCCCGCGTCGGCATTGACGGTGTCGTCTTCCCAAGCAGCGGCGTGACCGGGCTGGCCGCCAGCGGAAGCGAACGGCGTGCGCTGCGCCGTGCCGCCCGCGACCCAGCGCGCAAAGGCCTCGGCCTCGTCGCCATGCTGGCTGAACGCCGACACGGCGATGCCGGTGCCGCCCAATGCCGAACCCACCGGGCCCCGGCCATTGCGCGACGGGATGTCGGCAAAGGCCAGCCGGGCCGGACGGAAGCCCTGCCATGCGTAGTTCACGTAGCCATAGATCAGGGGCACGCAGGCAATCGGCGATTCGGCACGCGCCATTTCTTCGAAGACGGCGATGGGGTCCTGGCGATAGCAAACGGGATCGACATGGCGCATCAGTTCAGCCAGGAAAGCGACGACCTCGCTGGCGGCATCCACATCGAAGAGATCCGGCCCGGTGACGGCGGCAGGTGATCCTGCCTGAGCCACCAGCGTATAGAGACTCATCAGTGAATGAGGCGATCGCATAGGAATCGCCACCTTGCCCTGCCGGGCCAGGTCGAGCACCTCGGCCCAGTCCGATGGCGCGGCCGACAGGCGATCTGGCCGCCAGGCCAGCACCTGCGTGGCGGCGTCGATGGGCAGCCCCCATTGGCGGCCTTCCCAGCGGTAGCTGTCGAAGGACGCACCCACGCTGCCCGAGGCGAATTCGGACAGATCGCCCTCGAAAGGACGCAGGCAGTTTTCTCGCGTCACCTGGCCGACGTGGGGGTGGTCGATGACGATCAGGTCATAGCGGCGCGCCAGTTCTTCCACCGGAAATGACTCGAAGTCCTGCAAAGAGCGGCGGTCCCATTCGATGGTGACGCCGGTACGGGCTGCCCAGTCGGCAGCGCAGGCGTGCAGCGGGTCGTAGCCGCGTGAGTGGTCCCAGGTCATGCCGCGCAGGACGATCGCTTCAGGCATCGGTGATTCTCCTAGATGAATCATATGTTCGTATATGAAATCATCGCTGCCATAGAAATTAATCGCCATCAGGATTTACCGCAGCCATCGCGCCACGCAGCCACTTATGCCAAACACCGATTCAGATATGAACGCACCCACCAACCAATCGCTGCCCTTGGCCGGCCTGCTGGTGCTCGACTTCGCCCAGTTCCTCGCTGGTCCGTCGGCCGCCATGCGCCTGTCCGACCTGGGGGCCGAAGTCATCAAGGTGGAACGTCCGCAAGGCGGGGATCTGTGTCGGGGCCTGGTGGTGGCAGACCAGCGCGTGGGGGAAGACAGCGCGCTGTTCCACACCATCAACCGGGGCAAGCAGAGCTTTGCCGCCGACCTGAAGGACACCGACGACCTGGCCCGCGTGAAGGCGCTGGTCGCCCGCGCCGACGTGCTCATCCACAACTTCCGGCCGGGCGTGATGGATCGCATCGGCCTGGACTACGACACGGTGGCGCAGCTCAATCCGCGACTGGTGTATGCGGTGGTCAGCGGTTATGGCGAAGCAGGCCCCTGGCGCGACAAGCCCGGCCAGGATCTGCTGGTGCAGTCCTTGTCGGGGCTGGCCTGGTTGACGGGCGATGGCGGCAAGGATGCCCCGCCGGTGCCGACCGGCGTGTCGGTGATCGACGTGCTGACGGGTGCGCATCTGGTGCAGGGCATCCTGGCGGCGCTGCTGCGTCGTGGCGTCAGCGGGCAAGGCGGCCGCGTCGATGTGAGCCTGCTGGAATCAGCGCTGGACCTGCAGTTCGAGCCCTTCACCGCCTTCCTGAACAGCGATCGCACCCAGCCCGAGCGCAGCGTCGAGAACCACGCCAACGTCCACACGGCGGCGCCCTACGGCATCTACCGCACGGCCGACGGTTTCATGGCGATTGCCATGGCGCCGCTGGACCTGCTGGCCGAACGGCTGGCGTGCCCTACCCTGGCCGACCGCGCCAGCGATGCCAGCCGCTGGTTCACCGAACGCGATGCGATCAAGAAAGTATTGCAGGCGCATCTGTTGACCGACAGCACCGCCACCTGGCTGGCCGCGCTGGAACCTGCCGGCATCTGGTGCGCCGACGTGCTGACCTGGCCGCAACTGATCGCCCACCCTGGCTTTGCGGCCCTGGACATGGTGCAGACCATCGACGCCGCCGGCCAGCCCATGGCCACCACCCGCTGCCCCATCCGCATCGACGGCCAGCGGCTCAAGGACACGCGCGGCGCGCCTGCCCTGGGCGCCGACACCGACCGCATCGTCCGCCGCTTTGGCCTGTCCGCCGCCACCTTTTCCACGCCGGAGCACACCGCATGACGCACGAACGATTCTTCGAGGACTACCGCACCGGCGAGCCACGCACCTCCACGGGCCGCACCATCACCGAGGCCGACATCGTGATGCACGCCGGGCAGACCGGCGACTTCTTCCCGCACCACATGGACGCCGACTGGTGCGCCACCCAGGACTTCGGCCAGCGCATGGCGCATGGCACCCTGGTGTTCGCGGTCGGCGTCGGACAGACCGCCAACCACATCAACCCGCGCGCCATGTCGTACGGCTACGACCGGCTGCGCTTCGTCAAACCGGTCTTCATCGGCGACACCATCCGCACCACGGCCGAGATCACCGAACTGCGCGATCACCCCAAGCGCAAGACCCACGGCATCGCCGTCGAAACCGTCACCGTGGTGAACCAGCGCGGCGATACCGTGCTGGTCGCCGATCACCTGCACCTGGTCGAACGCCGGACGCCTGCGGCATAACCCCTTCATGTGACGCGGCGCCAGGCCGAAGCGCCGCATCCTCAATACATCGGCCGATCGAGAACCCTCCATGAGTCTTGCACCCACCCGGGACATCCCGCCGCTTGCCCAGCAAGCCGCCGACAAAGCGGCGCGGCGATTGTTGCCCTTTCTCGCACTGATGCTGATCCTGGCCTTCCTGGACCGGGCCAACATCGGCTTCGCCAAGGACGTCTACCAGGCTGACACCGGCATCAGCAACGCCGCCTACGCGCTGGGCGCCGGCATCTTCTTCATCGGCTACGCGCTGTTCGAAGTGCCCAGCAACATGATCCTGCACCGGGTCGGCGCGCGCCTCTGGCTCAGCCGCATCATGATCAGCTGGGGGCTGGTGTCGGCGGCGATGATGTTCGCGCACACGCCGACGTCCCTCTACATCCTGCGTTTCCTGCTGGGCGTGTGCGAAGCGGGCTTCTACCCCGGCGTGCTGCTTTACCTGACCTACTGGTTCCCGGCGCGCAAGCGGGCCCGGGCCACCGGCCTGTTCTACCTGGGCGTGCCGCTGTCGCTGGTGTTGGGCAGCCCACTGTCGGGTTGGCTGCTGACCCATCACGGCATGTTCGGCCTGACCAACTGGCAGTGGATGTTCGTGGTCGAAGGCCTGGCGGCGAGTGTCGTCGGCGTGATAGCCCTGTTCTACCTGACCGACAAGCCGGCCAAGGCAAAGTGGCTGACCGAAGCAGAACGCGAGGCGCTGACCGCCGTGCTGCAGGAAGAAGAGCGCACCAAGCTGCAGGAGGTCAGGCATTCGACCTTCAGCGTGCTGCGCGATCCCCGGGTACTGGCCTTCATCGGCGTGTACTTCTTCCTGCAGGTGGGCACCGCCCCGCTGACCTTCTATCTCCCGTCGCGCCTGGCCGCGGCCATGGGCGACAACGTCAACCTGGGCATCGGCCTGCTGCTGGCGATCCCGTGGTGCATGTCGGCCATCGCCACCCGCGTGTTCACCGTCTATGCCGACAACCACGACAACCACCGTGCCGTTGCCCTGAGCATGGTGGCCGTGGGCAGCATCGCCCTGGCATCGATCGCGTGGTTCCAGAACCCGTGGCTGATCGTGCTGGCCGCCTGCATCGCGGTGCCGGGCCTGACCGCATCGCAACCCGTCTTCTGGAGCCTTCCCACGCGCTACCTGGGTGGCGCAGGTGCGGCCAGTGGCATCGCCTTCATCGTCTCGATCGGCAACCTGGGCGCGTTCCTGTCACCGCAGGTCAAGGCCTACACCGAGCGAGTCGTGGGCGACGCGAACATCGGATTCCTGACGGTGGCGGCGATGTGTTTCCTGGCTGTCCTGCTGCTGGCATGGCTGGGGCGGACGAATCGTCCCGGCCCGTCCATTACAATGCCGCGACCTTCCAGGACCTGATGCATCGAGCCTAATCCATGACCCGCCGCGCCGCTGACGACACTGTGAATCCTCCCCCTGTCGATGAGCGGCGCAGCAAATACGCCGTTCCAGCCGTCGAGAAAGCCCTCGACGTGCTGGAACTGCTGTCCGAACAGGCCGTCCCCATGACCCAGGCGCAGCTTGCCCGCGCCCTGGGCCGCGAACCCGGCGAGATCTTCCGCCTGCTGGGCGTGCTCGAAGCCCGCGGCTACCTGCGCCGCGAAGACAACGGCGGCTATGCGCTCACCCTCAAACTTTTCGAGCTGAGCCGCACCCACTCCCCCCACGAACAACTGCTGCGTGCCGCCAGCGCGCCGATGCGCGACCTCACCGAACGCGTGCGCGAATCCTGCCACCTGAGCGTGCTGCATCGGGACCAGGTGCTGGTGCTCACGCAGGTCGACAGCCCCAAGCCGATTCGCCTGTCGGTGGAAGCCGGGTCGCTGCACTCGCCGGTGGACACGATTTCCGGACAGTTGCTGCTGTGCCACCTGGATGCCGATGCTCGCGACGAACTGCTGTCGCGCCGGGCCGAATACCTGAAGCTGGGCGCGGAGGGACGGACCGCGTTCGTGCAGACGCTGGAACGCGTGCGCGCGGATGGCTGGGCCTATGCCGAAGACCTGCGCTACATCGGCGGGCGGGACCTGGGCGTGCCGGTCGGGTCACCCAAGGCCAGCACGCGGGTGGCGCTGACGATAGCCAGCTTGAAGAGCAAGGACAGCCCGGACGATCTGTTCGAACTGCTGCCTGCCCTGCGGCAGTGCGCCAGTGATATTGCGAGGTTGGCGGGGCTGGATTGAGGTTGGCAAATTTCCTGAAGCACGTCCTCGCAGCCCTGGGTGGCATCGGCGTGGTCGGATTCGCGGTCTATTGGCTGCTCGCGCTCGTCGCAGATTGGTACGGGCCCTGCTTCGTCAGATCCGATGAAGACATCGGACAGATCCATGTCGTCTTTTTGATCATCGAGGTTTCGAGCATGATCGCCGGCGCCGTGCTGGGCATTTGGCTTCATCGTCGCTGGGGCAAGAGAACTGCCCGTTTGTAGGCAGGGCAACGCTTATCAGCCGCGCTTGGCTGGCTTCAATGTCCTCAGATCCAGCAAGGTGAACCTGCCTTCATCCAGCCATCCACCCGTATCGATGTAGTGCACGTTGCCCAACTGCACGATCTTGCGCACCGTCATGTGCCCGTGGATGACTGCCCGCACATTGCGCACGGGCTGGGCGTACTTCATTCGATAGCGGTCGATCGACCACAGGCAGGCAGATTCGTCTTCCGGGCTGAAGCGCGCACTATGGATGGCTTGCCAGTCGTCATAGGGGAAGTCGGCATGCACCAAGCCGACCACACCGTCGGGCGTGTCCACCTCGATGGCCAGCGGCAATGCTCGCAAGGCTGTTGCAATGCTTGCCTGGGTGTCGCCGTCACATCCATCCAGCCATTCGCCGCCGTGCATTCGATGATCGATACCGGGAAGCGGATCGTTCACGGCGCGGCGCCATGTCATCAGATCGTGGTTGCCGCCGATGGCGTGAAACCAGGGAAGCGCCAGCCAGTTCAACACGTCGGCCGATTCCGGCCCGCGGTCGACCAGATCACCGAGCGCGAACAGTCGATCGTGTTCGGGAGAAAACCTGATGGCGGCCAGCGCGGCTTGAAGTCGGCTGAAATGGCCGTGGATATCGCCCACGGCGATATCGCGGCCACGTGTGTTCTGGCTGAAATGCCGAACCCGGGGAACCGCGACTGCCCTGTCTGCACTATCAGCGTTCAAGGCTGATCACCACGAACCAATTTCTGCAGGCGCGCGTCTTCGCCTCCGGCTTCGGCGAACAGTCGGGCCCAATCATCTGGCGGGTGGCCGCCGTCGAGCATCTTCCGAAACGTGCGATAGGCATCGTCATCGCTTTCGTACGCCCGCTCGGTGTCTTCATCGTTTACCCATACCAGGACCAGCAACTTGCTTGATGCGTGGTAGCGAAAGGACAGGCGATATTGCTGGAAGAACTTCGCACGGAACCAATGCTTGTGCTCGCCGCCAAGCGTGTTGCCCTGCCGATACTCTGGCCGTGTCGGATCCTGCGGAATGATGTCGAACGCCAGTCGGGTGATCGCCGCCAAACGCTTGCTGGCATTTTTCCGGGTGTAGCCTTCGGGATCTTTCCTCTTCAACGCGGCAACCTGACTGCTCAGCTTTTCAAGCTGCGCCAGGAACAGCGGGTGGGCAAAGATCGTCCAGCCGTGGATGACCAGCGGTGCAGGTCGGCCTTCCTTCATTCATCGTCTGCCGACAGGGCTACGTCAAGATCGATTTCCACGTCGCCCGTCAGCGACTTCAGGTTTCGGACGAACGTCGCGTCCATTGCCTGCAAGCGTTCGGGATGATCCGCCACATCCTGCGCGAGAAAACCCAGGAACTGACCAAGGACCGGGTCGTCTTCACGACCCTCGGCACGAGTCAGCACGACTTCACCGTTGGCCCGAATGGAGTAGTGGATGCGATCCCGTTTTTCCAGGCGCAGCGTGCGGCGAACACTTTCCGGAACGGTCGTCTGGTAGCGGTCTGTCAGGGTGGACTCGACCTCGATGTTGAAGGTCATGACGCGCTCCTCGAATATGCATGCCTAGATGGTAATGCATCTGCATTACCTGGGTAAAGGAGCCTTCCCACCCCGTTAACTTATGCGAACTCGTTCGTTCGCGCCGGCACGCCGCGCCCCTAGGATTTGGCTGACCCGGCGTATGTCACGCCGCATTGCCAACCCGCAAGGAGCCGACCGTGACTCAACCTTCCCCTACCGATCTGCCTGGCCGTCTCGACACCCGCTTCGGCGACCTGCGCGTACGCCGCATTGCCGGACACATCGGTGCCGAGATCCAGGGCCTGAAACTCGACGCCGGGATTCCGGATGCGCAATTGGCGCAGGTGCACGCTGCCCTGCTCGCGCACAAAGTGCTGTTCTTCCGTGGGCAAGACCATCTGGACGACGATGGGCAGCAGGCGTTCGGGGCGCGGTTCGGGCGTATCGTGGCGCACCCGACGGTACCGTCGCGGGCGGGCACGCAATTGCTGGAACTGGATGC
>JAAIGF010043974.1_pt1 | contig 15711 bp, 20 predicted proteins | sample 6487441 | NCBI WGS metagenome assembly JAAIGF01 (sample SAMN13974129, study PRJNA590717) | phyllosphere metagenome | biome: pepper field; feature: multiple bacterial spot infested pepper fields; material: pepper leaves; isolation source: leaves from pepper fields | host: Capsicum annuum ... | reverse complement strand
GGTGATCCTGGCAACCCTCGACGACCAGGGTGAGGCGCAGACATGAAGGCGATCACGGACCCGCATGGAGGATCGGCAGAAGGTTGTGAAAAATTTCTGTGCTGACAGCGAGTTAGCTCACTTTTGGCTGTTTTTTACACGAATCCCTGCCGACCCTCCAGCAGGTCAAATACATGGCCGAGAACAGCAAGTCGCTTAGCCAAGGCGATTGGGATCGAGGCGCCGACAATATCGGCCGCCTGGCCAATCTCCTGCAGACCGGAAATTCGCTGGCGGTGTCGGGCAAGGACTACGCCCGGCAGTTTCAAACGATGTTCCCCGGCTACAAGGCAGAGAAGGATTTTTCCGGCAGCTATGACAAGTGGAACACCACCACGCGCGATAGCGTTTTGGGCGCAATGAACGTGGCCAACCTGCAGACCACCGGGTTCAAGGACGAGCAGCAGGCTTTGGCGGCCTTGAAGCAGGCGGCCGGCTCCACCAGCGGCCAGAAACAGGCCATGGATGCGGCCAATCAGATCGCCTTGGCCCAGGTCAATCAGATGCAGAACCTGCGCGAATTGATGGTCGCCCAGATGCAGGCCGAAGGCACCTATATCGCCTCGCAGACCCAGGCTGCGCAGGCAAAGGAATCCTCCATCCGCGATGCCACCAAGTACCGTGATCCGCGCGAAGGCTTCAAGCCCAAGCCCATCACCATTGGGAACTAAACTGGCGTGATCCAGCGGCCCGCAGACAGCGGGCCGCCTCCTTTAGGGCACCGACGATGGCCACCAAGACCGCCGAAGCCCTAATGGCCATTTGGGAGGCCCACCAAGAAGAAGCGCGCCAGGCTGTCCACGAAGCAGAGCTTCGTTGCTTGGCCGCCGGGGAACCCATCTACTACTTTGAAGACGACACGCCCGAAGGGCTTGTGATCCGCGAAAGCCCGGACGGCACCCGCGTCCTAGTCGCCTACCGAGACGGCGAAGACCACGACGCCATCGTGGCCACCCTACCCAACCGCACCCGAGACGAACCGCCATGTCCGACGACAGCTTGACCCTAACCATCCCGCCCGAGTTCACCGAGCACTGCAACGCCCATGGCGTGACGCCTGCCCAGGTGTTGGCCGCCTTCATGGCCGATCTAGGGCACACCGCCGACACCAACGGCAGCGACGAGCGGATGCGCGCCGAGGCGTGGTTTGACCGCGTGTTGTGGCCCGACGCCTGCGACGACGAGGACGCCGAGTAATGGAGCGGGAGCAGCAGGAGCAGGAGCAGGAGCAGCGGAAGCTGCGGGAAGAGGCGATGCGCGAAGCCGCCGCATCGCTGCGGATCGAAGGCCTGGGATTCAGTGAGGAAAACGCGGATCTGCGCAAAGCGTGGGTCGAAGGCACGATGACCGGCGACCAGGTGCGCGAGGCCATGATGGCCCGCGCCATCGCACGGGCCAAGGCCGCCGACTGACTGCGCAGAAGAACGCGTTATGTCAGGAAATCAGGCCGGTTAGCGTTGTTGTAAGCAACAAATAACACTATAATTCAAACACCCCAACATTAAACGAGGCGTCGCCATGGCCAACTCGCAACCCATAAAGCTTTCCGCACTGCGCGACCTGGCCGACGCCGGCAGCGTGCGCGGCGTTTCCGTGGTCGGACTCAAGGGAGGATATGCCGTCAGCGTCCGCGTGGGCATGAGTGAGCGCACCTTGGCCCTTTCCAATTCCAGCGAACCGCGCGTGTTCAGCACGATCGACAGCGTAGCGCGTGCCCTGCGCCCGATCGGCATCGCCGCGTTCGACGTGAATGCCAGCGGCTACGAGCCTGGCCTAGTGCGGCCGAGCCGTCCGGATGCGGCTACACGCCTGCGCAAGAACAGCGCGGCCGTCCAGCATGACGAATGGTTCCGGCGCCAGGTGCAGGACTCGCTAGACAATCCGAATCCGAAGTTCTTTTCCGAAGCCGAAGCCGCCGCAGAGCTGGCCGAGTTCGCCGCCAGCTTGGACGCCGAACCAGCAGCCACGAAGAAACCAGCACTACGGCGGGCCGCGCGTTAATTCATGGCCATCTACTACGAAGCCGACGCGATCAAAGACCTGAAAAAAATAGTCGCCTACGGGAAAGCGCAGGGATACGCAGACGCGGCTAAATACGCCGCTACGCTAAAAGCCAAAATCTCGATCATTGGCACCCATCCGGAAGGTGGCCGGCCGGGCCGCGTGCCTGACACGCGTGAGCTTGTGATCGCTAGGACGCCTTACATCGCCGTCTATCAGATCGACGGCAACGACCAGCGCGTGCGCCGCGTCTTGCACGGTTCGCAGCAGTGGCCCTAAGCCACAGATAGAAGGGAGCCGCCCCCCGCACCAGCAATGCGACAGGGACGGCCGAGCGCCGGTTAGAGCGCTCACACCCTCGCCCCACCGACTAAGGAGAAGGAACGAAAGTGACCCGAGCAAATGATAAGGCCCCGGCGGTGGCCATGACCGCCAAAGAACAGGCCATTTCAGACGCAAGCGCCCTGATCTTCGGCAACCGGCCCACGTCTGCAGATTTCGCCTATACCCACGCCCTGTTGTGCCAAGTCGGCTTACCCCGTTCCAAGGTGGACGGGGATCGCTTTGAGCGCACCAGCGGCCGCGCTTCGCTGATGGTCACCGCAGGCGAATTGTGGGACGGCAAAGCATGGGTCAAGCAAGCCTTGCCCTATGGGTCGATGCCTCGCCTAGTGCTGGCATGGATCTCCACTTATGCCGTGCGCAACAACAGTGCCGAAATCCCCGTTGGGGACAGCGCAAGCGAATTTCTTCGCATGCTGGGCATCACCAAAGGCGGCGGCAAAAGCGGCGCTTACACGACTTTTCGCAAGCAGGTTTCAGCGTTGGCAGCTTGTCGCCTGCAGATCGGCTACACCACCAGCAGCGCAGCCCGCACGTTCAATGGCCAACCCATCGAATCGTTCGATGCTTGGCTCACGCAGGAGAATCAGCGCAGCTTGTGGCCCGGCCAGTTGATCCTATCGCGCAGCTATTACGAGACCCTGCGCGAATCGGCTGTGCCACTGGACAACCGCGCCTTGCAAGCGTTGAAAGGATCTTCGCTGTCATTGGATCTATACGCGATGCTTGCCCACCGGCTGCATCGGATCGAGGGGCGCCCCCTGCAGCTTTATTGGCATCAGGTAAAAGACCAATTCGGGCAGGAGTACCAGGGCGTCAACGGCGCCAAGGACTTCAAGCGGAAATTCATCACCGCACTGCGAGACGTGCAAGCCGTCTACCCCCAGGCCCGTGTAAAGCAGGTCGAAGGCGGGTTGCTTCTACAGGCCTCGCCCCCGCCGATCGCCAAGCGCTAAACCCGAGGGCAGGGAGCAGACAAGGCCGGGATTCCCGGCCTTGCAACATTTTGGGCGTACCGGTGCGGATCGGCCCCCCCTCCCATTAAAATCAATGAGTTAAACGGTGCGGATCGGCCCCCCCTGCCCTGTGGGCAACCCTGTGCCCGGCTTGTGTTATCCAGTGCGGATCGGCCCCCCTTATCGGTGCGGATCGGCCCCCCTTAAAGGCCCAAAATCGGTGCGGATCGGCCCCCCCCTAAATCCGGTAGTTCTTTACCTCTAGATCTTCCGGTAGATGTCTCCCGCTTTCGGTGGACAACTCAGGCTCCGAATCAAAACGCGCCTACCCTCCTACTCGCCGCCGTTGGCGGCTTCCATGTAGTCGTCCCGTCCGCTACGCGGCCGGCCTGCAGCGGGCATCCATGCCCGCTTAAACCCGGAGGGCCGGCGATGCCGGCCAGCGACAAGCTATGTCCCGGACACGCCATGCCTTCGATAACGCCCAGGCGGCCCACTGCAGCGGCCCAGGACGCCAGGAGTTAGAACTGACCAGCCATAGGGCCAGGAGACGCTAGGCGGCCGCTACGCGCCCACCAAGCGCCGGGCAACGAAGCCGCCTGCGGCGCCTTCGGCCGGTTGCGTGCAATCTCCCGCGACAGGTCAATGACGTTTCATTTTTGCTTAGGTTTGGCGGTAGAGGGGTCGGCATCGGCCCCGGATCGATCGCAGGCCGCACAGGCGCCCCGCTGCGGCCGTCGGAACGGCCCGGCGAGGCAGAACTACGCGAGAAGGCGCCCGCGGCGCCCTATGGGCGGGAAAACGGCCCTCCTGCTGCATCCGAGGGCACCCCGAACCGGCTAGGATCACCAAATGCACTCCGATACCGCCCGCCTGCAGTCTCAACTATCGATGCAGCTGGCCGACGCCTGAAATCGCTCGCTGAAAGCCAAGCCCGCAACGTTGGCCAGGTGCAGGATGAAAGCTGGCTCAGGCCGGCAGCGATCGCGGCTGCTTTACTCGGGATCGCGCCGGCATGGCGCTCGGCGCCACTTGGATTGCTGGTTGCTGCGCCGACTTTGAGACGGCAGGCCCCTACCCTTGGCTGATGGCCAGGTCATTGCCCGCGTTCTGCTGGTGGCTGGAATCGGCTACCAATGCTCACATGCACTTTCATCATTGCCCGCTCGCCGAGGTGCGGTTACTTGATGCCGGCGGCGTGGGTGGCCAGCATGCCCACGTAAGCATCGTGACGGCCGGCGGCATCGTCACTGGCCCGGCGGCCAACCTGGCGCAGGGGATGCGCTTTGTGGAGCGGTTCTATTCGGCGAACGGCCTGCCCTGCTCGACCCGAGAGCTAAAACGCGGCCGGATCAAAAGCCCTTGGCTTGCCAATTTCTTCGCGCAGCGGAGGCGGGCATCGCTTGGCCTGCAGGCATCGCCCAGGTACGAAAAAGGGCACCACGTGGGCGCCCTTCCCTACCACTGAAAGTTGCGGCGGCCGCAACTTTAGGGATCTAACGTGAAGCGGGGATCATGCTCGCCGGCATGATCCGCTACAACCTGCCTCATCTGCAGATTGAGCATCGACCAAGCACGCGGATAGCTGTTCCGAATCGACTCTTTAGAGTCATTCCAGATGGCCACAATTTTGTCGTCCGTGAGGTGGTTTCTCAGAGACTTCCGCATGGTGGTCCCTGCCGCAACCATCATGAAAGGACTCTTATCAGCGGCCCATTGCTCAGTGCTTATAACGACGCCATCGAAATACCCGGCATCCGAAGGCGACGTCCAAACATCATGGTTGTGCCATTCATATCCACGGGCTTCAAGCTCTGCGGTGGCTTTATCGCGCATCCCACAGGCAGAGTCGTCAGGGCCGCCAGCACACGCGTTCTGAGCTACCCACCATCGTTGCATTAGTTCGTCGTCGCTGACGGCGCTGGTAGCCTTTGCGGGCTTAGGTTCACCGCCCTGCGCGAGGCTGACCGACGAGGCCACAAGCGAACACGCCATCAAGCCGCGAAAGATCGCTGAAGCCCACAGGGTGGGCCTGCCTTTTCCCTTAGTTTTAGCTTCCTGGCGTTTCATTGTGTTGCTTCCTTTTCTCGCATCGCCGTATCGATCGACATTTCAGGATCTACGAACGGCGGGAACTGGCCCCGACGTAGGCACCCATTCCGCCATAGCTGCAGCGGGTTGTCAGTATTCCGGGCCTTATCGCAATAGGCCGCGTTCCGGGGCATTTGCTCGGGAATCTGGCCGGGCTTTGTCGTCTCGATCTTGGCGGCCTTTAGAGCTTGATCCAGCGGCACCACGGGAAAGCGTGTGATGCGTGGATCTACGCCCCAGGGCAAGCACCCATTGCGCCAGGTATCGACGCGAGGCGTCACCGTTGTGGCTTTGCTGCAGAACGCGTCATCGCGAGGATGGTCGGCGACCAGGCCTGCCACCGTGGGCGATCGCTTGACCTGTCGGAGCGCGTCATCGAGGCGCACAAGCTCACCCCGCTCTAGGATCGCTGGCGGGTACTCACCTGCCGGCAGGCACCCCAGCATGCGCATTTTCCAAGGCGGGGCATCCATGGTCAGTTTGTCGCAGGCTTCCACGTTGCGCGGCCTCGCCTCGCCCAGCTTGCGAGACTGTTCAAGGTCGGTCTTGTCGGCCTCAATGTAGGCCGTGAAGTCAGCGTTGTTCGCCTGCACAGCCTGGCGCATTGCATCGGCGGGCGTGGCGCCAGCACGACTACGGGCCAGCACATCACGCTGTTCTGCCACGGCGTCCCCCACTTCGCCGCCGTACTGGAAGCGGTGAGCGAACCAGCCAGCGGCTACGGCCAGGAGCATGAGCAGCAGCGCTTTAGCGACGCTATCGATGGACTTCATGGCTTAGCCCTCCCCCGCCGACTTTGCGACAGGCGCAGGCCCGGCATTGGGTCGCGGAACGTAGGCCGGCAGGTTCGCAGGCATACCCACATAGGGGATCGCAACTGGCACCCACTCGGCTAGGTTCACGCGCTTCAAGAAGCCCTGCAGGTTCGCCAGCCCCGTGATTTGCGAAGCCAGTACCGCGCGTTCGGTCGCGTATTGCTCCGACATACTTTCGCCCTGCGAATTGCTGCCGGAATCCCACCGCATGCCGCTGCTGCTGCCGCTGTTCTGGCTACGCACAGTCCGCACAATGGCGTGATCGCCGATTTCCTTGGAGAAATACTCGGCCGTTTCAGCGTCGCCAGCAGCCAACAGGAGCTTCGTGGAAAGGCACGAAAGGAGCGTTTGCGCTTCCTCGCGGCCATATCGATCGCGTAGCTGGGCGATGGTCTGCAGGCCACATACGCCGACGCCGCCGTACTTGCGCAGCTTCGTCAGGCCGGCACGAAGGCTAGTGATTTTCCCGAGCGAATCGAGTTCATCCATGACGTACCAAAGGCGCCTCACACCCGTGGTGTCTTCGTCCAGTTCAAGACCTTCGATGATGGCCAATTCAAGCCAGCAGGCGATGAGATTGCGCATCAATGCCATCTGCGAATCGCGATAGGTCAGGAACAGCCAAGGCCCCGGACCATTGGCCGACTCCCTGACCCACTCACGCACCGAGAACGTGCCCACGTCGGGCAGGTTTTGCCAGGCGTTGAGGTAGGTGGACGCGATCGATCGCGTATTGCCTAGCATCCGCTCGCTTTCCTTGCCGGTCAGCTGGGCAGCTGCAGTGCCGGCGACGACTTCCGCCAGCTCCTTGCGGTCGGCCACCATGATGAGGCGCAACAGCTCCTTATTCGACCAGGTGCCGCGATGCCAGAGCGCGCGCAGCACTTCGGCAAACAGCGTTTGGGCGTAGTAGTGCCACTGCTGGCTATCGCCTGTAGCGTCGGGAATCGCCGCCTTGGCCATGTTCTGACAGTCAGCGTCTTCGCGTAGCTCAGTGAAGGGCGACCAGGCAGCCGAACGTGCATCAAACGGGTTAAGCAGCACATCGCCGTCGCGCGCGAATTTCTGCCAGTAGCCGCCGGCCGGATCGGCAATGATTGCCCGCTGCGGCAAGCCATCGTCGGAGCGATCGCGAACCGTGCGCAACATGGCGTTGATTGCCTGCGACTTGCCGGCGCCGGTCTTGCCGCTGATGAGGAAGTGTTCTGCTTCGGTGGTGTGGTCGATGACTTGGCCGCCAATATGGACGTTCAAGGCGTACTCACCCGAAGGCGCCGCAGCTACCGACCCTTTTGCCAGTGATGCACCACGAACCGTGCGGGCGCCGCGTGCTGCATCGCCTTTGTAGATGGCTCCATGCAACCACGTCAGGATGCCGCTACCAGCGACAACGATAATCAGCGGGAAAAGGCCAGCCATCAGGCCTTTTACGAGGAATGCGCGAGCGACGTAGCCGAAACCGGCACACGTCCAAAGCATCCAAATCCCGCGCAGCAGGGTAGGGCGAGCGTTATACGCAAACCACGCATACAGGCCGCGCGGAATGGTCACCGGCGCCGCAATTGTTGGCTTGAACCCTGCGAACACGCCGGCAATGAGCGCCACCCAAAAAACGACCGATAGGCCGATCTTGGCCAATCCTTCTAACATCACTTTGCTCCTTAGTAAGCAGAGGCTTTAACGGCAGCAGGCGCGATAACTATTGCTGGTAGCTATCGCGCCGCCGCTTGGCATCACCGCAAGATGACGCCCGTTGCGTAAAGGCAGGCAAATGCAGTCACCACGCTGGAAATAACAGCCACAACGACCACGCCGAACGCTTGCCCACGCAGTGACACCCATGGCGAGCGGGCAGCAGCAGAGAAAGTTTCAGCCGCTTCACTGGCCTTGCTTCCTAACTCCTGCAGAGGCGCACGAATTGCCTTGTTAACCTCGACGGAAGCGGCCTGCGCCACGTCGGTCAAGATCCTTTCGCGGGCAGTGGCCAGGTGTTCGCGTTGGAACTCGCTACCACTGGCGCTCAGCTGTTGCGAAGCCTTGACCGCTGCGCCTAACGCAACAGTCAATTTGTCCTCGCTTGCAGCCGTCGCGGCGTTGATCCGTTCGACTGCATCGGCACCGGCCTTCGCGATTTCCTTTGCCACGATGGCCGATTGCTCGCGCATGAAAAGCCCTTGAATCAGCGCGGCGGTGACAATCGGATCATCCGCGCTGACTTTGGTCTGTGTCGCCTGAAAAATCTGGACGACTAACCTTTGCCGCATTGCTTCGATGGCTTCATCGTTCGACATGGCAAGCCCTTAGAAGTTGAGTGCATCCAACTGCTGGAACATCGAGTCGCGGACCAGCTTGAGGCGGTTGCGCGCCATGAGGCTAAAGCGCGTACCGGCCAAGGCTTCATCAAAGGTCAGATGCTCGGAGAGCATTTCTTTTTCGTCCACGGTGAAGGTGTCGTTGTTGCGCTGAAACAGCGTCACCACGCCACGCACGCGCCCGGACTCCTTCAACTCAGCGGCCCATGCGCTGTCACGGAACAGCTTCGCATCGGCATCCGCACGCTTGACCGGACCCCAAAATTCGTTCTCCCAAACGACCAGCTGCGAGGGGAGGGCTTTGAGCATGTGTTCCAGCCCGTTCACGGTGTCATCCATGGCCTGGCCGCCGGTCACGACGGTATGCACCAAGACTTCCTTGCCGGCGCCGGTCAGAACCCCGGCCACGTCGTTTTCGGCCATGTAGGCGAGCAGGGGCAGGAAGGTGGAAGCGCCGTTGTCGATCACCACCGGGCCGGCGTGTTCAGCGATGCGCTCAATCAGCGGATCGAACTTGCGGGGGTCAACCGTGTCCGCGTCATTGAGCAGGGGCAGGGCTTCGGCGCCCAGACCCTTGTATCGGGCAAGGGTGTGGTTTGACGGGTCAGTGTCGAACGCCAGGACGGCCGGCTTGCCCTTGCCCGTGGCCTTGGACCGCAGGTATTGGGTCAGGTAGGTGGAGATGACGGACTTACCAACGCCGCCCTTGCCCTGCAGTACGAAATGAACGTGATTCATGAATGGTATTCCTTAGTCGGTTGGTTGTTTAGAACTTACGGGTCGGGCTGTCAGGCCCGACCGGCTGGAACTTCGGTGCCTTCACCGGGGCGCCAATTGGCCCGGCTGGCTGTTCAGTTTTCCCGGCGCGAGGCGCCGAAGCGGGTGCCGCGGTAGGAGGTGCAGGGGCCGCCGCTGGCGTTGCCACAGCCGCCCCGAAGGTCGGGGCAGGGGTGCCAGGTGCTGCCGTCTGCTGGGCCTCTTTACGAAGGCGCTGGAGCGTTCCTTTGTAGGTGGCCATCGACACATCGATGCCGGCGGCGTGCAGCGAATCGAGGATGTCGGCGTGACGGATGCCGGCCGCGATCTTGGCTTCGATCACCGGGAACAGCGCCCGCAGTTTCGCGGCGGTGGTCTTCGGCCCCAGGTCTTCCAGTCGCTTCAAGGCGTCTTGTATGTCGTGTGTATTCGTCATGTATCCACCTTATCTCCTAAACGTATCCAATACAGTGACATAGTATGCGATTTGTGTACGGAACGAGTGTTTATCACGTCTTTTTTGTATCTGCAACGTATCCGAAGACAGCCATGCTACGCTAGGAGCAAGAAGCAAAGCAGAAGCAGAGGCACGGTGGATAGTGTTTACAAAAATGCTCCGCATTTTGTAAAACTATCCCGTGCGAAGGGCGCTGCCCTTCAACCCAACGCCGCCCAGGTGGGCGGCTTTCCCGGCGCTCCGCCCCCCTGCGGTTAGGACTCTCGCAATGGCTCGACCCCGTAAACCTGCCGGCTCCCGACTCGGCGTGCCCCTCGCATTTCGGCTCCCCGAGGACGAGCGCGCCGCGCTCCTGGCCAAGGCCGGCGCCGCCGGCATGACCCCCGGCGAGTACATCCGACGGGCCGTGTTCTCAGACCGAACTGAGATTGTGGTCAAGGCTTCCAGCCGCGATTACGACCGGCTGCAGTACCTAGTGAACAAGGCCGGCAATAACCTGAACCAGCTGGCACACCGGGCCAATTCCGACCATCTGGCCGGCGACGTGTCGGAGGCCACCTATGCCCGGCTCCTGGCCTCGCTGGAAATGCTGGGCCGGGTGTTGCGGTCCACCTTGGACGAGGGCTGACCCATGCTGATCCGCGTCACGGGCGCCCGCGCCGGCATCGCCGACTACCTACGCCACGGCCTCAAAGAGGACCGGGAGTTCTCCCGCGAGCAGATGGATGAACGGGTGATCTTGGCCGGTGACCTGGACCTCACAGACTCGATCATCCGGGGGATGACCAACGAGGGGGACAAGTACCTGCATGTGACCCTGGCGTTCCGCGAGGACAATGTTTCACCTGAAACCTTGCAGGCGGTGACCGACGAGTTCCGGGCCTTCGCGTTCTCGGCCTATGGCGCCGATGAGTTCAATTTCTACGCCGAGGCCCAGCTACCGCGCATCAAGAGCTACACCGACAAAGCCACTGGCGAACGGGTCGTGCGGAAGCCGCACATCCATATCGTCATCCCGCAAAAAAACCTGCTGACCGGCACCACCTTCAACCCGTTCAAAACAGCCGACTACAGCAACGAATTTTTGAAGGCGTTTCAGGAGCGAGTGAACGCGCAGTACGGCTTGGCCAGCCCCGACGACTACAAGCGCGAGAGCTTCAACACCAACAGCGAAGTTGTCAGCCGCTACAAGGGCGATGAGTTCGCGGGCGCCAATAAGGCCATCAAAGAGAAGATCCGCGATGACGTGATTGCACGGCGGATCGAAACGCCAGAGGCGTTCCGCGCCTACCTTGAAGAACGGTGGCCGGTAAGCACGGTCAACAGCAAGGGCAGGGAGTGCTTGGCCATCAAGCCAGAAGGAAGCGCCAGGCACGTGCGGCTGAAGGATGCCTTTTTCAGCGTTGAGAACATCACTCGCCCGACTGCTGAAAAAATCGCGGCGCAAAAAGAGCCGCCGCCGGCATACGTCACAGCAAAAGATGCGCGCCAGGTGCAAGAGCATTACCGCGAACGGGAAGCCTACTGGCACGCCATCCAAGCCAAAGAAAACAAGCACACCAACAGCGGCCGCAAGGGCGAATGGCGCAGCTACAAAGCGCTAGACGAGGCTGGCCGCGCCGCGTTTCTCGCGGAAAAAGAAGCGAAGTTCAACACCAAACATCGACAGGAGTTAGCCCATGACCTCACCAACGCCGACCGAAGCGCTATTGCTCGACACATTGACGCGAATGTCAGAGCAGCAGGCCGCCATATCGATGCAGCTGGCCGAGTTGATCGAAACGATGAACTCGCCCGGCGAAAGCTCGATGATCGACGAATTGCGCGAGCTACTAGAGCCATTGTTCACGGACGTGGCGGCGATCAAAAAGAGCATGGCGAGCGGCGCACCGTAAGGCGCAGCGATACGCCTGCAGGAACGCACCTGGCCAAGCTGCAGGACGAGCAGCAGCAGCGCAGCAAGAGCCGTGGCGCGATGGATGAAATCAAGCAGCGCCTAGATGGCGATCGCCTGCTAAAGCATCTTTCCCACACGCATGGCGTAGACCCCACCAAGTACCAAGTCCATCGAACAGAGCAGGGCGATCGCATCCAGTGCGGCGGCAAGTTCTACAACGTCACCGACTTCTGCACGAAAGAAATGCACATGCCTTTTGCCGAGGCAGCGCCGGTCCTGCGCGAGTGCTACGCGGGCCAGAAAAAAGAGCGTGGCGTCGAAGCCAAGCAGCGGCCGCGCGAAGCGCTATGGCAGGACTACACGAAGCGTTGGCGAGACGAGCAGCGGCCAGTGCGCGCGAAGGCAATGGACGAACACAAAGCCCGTGTGCGTCAGGAAAAGCGGGCTGTTGTCGACCAGTGCCGCCGCGAGCGGGCAAAGCTCACCGCAACACGCGGCATGCGCAAGGTAGACAAGGACGCCGCTCGCTCAGTGCTGCGCGTGCGCCAGGTCGAAGCCGAGGCGGCTTTGAAGGTTCAGCACGCGGCCGCACTGAAAGAAGTGGCCGAGAAGTATCCCGCGCGCCCCACGTTCAACGACTACCTGCAAGACCAGGCGCAACGCGGCCAGGTGGAGGCGTTGAACGAGCTACGCCGGCAGGCCAAGCCAGAGCATCGAGAGCCGGAGGCGCAGAGCGTGGCCATCGAAGCGAAGCGCGCGAATGAGGCCAAGGCCTTTGAAGCGGCCCTTGGCTACCGCGTGGGCCGAAACGGGGACGTGACCTACTACGACAAAGCCGGCGACGTGATGCGCGACGAGGCCGCCCGCGTGCAGGCCTATCGAACCGACGATGCGACCTTGGCCACCGCGTTGCGTGTGGCAGAGCGCAAGTTCTACGAGCCCGGCCAGAAGGGCGCCACGACCGTTGACCTGGCCGGCAGCGATGAGCAGATCCGCCGGGCCATCGAAGTCGCAGCCAAGGAGAACATCAACGTTCAATTTGCAGATCCGAAGCATGAAGCCATGCGCCGCGAACTGCGCCAGCAGATCCGCGAGCGCGAGGATCTACGCAACAAGGGGCGGGCCTTCGTCTCAGAACACAGAACCGAGCGCGACAGCACCCGAAAGAATCAGGCCGACCGGCCGACACCGAAACCGGTGAACCAGCGCCAACGCCCGGCGCCGGATCGCGACACCAGCCCGAAGCCCGACAAGGGCAGGGGTGGCCCGGAAATGGGCGGATAGCAGACAGGAGCAACACCTATGGAACCGAGCATGTTTCAGGTAGACGAAGCCAAGGCCAAGGCCGACCAGCTGGCGCAACAGCTGGACACGACCGATAACGCGGCCGACCGCGCCAAGATCGAGAGCGAGCTAAGGGAGGCCCGCGATCAGGTGCAGGCCTTGACCGACGCCCAGGTGCCGGCAGAGAGCAGCACGACCACCAAGCGAAGCGGGGACAGCATCGAGGCCCAGGACCGCACCCAGGAGCGTCCACAGGCCGCAGAAGTGGGCGAGGACGCCCAGCACCAGGCCAACGCCCCGGATACGGCGCCAGAGACGCCCGCAGGCGGCAGTGCGTCGCCCTACAGCGACGGCCGGCAGCTGGACCGGGCGAACGAGCTTTACGACCAGCTGCAGACGGGCGTTGATCCGACTCCCGAGACAACCGCCGCAATCGATCGTTTGGAGCAGGAGCGGGGCAGCGACGCTGGCCAGGCGCGCGACTTGCGGGATGGGGAATCGGTCACGGGCACAGTGGAAAGCACCGTCACCATCGATGGCCAGGCCTACAACGTCCTACACGTCGAGCATGAGAACGGGAGCAGTGAGCGCGTGCGTGTGCCTGCAGATCCCGACCACGAACACGGGGACCAGGTAGCGGCGTCACGTGAGGGGAGCGAAATCGAAGTGCGCCACGACTACGGCCACGGCCTTTAACCGCTGCGGGCGGTGCCCGGAAAAGGAATGTCACGAACTGTGCGGAATTTCACAAATAAAGCTAATTATTCCCACAAATAACGTTACTTGTTGCTTCGAATAGTATTATACTATCCCCACACCGACAGGAAAGGGGAAAACATGGCAGTCACCATCCAGATCACCGACCCGCAAACCATCGCCCTGCTGCAGAGCTACGGGGAGTATCTAAGCGAAGTGGACGAGACGAGCGGCACGATCGATCAAATGGCCGAAGGCCTCATCATCGGGTTGCTCGATGAGCATTCGCACTTCCGCCACTGGAGGCGCGAGACTTGCAAGGAAGCAAGGGCAAAATAATCCAGCTGCAGGCACCACCGTTTCATCGCAATAGCCAGAGCCAAGCCGTCGCGCTTCCGCTCAGACGAAAACAGGAGATAGCGGGCAATGACGCCTGCGACGCTTCGCCCGGTATGGCAACCGGGGTTGACCAGGGCAACCCAAGGAAGGGGCAAGCCGTCTGCGTATCACCTGAGACATCCATCGCCTGCCGCTTTCGGCCGCGTATGGCTACCCACTTATTTCGACCTACTCAGGAGCTATGGCTATGCGCCGTATTTCGTCCAATGACATCATCGATGCAGAGTTCCGCGTCATCCCCGCATCGCGGCTGGACGCGTGGAAAATCCAGCTTCCCAGCACCCAAGAGCGCATCGGCTTCGTTCTAGCAGCCATCGCAGGGGCCGCCGTCATTGGCGGTGTACTGACCGGCCATCTTTTCGGCGGCTTCATTGCCGGGCTGATGCTGGTTGGCATCGCGGCAATGCTGACCGAACAGCACAAGCCCCTTGGCCTCGCCTCGCTTGGCCTGGCCGTGATGCTGGCCACCACCGGATGCAGCAAAGATCCGGCGCCGCTTGCGGCTGACCACACTGAGAAGTCGCAGGACGAGGTGCAGGCAAGCATCCGTGAGGCCACGAAGTACCACGACCCGCGTGCGGGCTTTAAGCCCAAGCCGATCGTTGTGGGCGGTGCTGCACAAGAGCCGGCGAAGGAGAAGGGCAATGACTCCCGCTGACTTTCCCGCGATCCAGCTGGTGCAGCTGTTCGCGTGGATCGTGCAAGGCTGGATGGCGCTTGTGGCCTTTAGCCTGGTCACCCTGACAGCGGTGTTTCACCGGCATGGGACGGCGGCTGAAAGCAAGGCTCCGCGCACCTTGTGGGCGATGCGATCGATCCTTGCCATGTGTGGCGGCCGGCTGCTTTTCAAGAACACCCGCAGGCACTTTCCCGGCATGCACGACGCCATTTTCATCGGCAACGCACAGCCCCGCCAGGCCACGCGATTCGACAAGGTAAAGCCGTGGCTGATCGTGGTGGCCTTGATGGCGGCGATGGTCTTGCTCACGCCCGAGGCGCATGCGCAAGCGGCCCCGATGGGGGACAACATGCTTGATGACACGACTGCTTTTTATGTCGATCAATCCAAGCAGATGAGCGCGATTTTGAAGCCATTGGCGAAGCAGCTTTATGGCTTGCTCGCGGTCATCAGCTTTGCTCTTTTCTTCCTGCGTTCGGCACTCAACGGAAGCGATGGCCCGTCGATGTTTGGCAAGTTCGCCCTTGAAATCTTCAAGGCCGGGTTTTTCTTGTGGGTGATCGATGTCGGCCCGGAATACCTGATGCAATTCATGCGGTATTTCACCGATGCGGGGGCCAAGATCGGGCAGGCCGGGCAGCTGTCACCGTCAGGCATCGTCGTCCTTGGATTCGATACATGCTTCCGCACGTTCGACGCTATCGGTCGCATGGGATGGGGCGATACAGCTGCTTTCGGTTTGCCTTTGGCTTTGTGCGGCATCGCCATCCTTGTGTGCTTCGCGCTGGTGGCCATCCTGTTGATGATTCGCCTGATCGAAATGCACATGGTCATCTATGGCGGGATTGAGGGGAGGCAGGGATTTGTGTAAAAAACAGCCAAAAGTGGGCTAACTCGCTGTCAGTAAAGGTTACTTACACCAATCCCTGCCGACGCTCAGGTAGTCACCGACTGAGCCTCACTGAGGCAATAGCTCCATCAACCATG
>JAAIGF010038154.1_pt1 | contig 15724 bp, 12 predicted proteins | sample 6487441 | NCBI WGS metagenome assembly JAAIGF01 (sample SAMN13974129, study PRJNA590717) | phyllosphere metagenome | biome: pepper field; feature: multiple bacterial spot infested pepper fields; material: pepper leaves; isolation source: leaves from pepper fields | host: Capsicum annuum ... | reverse complement strand
GGCTTGCCCGGACGGCCACGGCCCGCGGCGCCCGCGGGCTTGCCGCGGCCGCCCGCCTTGCCGGCCGGTGCGCCGCCACCGCCGTGCGGATGGCCGTTGGCATAACCGCCGCCCACGCTCAGCACCGCGGTCATCGGGGCAGGCATGCCGCCCACGCCGAACGGATCGGACGGCGTGCTGGCGCCCTGGCGGCGGCCACCCTGGATGGCGCCACGACGGCCCACGCGCGCGCCGTTCGTGCCGTTCTGCTCCATGGTGCCAAAGCCCGGCGGCAGGGCGCTGTCGTGGGACAGGGGCTGGGTGTGACGACGCTTGCCCTGGCCTTCCTCGGTATCGCGGATCAGGCCCAGCTGCAGCATCAGCGCCATGACCAGCGGGCCATCCAGCTCTTCCCAGCGGCCGCGGCGCAGCGTGCGCGGCAGACCGATGTCGCCAAAGCGCACGCGGATCAGGCGGCTCACCATGACGCCCGCGGCTTCGAAGAGCCGGCGCACTTCACGATTGCGGCCTTCGCTCAGCGTGACGCGGTACCAGCGGTTGCTGCCTTCGCCGCCGATGAACTGCAGCGAATTGAAGGCGGCGGGGCCGTCTTCGAGCTGCACCCCGGTGGTCAGGCTGGTCTTCTGCTCGGGCGTCAGTTCGGCCAGCACGCGCACGGCGTACTCGCGCTCCATGCCGTAGCGCGGATGCATGAGACGGTTGGCGAGGTCACCCGAGGTCGTGAAGATCAGCAGGCCTTCGGTGTTCAGGTCCAGCCGGCCGATGGACAGCCACTTGCCGTTCTTGATCTTGGGCAGGCGGCTGAACACGGTGGCGCGGCCGGCCGGGTCGTCGTGCGTGACGATCTCGCCCGCCGGCTTGTGATACAGGATGACCCGCGGGGCGCGCGCGCGCAGCTTGCGCTCGACGAGCTTGCCGTTCACGCGGACCTGGTCGTTGGGCGCCACGCGCTGGCCGATGTGGGCAGGCTCGCCGTTCACCGACACGCGTCCGGCGATGATGAGCTCTTCCATCTCGCGGCGCGAGCCGATGCCCGCGTCGGCCAGGACTTTATGCAGCTTGGGTGCCACGACATCGCTTGCCAGGTGCTTGGCCAGGCGTTGCTTGATCTGGCTGCCGGCATCGATGAGCGCCAGGGCCTCGTCGGCGTCGTTGTCGCTGCCCCGGTCGATGTCCGGCACGCTGGCCGACCCCGGTGCGGTCACGGCATCGGCATCACCCTCGGGCGCGGCAGCAGCCTCCGCCGCATTCGGACGTCGACGGCGAAAGGGCGTGCGCAGATTGCCGCGGCGTCCGCGGCCAGCCGCCGCGGGCGCGCCGGCAGCGGCTTCAGCGGGGACGTCGGAAGGAGGGGCGCTCGTGTTATCGGTCATTTTCGGGGTCTGGCTGAGAGTGTTCTGAAGAGTCGGCAGGGGCGCGAGCATCGGGCTCGTCGGCAGCCGGCGGTTGCGGCTGCGCTTGCGCCACATCGGCGTCGAAGGCAAGACCCGGGAGGGTCGCCTGGTCACGCTCGCCAGGTGGCGAGTCGCGCTCCGGCAGGGAATCCGCGGCCGCAGGCGCGGTGGGATCGATGGCCGGTTGAGAAGAGGAATCGGCGGTGGCGGGGTCGGACCCTGCCACCGGTGAGGAAGTACTGCTGTCGGCGTCCACGGCGGGCGCGTCAGGGTCGGGGTCTGCGCCGGCATCCGGTGCCGGCGGGGCGGTCGTGCCATCCGCATGGCGCGCGGCATCGACCAGTTCGGACAGCGCGTCCGGTGCGCTCGCATCGGCATCGGCGCTGGCGCCGTCGGCCGGGGGCGGTTCGGCACCCTGGTTCAGTTCCGCTGCCAGGGCGGCCAGCGTGGCCGCCGCTTCAGGGGCATCCAGCGGGGGCAGTTCATCCAGGGCGGCAAGCCCCAGGTCATCCAGGAACTGCCGGGTGGTGCCCAGCAGGGCGGGCCGGCCCGGCGCTTCACGATGGCCGATGGCCTCGATCCAGCCGCGGTCTTCCAGCGCCCGCACGACATTGGTCGATACGGTCACGCCGCGGATGTCTTCGATGTCGCCTCGCGTGACGGGCTGGCGGTAGGCGATGATCGCGAGAGTTTCCAGGGCGGCGCGCGAGTACTTGGGCGGGCGGTCGGACGTCAGGCGCTCGAGATAGATCTGCATGCCCGGGCGGCTCTGAAATCGCCAGCCCGTCGCCAGCCGTGCCAGTTCCAGGCCTCGGTCGCGCCAGTCCTCGCGCAGCTCATCGAGCAGCGTGCGCACCGTGCCGCCGTCCAGCGCGTCGTCGAACAATCGACGCATGTCGGTCAGGCCCAGGGGCTGTGGCGCGCATAGCAGCGCGGTTTCCAGGACGAGTTTTGCCTCGCTGGTATTCATAGTGGCAGCGTGTTTCCAGGCGGGCGTTGCCCGCGAGAAGCCTTCGAGTCGTCGTTTGTGCAGGCAGATCCAGACGGAGGCCGGAGGACTCTGGCTGCTGGATGCCTGGCGTTTGGGCTGAATCGCTCCGCGACGTATGTTGGCCTGGCGGCGCTGCGGATGCGGGATTCGGTATCGTGCTTTGCCGGGCGGACTCAAAAGGTCCGTCGGTCAGCGATGCAACGATCGTAGCACAGGGGTTGCGGGCTCGGAAAGCCTTTCCTGTCTGGCGGGCGCGGGGCGCGCCCCAGGGGCCTTTCGCTCAGGCGCGGCGCTGCTTGATCGTTGCTGCCGCACGGCGGGCCTTGACCGTGGGCCACGGATCGTTGCGCGACAGGATCTGGGCGATGTGATCGCCCAGCAGCGCGATCCCCAGGGCGACGACGGACAGAAAGAGAATGACGAGGGCGGTTTCGACGGCGATGATCACGGTAAAGCTCCTGTCGCTGTTGAGCGGTGTAGGTGGGATGCATGCCATTACGCAACATGCGTGCCAAATCGTAATCAGGGCAAAAGCAGGGGGTTTGCCCAGGAGGAAAGCAGATACCCGTGCAGTATGGAGCACGAAATTTCCACGGCAATCGGTAAATTTTGCGCACCCGGGTAACCTTTTTCTACCATTCGGCGCAAATTGGTAGAAAGCGGGAGGCGGGGGTCGAGGCGGCCCCGGGACGTTGGGTTGGCGCCTGCGCCGCGTGATTCCTGGCGGGGTGGGCGCAAGCGCGAGTCCATGCAGCCCAGGTCTGGCGGCAGGTTGGCCAGGGACTACATCCAGAGTATGAGGAGGCGGTTGGGTGCGCTGGGGTGTTGGTTCTGCAGGGGCCGCCTGATGTGCCGGCCACGCGGGGTGCGGGCGGTCTGCTGATGCTGCCTGCCTGGCGACGGGCCGGCTTCACGCATCGAGCGCGCAAAGCAAAACGCCGCTTGCGTTTCCACAAGCGGCGCATGCCGACCGATTTGGTTGCGGGGACAGGATTTGAACCTGTGACCTTCGGGTTATGAGCCCGACGAGCTTCCAGACTGCTCCACCCCGCGTCTGAAGAAATGAATTATAGAGAGGTTTTGCCAGGTACGCAAGCGACGGCGTCGCGTCAGTTCAGCGCCGCCAGGATCGCTGCCGTCTGCAGGTCCGGTTCGCCTGCGATGTCGGCCGGGCGATAGCGCATCTGGAAGGCCGCGATGACGTTGCGCGTGGCCTGGTCCATCATGCCGTGGCGCGGCACGTCGTAGCCGACTCGGGAAAGCTCGGTCTGGAACCACGCGACGTCGGGCACCCCCTCATTGGCAAAGCGCACCTGGTGGGCGGCGAAGGCCGCCTGGTCGAACCAGCGCACCAGGCCCTGGCCCGCCAGATCGCTCCAGGGGAAGAGGGGGCCTGGGTCCTGCTTGCGCTGCGGTGCGATGTCGCTGTGGGCCACCACGTCGCGCGGCGCGATGCCGTGGCGTGTCGTGATGTCGCGCACGAGCTTGGTGACGGCGTCGATCTGTGAGGCGCTGTAGGGATACCAGGTGCGCGTGCCGTCCGGATTGTCCGTGAACCCGGGGTTGACGATCTCGATGCCGATCGAGCTGGCATTGAGGAAGGTGCGGCCGCGCCAGCCGCTCTCGCCGGCGTGCCACGCCGCGCGGTTTTCGTCGACCAGTTGGTAGACCTGTGCGGGCTCGTCATCCGTGACGAGGTAGTGGCTGCTGACCTTGGCGCGGCTGAGCAATTCCAGCGAGCGGGCGCGGTCGGTCGCGGTGTAATGGAGCACGAGGAACTGGGCCCGGCTGCCCTGGCCGGTCGCCTCGATGCTGCGGTCGATGTGCAGGCCTTCGGGCCCGGTGGCCGCGCAGCCGGCCAGGACGGCGGCGGCGCCAAGGACGGCGTAGCGGCCAAGGCGGGTGCATCGGCGGGCGCAGCCGGCGAGTACGTGCCGGACGGCGGCGAGGCCGTCCACGGGGTGGCGGGAAAGTCGGAAAGCGCTGGAAACAGTGACGGTCATGGTGCGATAGGGTCTGTCGAAGGCGGTGACGGAGGCGGTGTGGTGATCGGAAAGATCACGCTGACGCGGGTGCCGGGCGTGGCCGCGTGCTCGCGCGCCGGGTTGTCGGCGAGGCTCACGCGGGCGCCATGGCGTTCGGCGATCTCGCGCACGATCGCAAGGCCCAGGCCACTGCCTTCTACCGCGTGGCCCAGCACGCGGTAGAAGCGGTCGAAGACGCGCTCGCGCTCGCCTGGCGGGATGCCCGGGCCGGAGTCGTCGATCTCCAGGATGGCGAGGTCATCCTGGCGCCGGGTGCGCACCGTCACGCTGCCGCCCGCGGGGGTGTAGCGCAAGGCGTTGTCCAGCACGTTGGCGATCAGCTCGTCCAGCAGCAGGGCATTGCCGCGCACCCACTGCGGCTGCTCGTCGTCCTCGAAGCCGAGATCGATGCCGCGCGCGATGGCCTGGTCGACCCGCGCGAGCGTCTGGCCGCGCGCCAGTTCGGCCAGCTCGAGCGTGGCGTCGGCCTGTTCCACGGACGGTCCGCCTTCGGCGCGGGCCAGGGCCAGCAACTGGTTGACGAGGCGCGTGGCGCGATCGGACCCGTCGATGAGGTGTTGCAGGCTGACCTGCACATCGGCGGGCGAGCTGGCCCGCTGGGCAAGCTCGGCCTGGGTGCGCAGGCCGGCCAGGGGCGTCTTAAGCTGGTGTGCGGCATCGGCCACGAAGCGGCGCTGCGCCTCGACATTGGCGGCGAGCCGGATCAGCAGGTCGTTCATGCCGTTGACCAGCGGCAGGATCTCCTGCGGGACCTCGCGCGTGGCGATGGGCGACAGGTCGTCCGGGCGGCGCTGGCGCAACCGGGCCTGCAGCTCGCCCAGCGGCGCGATGCCGCGCGTGAGGCCGAACCACACCATGAGCACGGCGAGCGGCAGGATGACGAGCTGCGGAAACACCACGCCGCGCACGATGCGGTTGGCCAGCTGGGCCCGCTTTTCCAGGGTCTCGGCGACCTGCACCAGGACGGGGGCGACCCCGGCAGGGCGCAGGTCGACCCAGGTGAACGCGACGCGCACGGCAAAGCCGCGCACGACGGCATCGCGGTACTGGATGACGCCAGGCAGGGGGCGATCCATGTTGGCCGGCAGCGGCAGGTCGCGGTCGCCCGCGAGCGGCACGTCCGCCTCGGCCTGCACGCGATAGAAGACGCTGTCCGTCTCGTCGCCGCGCAGCACGGCGTCGGTGGCGGCGGTGGTGGTCACGATGACTTCGCCCTCGACCACGCGGACCTGCTGGGCGAGCAGCAGCAGCGCCGTGGCGAGGCTGCGATCGTAGGGGGCATCGGCGCTGTCCTGCGCGCCGAAGAACGTGAGGGTGATCGCCAGGGGCCAGAGCAGCAGCAGCGGCACCAGCAGCCAGAGCAGGATCTGCCCGAAGAGCGAGCGCTGGCGCCGGCGGGCGAGACCGGCCTCGGCATCGATCTCCAGGGGCGGGATCGCGGCGGGCTGCGGACGCGTCATGCGGGCGTGTCGCCCGCTCCCGGGGCCGGGGCAAGGCAGTAGCCCAGCCCGCGGACCGTCATGATGCGCACGCCGCCCGGCTCGAGCTTCTTGCGCAGGCGATGCACATAGACCTCGATGGCGTTGGTGCTGACTTCCTCGCCCCATTCGCACAGATGATCGACGAGCTGGTTCTTGCTGACCATGCGGCCGTTGCGCGCAAGCAGCACTTCGAGCAGGCTGATCTCGCGCGCGGACAGGTCGATCATCTGGCCATCGATGGACACCACGCGGCCGACCTGGTCGAAGGCGAGGCGGCCGTGGCGCAGCACCGCGCCCCCGCCGCCCGAGCCGCGCCGGGTGAGGGCACGCACGCGCGCTTCCAGCTCGGACAGGGAAAACGGCTTGGCCATGTAATCGTCGGCCCCCAGGTCCAGCCCCTGCACACGCTGCTCGATGCTGTCGGCCGCCGTGAGGATCAGCACGGGCAGGCGCGAATCGCGTCCCCGCAGCCGGCGCAGGACTTCCTGCCCGGTCAGGTTGGGCAGCCCCAGATCCAGGATGAGCAGGTCGAACGGCTGCGCGGTGAGCGCGGCGTCGGCGGCCACGCCGTCATGGACGGCGTCCACCGCGTAGCCGCTCTGGCGCAGGGATCGGGACAGCCCATCGGCAAGGATGCCGTCGTCTTCGGCAATGAGGATACGCATGAAAGGCATTGTAGCGATCCGGTGCGGCGTGCGCAGGCCTGATTGAAAACTGCATGCAAACTTGCAATACTGGATCTACATCCAGTACAATGCGATGCCATAATCGCTCTCAAGGCGTGCGGCAGTGACCGGATCTTCCGGTCCACGGCATGCCTCAGTTCCGCTCTTGGCACTGCCGGGCGACTCTCCGTATCTTCAGAAGGAATTCCTTTCCGTATGGAAGACAAGAACTCCAAGGCCCAGTCCGACAAGGCCCAGTCCGACAAGTCCCGCGCGCTTGCCGCCGCCCTCTCGCAGATCGAAAAGCAGTTCGGCAAGGGCTCGGTGATGCGCTACGGCGACAACGAGGTCCAGCATGACATCCAGGTCGTGTCGACCGGCTCGCTGGGCCTGGACATCGCGCTGGGCGTCGGTGGCCTGCCGCGCGGGCGCGTCGTGGAAATCTATGGTCCGGAATCCTCGGGCAAGACCACGCTCACGCTGCAGACCGTCGCCGAGATGCAGAAGCTGGGCGGCACCTGCGCCTTCATCGACGCCGAGCACGCCCTGGACGTCCAGTACGCCCAGCGCCTGGGCATCAACCTGGCCGACCTGCTGATCTCCCAGCCCGATACGGGCGAGCAGGCGCTCGAGATCGCCGACGCCCTGGTGCGCTCGGGTTCGGTCGATCTCATCGTCATCGACTCGGTCGCGGCCCTGGTGCCCAAGGCCGAAATCGAAGGCGAGATGGGTGATTCGCTGCCCGGTCTGCAGGCCCGCCTCATGAGCCAGGCGCTGCGCAAGCTGACCGCCACGATCAAGCGCACCAATTGCATGGTGATCTTCATCAACCAGATCCGCATGAAGATCGGCGTGATGTTCGGCAACCCCGAAACGACGACCGGCGGCAACGCCCTGAAGTTCTACGCCTCGGTGCGCCTGGACATCCGTCGCACGGGTTCGATCAAGAAGGGCGACGAAGTCATCGGCAACGAGACCCGCGTGAAGGTCGTGAAGAACAAGGTCGCGCCGCCGTTCAAGCAGGCCGAGTTCGACATCATGTACGGCGCGGGCATCTCGCGCGAAGGCGAGGTCATCGACCTTGGCGTGGCCGCCGGCATCGTCGACAAGGCGGGTGCCTGGTACAGCTACAGCGGCGAGCGTATCGGTCAGGGCAAGGACAACGTTCGCGAGTTCCTGAAAGAGCGTCCTGAAATGGCGTTCGAGATCGAGAACCGCGTGCGCGAGTCGCTGGGTGTGATTGCCCGTGCACCGTCCGTGACCAAGGCGCCCGCTGCCGAGGCCGATGAAGGCTGAACGCAGCCTGAAGATGCGCGCGGTGGACTTTCTGTCCCGCCGCGAGCACAGCCGGATGGAGCTGGGCCGCAAGCTGGCCCGCTACAGCGAGGATGCTGACGACATCGCCAGCGTCCTCGACGAGATGGCGCGTCAGGGGCTGCTGTCGGACGAGCGGTTTGCGCAGAGCCTGGTGCATCGGCGCGCCCCCGGTCGCGGCACGTCCCGCGTGCTGCAGGAGCTGCGGCAGCACGGCGTCGGCAGTGATGACATCGCTGCCGTGCGCGATGACCTGGCCAAGACCGAGGTGACGCGCGCGCGCGCCGTGTGGGCCAAGCGGTTCGGCGGACCGCCCGCGGATGCGACGGAACGCGCCAAGCAGATGCGCTTTCTGGCGGCCCGCGGGTTTGGGCATGACGCCATACGGCGAGTCGTGAGCGGAGCGGACGAGGACCTGGACTGAGGTGTCAGCCGTAGCCGGCCAGTGGCCGCGCGGCTGATGGCCAGGGACCGGGTTCTGCCGTGCCGGCACCGGGCATCCGGCATCCGGCACCGGGCATCAGGCATCCTGAACCCGGCATCAGGCATCAGGCATCAGGCATCAGGCACCCTGCACCCGAGGCCGTCAGCTAAAAACAAAGGGGCCAATGGCCCCTTTGTCATCTACTCGGTGCCGGGCACGAGGCCCGGGTGGCGAGGTCCTACATCCCGGTGTAGACCGGGCCTTCGCCACCTTGCGGCGCGACCCACACGATGTTCTGTGTCGGATCCTTGATGTCGCAGGTTTTGCAGTGCACGCAGTTCTGCGCGTTGATCTGCAGCTTGTCCTGGCCTTCGGTGTCCTTCACGAATTCGTACACGCCCGCCGGACAGTAACGCTGTTCGGGGCCGGCATACTTGGCGAGGTTGATGTTCACCGGCACGCTCGGATCCTTGAGCGTTAGGTGAACGGGTTCGTTCTCGTCGTGGTTCGTGTTGGAGATGAAGACCGAGCTCAGCTTGTCGAACGTGAGCTTGCCATCGGGCTTCGGATACTCGATGCGCGGGCATTCCGAGGCCGGTTGCAGACAGGCGTGATCGGGCTTCTTGCGGTGCAGGGTCCACGGCATCTTGCCGCGCAGCACCAGTTGCTCGATGCCGGTCATGAGCACGGCCATGTTCTGGCCCTTCTTGAACCACTGCTTGAAGTTGCGGGCGCGGTTCAGCTCGGCGTACAGCCAGGAGCCTTCGAAGGCCTTGGGGTAGGCAACGAGTTCGTCCTGACGGCGATCGGCGGCCAGCGCGTCGAACGCGGCCTCGGCGGCCATCATGCCGGACTTGATGGCGGCGTGGCTGCCCTTGATGCGCGAGGCATTGAGAAAGCCCGCCTCACAGCCCACCAGCGCGCCGCCCGGGAACACGAGCTTGGGCAGCGACAGCAGCCCGCCCGCGGTGATGGCGCGTGCGCCGTAGCCGATGCGCTTGCCACCTTCGAAGGTGGGGCGGATGGCCGGGTGGGTCTTGTAGCGCTGGAACTCTTCGAAGGGCGAGAGCCAGGGGTTGGCGTAGTCCAGGCCGACCACCATGCCGATGGCCACCAGGTTGTTGCCGTAGTGATAGACGAAGGAGCCGCCATAGGTATCGGCGTCCAGCGGCCAGCCGGCCGTGTGCACGACCAGGCCGGGCTTGTGCTGGGCGGGGTCGACTTCCCACAGCTCCTTGATGCCGATGCCGTAGCTCTGGTAGTCGCGGCCTTCGGCCAGCTTGTAGCGTTCGATGAGCTGGCGGCCCAGCTGGCCACGCGAGCCCTCGGCAAAGATCGTGTAGCGCGCATGCAGTTCCATGCCCGGCTGGTAATGCGCCGTCGGCTGGCCGTCGCGGCCCACGCCCATGTCGCCCGTGGCCACGCCACGCACGGCGCCTGCCTCGTCGTACAGCACTTCAGCAGCGGCAAAGCCCGGGAAGATCTCAACGCCCAGGGCTTCGGCCTGTTCGCCCAGCCACTTCGTCACGTTGCTCAGGCTGACGATGTAGTTGCCGTGATTGTGGAAGTTCGGCGGCAGCGCCCAGTTGGGTGTCGCGCGCGCGCCGGTCTTGGACAGGAAGAGGAACTTGTCCTCGGTGACCGGCGTATCGAGCGGGGCACCCTTTTCCTTCCAGTCGGGAATCAGTTCGGTCAGGGCGCCGGGATCCATGACGGCGCCGGACAGGATGTGGGCGCCGATCTCGCCGCCTTTCTCCAGCACACAGACGCTGAAGTCCTGGCCACGCTCGGTGGCCAGCTGCTTGAGGCGGATGGCGGTGGCGAGGCCGCCGGGGCCTCCGCCTACCACCACTACGTCATATTCCATCGCTTCGCGTTCGGCTTGCGACATGGGCGCTCCTGTGAATTCGGGTCATGGCCTGCCCCGGGGGCAGGCATCGGATGATGCATAAAGCAATTCTGGGTCCATTGTATTGCAAGGCGGCAAGTGCCGAAGCGTTGATGCCGCAATGCGGGTACGGGTTAACCCGTGTGCTCCTCCCTGGGCGCGCCAGGGCGCTTTCGAAAATCCGGTATTCCCCGGGGCCAGGCGGCTCGTGCCTTGCCGCAGTGCGGCATTCGCTGGTCTACAATCAAAAGTCGATCAGGCGGACCGGGTCGGTCCACCGCGGTTCTACGAGGAGGGCATACCTTAAATGAACAAAGTGTTTGGCAGTGCGCGCGAGGCTCTGGAGGGCGTCGTCGCCAATGGACAGACGATTGGGGTGGGCGGCTTTGGCCTGTGTGGCATTCCCGAGGCGCTGATTGCCGCGCTGCGCGACGCCGGCGTCAATGACCTGACCTGCATCAGCAACAACGCGGGCGTCGATGATTTCGGCCTGGGTCAACTGCTCAAGACACGGCAGATCCGCAAGATGATCGCGTCCTACGTGGGCGAAAACAAGGAATTTGCCCGCCAGTATCTGGCTGGCGAGCTGGAGCTCGAATTCACTCCCCAGGGCACGCTGGCCGAGAAGCTGCGCGCCGGCGGCGCCGGCATCCCCGCCTTCTTCACCCGCACGGGCGTGGGCACGATCGTGGCCGACGGCAAGGAAATCCGCGAGTTCGACGGCCAGCAATACGTGATGGAGCGCAGCCTCGTGCCCGACGTGTCGCTGGTGCACGCGCACACGGCCGATCGCAGCGGCAACCTCGTGTTCCGCCGCACGGCGCGCAACTTCAATCCGAACGTGGCGATGGCCGGCAAGGTCACCATCGTCGAGGTCGAGAACCTGGTTGAGACGGGCGCGCTCGATCCCGACGAGATCCACCTGCCGGGCATCTACGTGCATCGCATCGTGGTCAACGCCTCCCCCGAAAAGCGCATCGAGCAGCGCACCACGCGAGCTGCCTGAGGAGAACACATGGCTTGGACCCGAGATGAAATGGCCGCTCGCGCCGCGCGCGAACTGGAAGACGGCTTCTATGTGAACCTGGGCATCGGCATGCCGACCCTGGTGGCCAACCACGTGCCCGAAGGCGTGGAAGTGTGGCTGCAGTCCGAGAACGGCCTGCTGGGCATCGGCCCGTTCCCCACGGACGAGCAGATCGACGCCGACCTGATCAATGCCGGCAAGCAGACGGTGACGACCCTGCCGGGCTCGTCGATCTTCTCGTCGGCCGACTCCTTCGCGATGATCCGCGCGGGCAAGATCAACCTGGCCATCCTGGGCGCGATGCAGGTGTCCGAGCGCGGCGACCTGGCCAACTGGATGATTCCGGGCAAGATGGTCAAGGGCATGGGCGGCGCGATGGACCTGGTCGCGGGCGTCGGGCGCGTGCTGATCCTGATGGAACACGTCGCCACGAAGAAGGACGGCACGACGGACCTGAAGATCCTGTCCGAATGCTCGCTGCCCCTGACGGGCGTGGGCGTGGTCGACCAGATCATCACCGACCTGGCGGTGATCGACGTGACCGAGAGCGGCCTGGTGCTGCGCGAGCTCGCCCCGGGCGTGACGCTCGAGGAAGTCGTCGAGAAGACCGGCGCCAAGCTGGATACGTCGCAACTGGCCAAGGCCTGAGCCGGCGGGCCGCCCGCACCGGACATCCGGTGGGGCGGCGCTGGCGCGCGAGGCCGTGGTGCGCTGCGGGTGGGGCGCGGTGCCGGGAGGTGAGCTTGCGGCGGGCAGCTGCGGCCGTCCGCAACGCTTGCGGGCGACTCGCTGTGACTCGAGCGAATCCGCCGTCGCGCCGCGCGATCAGCCCGCGTCCGGGCAATGGCCTGGTTCACAATGACGTCGTGCCGGTGTCGTTGCGCGGTCTGCATTAACCCCGTGCCGGGCAAGCGCGCCGTGCGCGATGACCGGCCTGCCCGGCATCCCCTGCCAGGCTGTGCGAATTCCCTGAACCTTGGGCGCCCTGCGCTGCCCAACGGCGATGGGGCAGGGCCCCTCGAATCAGGGAGAAGCGGCGATGACGTGGCTGGCGCAAGCCTGGCGTATGACGGTGCGGGACTGGCGCGCGGGCGAGCTGCGGCTGATCCTGGCCGCGCTCGTGGTGGCCGTGGCTTCTGTCACGAGCGTGGGGTTCCTGGCCGATCGGCTGCGTCTGGCGCTGGAGCGCGATGGCGCGCAGCTGCTGGGCGGCGACGTCGTCCTCAACGCCGATATCCCGATCGATGCCACCGTGCGCGGCGCGGCGCTCGAGCGCAACCTGACGGTTGCCGACACCATCATCTTTCCTTCCATGGCACTGGCCGGGCCGCCCAGCGACGAGCGCGCGCAGCTGGTCTCGGTCAAGGCGGTGACGTCAGGCTATCCGCTGCGCGGCGCGATCCGCGTGCAGGACCCGATGCCGGGCGCCACGGCGTTGCCGGGGGCCGTGGACCATGCGGCCGAGGACATTCCCGCGCCCGGCACGGTCTGGCTGGATGGCAGCCTGCTGCCGCTGCTGGACGTGGCCGTCGGTGACAGCATCCAGCTGGGGGACTCGCGCTTTCAGGTCGCCAACGTCATCACGCTCGAGCCCGACCGCGGCATGAGCTTCGTCAATCTGGCGCCGCGCCTCTTGATGCGCGAGGACGAGCTGGCCGCCACCGGACTGGCCACCTTCGGCAGCCGGCTGTCGTATCGCACGCTGTTTGCCGGTGAACCTGCCGCCGTCGCGGACTTCACCCGCTGGCTGAACGTCAACCTGCCCGATGGCCAGCGTCTGGAGACCCTGGCGACCGGCCGGCCCGAGATGCGCCAGACGCTGGACCGCGCGCAGCGCTTCCTGTCGCTGGTGGCCATGCTGGCGGTGCTCATCGCGACCGTCGCGGTGGCCATGGCCGCGCGCCGCTACATGCTGCGGCACTTCGCCGGCGTGGCCATCATGCGCTGCCTGGGCGCGACGCAGCGCCAGATCAGCCGGCTGATGGCGGTGGAGTTTCTCATCGTCGCCGTGGCCGGATCGGTCGTCGGCTGCGCGGTGGGCTATGTCGGCCACGAAGCCTTGCTGAGCGTGCTCGGCAGCCTGATCTCCACCGAGTTGCCCGCGCCCTCGCTGCACCCCGCGGCCCAGGGCCTGATCACCGGGATCGGCCTGTTGCTGGGCTTTGCCCTGCCGTCGCTGTCGCAACTGCGCCATGTGCCGCCCGGGCGCGTGCTGCGCAGCGATCTGTCGGGCGTGCCGGTGCGCCAGGCCTGGCCGGGCTATCTGCTGGGCCTGCTCGGGTTCGTCGCCCTGATGGGCTGGGTGGCGGGCGAATGGCGCCTGGGCGCGCTGACGGCCGTGGGCTTTCTGGCCGCCTTCGCCCTGTTCGGCGCCATCGCGTGGCTGGGGCTGGCGTTCCTCGCGCCATGGCGGCGGCTGCACTTCAAGACCGTGGCCATCCGCTTTGCGCTCGCCGGCGTGGTGCGGCGGCGCGCGGCCACCATCGCGCAGATCTGCGCGCTGTCCGTCGGCCTGATGGCCATGCTGCTGCTCATCATCACGCGCAGCGACCTGATCGAGGGCTGGCGCATGGCCGCGCCACCCGATGCGCCCAACCGCTTCCTCATCAACATCCAGACGGAGCAGCGTGCGCCGGTGACGGAATACCTGCGCGCCGCGGGCGTGACGTCGGCGCTGCACCCGGTGGTGCGCGGGCGGCTCATCGAGATCAACGACGACCCGGTGGAGGCCCGCGAGTTCACGGATCAGCGCGCGCGCCGGATGGTCGAGCGCGAGGCCAACCTGTCCTACGCCGACACGCTGCCCGAGCACAATCAGCTGACGGCCGGCGAGTGGTTCACGCCCGGCGAGCGTGAAGTCTCGCTGGATGGCGATCTCGCGACGACGCTGGGCCTGTCCCTGGGCGACACGCTGACCTATGACGTCGCGGGCCGGCGCGTGCAGGCGACGCTGACCAGCCTGCGCTCGCCGCAGTGGGACTCGATGGCGGTCAACTTCTTCGTCCTGACGTCGCCGGAGGTGTTGCGCAGCGCGCCGCAGACCTGGATCACGTCCTTCCACGTCGCGCCGGGCGCCGCGGACCCGCTGCCCGCGCTGGTAGCGCGTTATCCCAACCTGTCCGTGTTCGATGTCACCGCCATCCTGGATCAGGTGCAGCGGGTGCTCGACCAGGTCATCGTGGCGGTGCAGGGGCTGTTCATCTTCACCCTGCTGGCGGGGGTGCTGGTGCTGTATGCCGCGCTGTCGGCGACGCGCGACGAGCGCATGCGCGAAGCCGCGCTGCTGCGCGCGCTGGGGGCCACGCGCCAGCAGCTCGCCCGGGCACAGTGGCTGGAATTGGGTATGATCGGCGCCGCAGCGGGCGCCCTGGCCGCCACCAGCGCCTCGGCACTGGCCTGGGGCCTGGCCACCTACGCGTTCGACTTCGCGTTCGTGCCGTCGATCGGGATCATCCTCGGGGGGATCCTCGCGGGCATCGTCGCCGCGGTGGCCGGTGGCCATGCCGGCCTGCGCGGCGTGTTGCACACCCCGCCGCTCGTCACGCTGCGCGAAGTCTAGCCGTCCAGGAAATGCCGATGTCCGAACCCTTGCCCACCGCCGCCGAGGCTCCCGCCACGGTCTTCACCCTCATCGGGGGCGAAGACCGGGTGCGCGCACTCGTCGACCGTTTCTACGACATCATGGACCGCGACGCCGACCTTGCCCGGTTGCGTGCGGCCCATGGCCCAGGCCTGGAGCGGGCGCGCGAGCGCCTTTTCTGGTTCCTGTGCGGCTGGATGGGCGGACCGGACTACTACGTCGAGCGCTTCGGCCATCCGCGGCTGCGCATGCGCCACATGCCCTTTGCGATCGGCACGCAGGAGCGCGACGAGTGGGTCGTGTGCATGGGGCGGGCGATGCAGGAGATCGAGGTGCCCGAGCCGCTGGCCGAGCGGCTGCTGGGCTCGTTCTTCAACACGGCGGACTGGATGCGCAACCAGAATCGCTAGGCGTTCCGGTGGCCGCTTGCGCCCTTACTGGGCGACGACGTGGGGGCGGATGCCGGTCTGGCCCTGAACCGCGTCCACGTGGGCCACCGCCGTATTGCGATCGGCGAACGGCCCCAGGCGCACCCGATAGACATCGTTGGTACGCACCACCTGCAGCGCGCCCAGGGACGAGACGCTGGGGCGCAGCCTGTCCACCAGTTGCTGGGCATTGACCGCTTCGCCAAAGGCGCCCAGCTGCAGGAAGGCTTCGCCGGTCATCAGCACCGGCGCCGTGGGTGCCGGGGTGGCCGCGACCGCCACGGCCGGGCGTGGCGCGACGGGCTCGGGCGCGGCCGGCACGGGGATCGCCAGCACGCTTGCCCAGTCCTGTTTCGGCGTGGCTGGCACGGCATAGCCGCCACCACCCGCGGCGGCCATGCTGGCCGTCGGCGCATCGCCCACGCCAGCGGGCAAGGCGCCGGCGGGGATCGAGCCGCGCGCGACGGCAGGCGGCGGGTCGGTGCGG
>JAAIGF010296862.1_pt1 | contig 15749 bp, 19 predicted proteins | sample 6487441 | NCBI WGS metagenome assembly JAAIGF01 (sample SAMN13974129, study PRJNA590717) | phyllosphere metagenome | biome: pepper field; feature: multiple bacterial spot infested pepper fields; material: pepper leaves; isolation source: leaves from pepper fields | host: Capsicum annuum ... | reverse complement strand
TAACGGAGAACCATTAAGCCTTTGGCTTCTTCACGCCATACTTGGAGCGAGCCTGCTTACGGTCTTTAACACCTGAGCAGTCCAGCGCGCCACGAACGGTGTGGTAACGCACACCTGGCAGGTCTTTAACACGACCGCCACGGATCAGGATCACGGAGTGTTCCTGCAGGTTATGACCTTCACCACCGATGTAGGAGGTAACTTCAAAACCGTTAGTCAAACGCACACGGCAAACTTTACGCAGTGCTGAGTTTGGTTTTTTCGGGGTAGTGGTGTAGACACGAGTACAAACACCACGTTTTTGCGGGCAAGCTTCCAGCGCTGGCACGTTGCTTTTAGCAACCTGACGAACGCGTGGTTTGCGAACCAGCTGGTTAACTGTTGCCATTAAATAGCTCCTGGATTTAGCTTTTGCTTCGTAAACACGTAATAAATCACCTCGCATTTCTACGAGGAGGCAGAATTTTAGGGCTGTGCCTATAGGGTGTCAAGAAATAACCAGGTTTTCGCGTTTACCAGGCCACTTGCTGTTGATGCTTTATCGTCAGCGCAACGAATCCAGTATAGTCCAGACGGGCAACACTGGTTGAAATTTGAGCAGATAATCCGCGTGCGACAACATCCTCTTCCAGCACCCATAGCGTGGCCGGTGCCGCGCTGAGCCGGGCCAGCATTGTGCTGCCCTGCAGCGCGCCGGTGACCCCATCCTGCAGCAGCAGCAGGTCATCCTCCGGGCGCAGCAGCAGCAGCAGCGTTTCGATATCGCACTGCCAGGGAGAGTTCATCAGCGTATAAAGCATGGCAGTTTCTCAAAAACAGATAATGCGATCGAAGGAGGCAAGCGTCTGGCGTAATGCGTCACTCTCCAGCACCTGGGCTGTTAACACGCGCTCTGCGCTCAGGCTCACTCCGCGCGCCAGTAGCGAATGCTGACAGATATAGCACTGCTCAATATCATAAAGCGCCAGCACACCAAAGGTGGCGATATAGTCGCGCGCCAGTATAGTTTTCGGCTGCTGCTGCTCAGTCAGCTGCAGCACACCGTCACCGATAAAAAAGAGGCCAACATCTTCGCTCAGGGCGCCGGTAGCCAGAACGGCATCCAGCCCTTCCCTGCCGGCACTGCTGCCGTGTGGCGCGCGGGTAAAGAGGAACGCAACGCGGTTCATCAGAATTGCACCAGACGATCGCAGCTGAGCGCCGCTTCAGCCAGTGCACCCAGACCGCTGAGTTCAAAACCCGGCTGCAGATTGCTGCCCGCCAGCTGCAAACGCGCGGCCTCCTGCCGATCGGTAATGCCACGCCGCAGCGCGGCAGCCACGCAGACATTAAGCGCGACACCGCAGGCGTCGTGCAGCTGCTGCCAGCCGCGCACAATGTCAGCTTCGTCACTGGCAGGTGCGCTCAGCTCACTGGCGTTCAGCACACCTTCACGGTAAAAAAATATGCTCTCCAGCACGTGGCCTGCAGCAATCAGCGCGCGGGCAAACAGCAGCGCACTGGTCGCGTTCTGGGTGCCGTAAGCCGGCCCGGTCACCAGCAGGGTATAGCGCATCAGCGATCCTGCCCCTGAAAATCGCCGTTCTTAAACTGACGTATGTAGAGATAGACCGTATGCCTCGAGATATTCAGACGGGCGGCAACCTGATTGATGGCATCCTTGATGTCAAAAATGCCTTTCTCATACAGATTAAGCACGATCTGCCGGTTCTTGGCGTTGTTAGAGACGTTGCGATCCGCGCTGACCTCTTCAATGGTGAACTCCAGCGTCTGCATCACCAGATCTTCTACCGAACTGGCAAAGTTTACGCTTGAGTCGACCTGCTGCATCTCTGGCGGCATAAAAGTCGACATGATTTGCGAGAACGGTACATCCAGATTCATATTGATGCAGAGCAAACCAATGACGCGCTGCTGGCGATTACGAATAGCAATGGTGACCGATTTCATCAGAACACCGCTTTTGGCGCGTGTAAAATAAGCGCGGGAGACATTGCTGTCAGCGCCATGCATATCATGCAGCATGCGCAGCGCCAGATCGGTAATCGGCGATCCGACTTTGCGCCCCGTATGTTCGCCGTTAGCGATACGCACAGCTGAACATTTCAGATCTTCCAGCGAGTGCAGCACGATTTCGCAGTGCGAGCCAATCAGCATCGCCAGACCGTCGACCACTGCCTCGTAAGATTTGAGAATATCGTAATCTGCTTGCTCAAAAGGGCGCTGCTCCAGTAAATCGAAGTCAGTCAGTTCACCGGGATTAAATGGATTAGACATCGAAGACATTACCCTACGTGGCTGGAGCCTGTCGCGACAGCATTGGGGCAGACTCATCTTATGATCATTATGCAGGCGTTAGTCTGGCAAATGTCGCCCGCTTTAGCCAGAGCTTTGCACATATGCAGCAGGAATTGAACGTGCGGGGGAATGCAGAGGGAACTGCCGCCCGAAGGCGGCAGAACAGAGCAATTACTGTGCTTTTTTCTCAGCAGCGGCCGGAGCCTGTGCTTTTTCATCCGCTTTTGGTGCTGCTTTGATATCCAGCAGTTCAACATCAAACACCAGCGTTGAGTTAGCCGGAATACCCGGTACGCCATTTTTACCGTAAGCGAGGTTCGGCGGGATCACCAGTTTGATCTTGCCACCTTTTTTCACGTGCTTCAGACCTTCAGTCCAGCCCGGGATGACGCCATCCAGACGGAAAGAGAGCGGTTCGCCACGAGTGTAAGAGTTATCGAACTCGGTGCCGTCGATCAGCGTACCTTTGTAGTTGACCACAACAGTGTCGCTATCTTTAGGTGCGGCACCGCTGCCCTCTTTCTCAACCTGATAGAGCAGACCAGATTCGGTCTTCTTCACGCCCTTCTCTTTCGCGAATTTTTCAGCAAAAGCGTTGCCTTTGTCAGCATTCTCTTTTGCATCTTTTTCCAGCTTCGCCTGAGCAGCACCCTTCACGCGACCTTCAAAGGCCTGCAGAGTCTGTTCGATCTCCTGGTCAGAGAGTTTGCTTTTACCGCCAAACGCGTCCTGAACACCAGCAATCAGCTGATCTTTGTCCAGTTTGATGCCCAGTTTCTCCTGTTCCTTCAGAGAGTTGTCCATGTAGCGACCCAGCGAAGCACCCAGTGCATAGGCAGATTGCTGATCTTCGTTTTTGAAAGCAGCATTTTTTGGTGCCTGTGGCGCAGCCTGCGCCGCGTCAGCCGGAGCTGCAGCGGTTTCTGCTGCCATCGCCAGCGGTGCATTAAGTGCGACAGCCATAGTGGTAGCTAACAATGTGACTTTAAACAGTGATTTCATCCTTTCTCCAAAACCGAAGCTTCAAACCTCGGGAATCATTGCGGACAGTGGTCCACACTATAACTTTACGCGGCAGTAACGAACACTCCCGCAGTGTAATTACCCGGTTAACCTCCGACCTTTTTTGCTTCAGGAAGTTTCATCTGAGATGTAGGCGCTACGGGTAAATTCAATGGCAGGAGATAAACGCCGGGTAAATATCAGGTGATTCTGACCGTAAAGGCCGTAGAATCACGCCGGTTCATATCAATGCGCAGTACGATGACAGGAGGAGTAACGATGCAACAGACAGACTGGGATCGGCGCCTTGAAGCGCTGGAGAGCAAGCTGGCTTTTCAGGAAGACACCATTGAGCAGCTTAATCAGACGGTGGTCGAACATGAACTGGAGATGAGCAGGCTGCGGGAACATGTCCGCTTGCTGGTCGACAAAGTTAAAGCGGCAGCGCCCTCGATGGTTGCTTCGCCGTCGGAAGAGACACCTCCGCCGCATTATTAATACCTGCCGGCAGCAGAAAACAGAAAGGCCACCCGCAGGTGGCCTTTTTGTACCGGCAACGCTTAGTGGTTGCAGCCGCAACCGCCGCCGTGACCATGGTCGTGACCATGGTCGTGGTCGTGGTCGTGGTCGTGATGATGACCATCTGCGCCATGCACGTGACCGTGCGCCAGCTCTTCTTCCGTGGCTTCGCGGATAGCAACCACTTCCACGTTGAAGTTCAGGTTCTGACCAGCCAGCATATGGTTACCATCAACCACAACGTGCTCATCTTCTACTTCAGTGATTTCAACCGGCACCGGGCCCTGGTCGGTTTCTGCCAGGAAGCGCATGCCAACCTGCAGCTCATCCACACCCATGAAGACATCTTTAGGTACGCGCTGTACCAGATTGTCATCATACTGGCCATAAGCGTCGTTTGCCGGGATATGCACGTCAAACTTGTCGCCGACCGCGTGATTTTCCAGCGCTTTTTCCAGACCAGAAATCAGGGAACCATGACCGTGCAGATAGTCTAACGGTGCACTTACCGGTGACTCGTCAACCAACACGCCATCTTCGGTACGAACCTGATACGCCAGGCTCACCACCAGGTCTTTTGCTACTTTCATGATATCTCCTAACCGTTGAGAACTAAGGATCCCGTCTCATTGGTCTATTTTTGCGTGCAATAACCAACCAGAAAGGTTTAAAGCTGAACAGATTTTATCCTGCAGAATATGCAGACCATTCAGCATCAGTGGCGCCGATTGTAACGGAATTCAACACCACTGTAAGTCTAAGCGTAAAAAAAGCTGTGCCGGCACGTTACTCGGGATGAAAAATGCCGATCACCTGCTCCTTACTGCGGATCTGATCGCGCGCCTGCTTATCGGCCTCGCGCATCTGATGTCCGCATTTTACGCATTCCACCACATCGACACTGTTTTCGCGCCACATGGCCAGGGTGTCTTTTTCCTGACAGTGCGGACAGACCGCACCGGCGATAAAACGTTTACGCATTTTTTCCTGCCCGCCTGTTGTTCACGGAAACCTTAAGTGTATACCCTGCACACCGCAAATTGCAGCGATGGCCCTGAATAGCCCAGGCTGCCGGCTTACTCATCATCCCAGCCATTTATCTGCCGCTTTTCATGCTGCATCTCGCGCTGGAAGATATCCTCCAGTTCGCGTCGCGCTTCACGCACGCGGGAGACCTGCACGCTGTCCTCATGGCCTGGCATCAGCTCACGCAGCATGCGCATATCCAGCCGGCGGAAATGCTGCTGCGCACGCTGCGCCTGATGAGGATGCATGCCAAGAGAGATCAGCGCCTTGCGACCAAGCTCCAGCGCACTGGAGAACGTTTCACGGGAGAATAGCGTGACGCCTGCCTGCAGCAGTTCGTGCGCCTCGACGCGCCCGCGCGCCCGCGCCAGAATCTCCAGCTGCGGAAAATGGTGCTGGCAGAGGTGCACAATGGTCATGGCATCTTCGGGATCGCTGCAGGTAATAACAATAGATTGCGCATTCTCTGCGCCTGCGGCCCGCAACAGCTCCAGCTCGGTGGCGTCACCGTAGTAAACTTTATAGCCATACTTGCGCATCAGGCTGACCGCAGAGATATCCCGCTCCAGCACCGTGATGCGCTTGTTGTTAGCCATCAGCAGACGCCCTACCACCTGCCCAAAGCGGCCAAAACCCACCACAATAACCTGCGGCTGATCGTCCTCAACAAAGGGCTTCTCATCACTGTCGTCTTTGTCATTAAAGCGACGGGCCAGAATCTTATCCACGCCCTGCATCAGCAGCGGGGTTGTCATCATCGAGAGGGTCACCGTGACCAGCAGCAGCGGCAGCTGATCGCCGCTGAACAGATGGGCGGATGACGCGGCGGAGAACAGGACAAACGCAAATTCGCCGCCCTGGCTGAGCACACCGGCAAACTGCAGACGCTCTGAACTGCGCAGGCCGTAAATGCGCGCCAGCACGTAGAGCACCAGCGCTTTTATCGCCACCAGCGCCAGTACGCCGATCAAAATAGCCACGATATGCGTATAGAGCACGCCAAGGTTCAGCGCCATACCAACAGAGATAAAGAACAGGCCCAGCAGCAACCCTTTGAACGGCTCGATAGCCACTTCAAGTTCGTGCCGGTACTCGCTCTCCGCCAGCAGGATCCCGGCGATAAAGGTGCCCAGCGCCATCGACAGGCCCAGCGCATCCATAAATAGCGCCGAGCCCAGTACCAGCAGCAGCGAGGCGGCGGTAAACACTTCTCTGACGCCGGAAGCGGCAATAAAGCGCAAAATAGGGCGCAGTAAATAACGGCCGCCCACCAGCATGCCGGCAAAGGCCAGCACTTTCATCGCAACTTTAAGCCAGTCAACGTGCCCGCTGTCGCCGCCGGAGAGTAACGGCACCAGCGCCAGCGCCGGGATCACCGCCAGATCCTGAAACAGCAGCACCGAAAAGCCCAGCTGTCCTGATTCGCTGCGGTTCATTCCTTTATCGCGCATCAGCTGCAGCGCCATAGCCGTAGAGGACATAGCCAGACCGATACCGCCTATCACGGCCGCCTGCCAGCTGAAGTCACTTAGCCAGAGCAGCACACCGAGGATCGCCGCAGAAAATATCACCTGCGCCGCGCCGACGCCGAAAATTGAGCGTCGCAGTGACCAGAGTTTGGCTGGATTCAGCTCCAGGCCAATGATAAACATCAGAAACACGACGCCCAGCTCGGAGAAGTGCAGGATCTCATCCACATCGCTGATAAAGCCCAGCCCCCACGGGCCGATCGCAATACCTGCGAGCAGATAACCCAGCACGGCACCAATTCCCAGCCGGGCAGCAACAGGCACCACCAGCACCGCCGCCACCAGATAGATGACGCCCGCTGTCAGTAACGTTTCACCTTGCATTACACTCCTCCCTGCGGCAGTGGTGACGCGAGCCAGTCGCCGTAGGCGCGGGCAAAATGACGCAGCGTTTCAGGCGTCTGCCGCCGCGCCCAGTGAATCACCATCGGTGTCATCCAGTGCATACGGCACATCTGCGCCGTCAGCTCAAATGGCCGCATAATATCGCTCATCGGATAGCGGTTCAGGCCGTCGTGATGGTAGGCCGCTTCAGGCTCACCGGTAGTCACTACGCTGCGCCAGTACTTCCCCTCCAGCGCGTTCCCATCCACGCCGCTGGCAAAACCACGCGACAGTACGCGATCCAGCCACTCTTTCAGCAGGGCAGGACAGCTGTAGGTATAGAGCGGATGCTGAAATACGACGATCTCATGGTCGCGCAGCAGCTGCTGTTCATAGTGAATATCTATAAAAAAATCCGGATAGTGCGCATATAAATCGTGCACGGTGACGTGTTCAAGTTCCCTGGCCGACTGCAGCAAAACCCGATTGGCGATCGAATCCTGTGACTCCGGATGGGCGTAAAGCAGCAAAACTTTTGGTGGCTGCGACATCCTTCCCCTCCAAAGCGTCGTCACCGCAGCGGAATTCCGCTACCATGCTCAACGCAACTAAACATTATCGAATTATGTTGCCGATAAATTACCATATTCTGACGACACGGCGCCTATGATTGTCTTTTCCGCACTACAGATACGACGCGGCACCACTGTGCTGCTGGACAACGCAACCGCAACCATTAACCCCGGCCAGAAAGTGGGCCTGGTGGGTAAAAACGGCTGCGGCAAATCCACCCTGCTGTCGCTGCTTAAAGGTGAAATCAGCAGCGATGCCGGCAGCGTCACCTTCCCCGGCAGCTGGGCGCTGGCGTGGGTCAACCAGGAGACGCCAGCGCTGAGTAAAGCCGCGCTGGAATATGTTATCGACGGCGACCGCGAATATCGTCAGCTTGAATCTGAATTAGCGGATGCCAACGCGCGCGATGATGGCAACGCGATTGCGCTGCTGCACGGCAAGCTGGATGCGATTCAGGCGTGGAGTATACACGCGCGCGCGGCCAGTCTGCTGCACGGTCTGGGCTTTAGTCAGGAGCAGCTGATGCGGCCGGTCAGCGACTTCTCCGGCGGCTGGCGCATGCGTCTCAACCTGGCGCAGGCGCTGGTGTGCCGCTCCGATTTACTGCTGCTGGATGAGCCGACTAACCACCTCGATCTTGACGCCGTGATCTGGCTGGAGCGCTGGCTGAAAAGCTATGAGGGCACGCTGATTCTGATCTCACACGACCGCGACTTTCTCGATCCGGTCGTGGATAAAATTATTCATATTGAGCAGCAGATGCTGATTGAATATACCGGCAACTACAGCTCTTTCGAGCGACAGCGCGTCGCTAAACTGGCGCAGCAGCAGGCGCTCTATCAAAGCCAGCAGGAAAAAGTCGCGCACCTGCAGAAGTATATCGATCGCTTCCGTGCCCAGGCGACCAAAGCCAAACAGGCGCAGAGCCGCATCAAAATGCTGGAGCGCATGGAGCTGATTGCGCCAGCGCACGTGGATAACCCGTTCAGCTTCAGCTTCCGCGCGCCGGAAAGCCTGCCCAATCCGCTGCTGAAAATGGAGAAGGTCACGGCGGGTTATGGCGATCGCATTATTCTTGACGCGATCAAGCTCAATCTGGTGCCGGGCTCGCGTATTGGTCTGCTGGGCCGAAACGGTGCGGGTAAATCTACGCTGATCAAGCTGCTGGCGGGAGAGATCGATCCGCTGGAGGGCAAAGTGGGTCTGGCGAAAGGCATTAAGCTCGGCTACTTCGCGCAGCACCAGCTTGAGTATCTGCGCGCCGAGGAGTCACCGCTGCAGCATCTGGCGCGTATCGCGCCAGCCGTACTGGAGCAGCAGCTGCGCGATTACCTGGGCGGTTTTGGCTTTCAGGGCGATAAAGTCAGCGAAGCCACCGCGCGTTTTTCCGGCGGCGAAAAAGCGCGCCTGGTGCTGGCGCTCATCGTCTGGCAGCGCCCTAACCTGCTGCTGCTGGATGAGCCAACTAACCATCTCGATCTCGACATGCGTCAGGCGCTGACCGAAGCGCTTATCGACTTTGAAGGCGCGCTGGTGGTGGTGTCGCATGACCGGCATCTGCTGCGCTCCACCACTGACGATCTCTATCTGGTCCACGACCGCAAAGTGGACGTGTTTGCCGGCGATCTGGATGATTATCAGCAGTGGCTGAGCGACCTGCAAAAGCAGCAGGCGCAGCAGGATGCCGCACCAAAGCAGGATAATGCCAATAGCGCTCAGTCGCGCAAAGATCAGAAGCGTCGTGATGCTGAGCTGCGCGCGCAGACGCAGCCGCTGCGCAAAGAGATTGAGAAGCTGGAGAAGCAGATGGCTAAGTGGCAGAGTCAGCTGAGCGAGGCTGAAGCCCTGCTGGCCGACAGCGCGATTTACGATCAAAGCCGCAAAGCCGATTTAACCGCCGCCCTGCAGCGCCAGGCGGAGAGCAAATCGGCGCTGGAAGACGTCGAAATGGCGTGGCTGGATGCGCAGGAGCAGCTGGAACAGATGCTGGCGAATTAGCGGCCAGCATCTATGCCGACCCTGCAGCTTTTCTCTCTTCTGCAGGGGCGGCATTTATGCCGACCTGGCTCACCACCGCAACGCGTTAAAACGGCACATCCCCCAGCACCGTCGCACGATGCATAATCCTGCGCGCCGGATAGTAATCGGCATTGGCGTAATGCTGCGTCACACGGTTATCCCAGATAGCGATGTCGTTCTCCTGCCAGCGCCAGCGCACCTGAAACTCCGGCTTCGTAGCGTGCGCAAACAGATAGTTCAGCAGCGCGTCGCTCTCTTTTTCACTGACGCCCAGCAGACGCGTGGTAAACCCCTCGTTCACAAACAGCGCCTTACGCCCGCTGACCGGATGGGTGCGGATCGCCGGATGCCGGACCGGGGGATGCTTAGCCACCGCCTGCTGCCAGCGCTGATGCTCCTCCGGCGTGCGGCGATATTTATACTCCTGAAATGACTTCTTAAAATCGTGCTCCGCCTGTAACCCGCTCAGCAGCTGCTTAACCGGCTCAGAAAGGGTTTCATAAGCGGCAATTCCGCTGCTCCAGAGCGTATCGCCCCCGCTTTCCGGTAGCAGTTTCGCGGCCAGCAGAGCAATGGCCGGCGGCGTTTCAATAAAGGTGACATCGGTATGCCAGTTGTCGTTATCCGGCGGATTATCCTGATGGGTATCCAGCTCGATGATCTCTTCCACGCCAGCCGCATGCGGATAGACCGGATGAATATGCAGATCGCCAAAACGCACCGCCAGCGCCCGCTGCTGCTGCGGCGTAATCACCTGGTTGCGTAAAAACAGCACCTGATGGCGCAGCAGGCCGTGATAGAGCTGTTCAAACTGCGCATCGCTCAGCGGACGGCTGAGATCGACATCGCTGACCTGCGCACCGATCCAGGGGCCCAGCGCGGTAAAAGTAAGACGTTCGTTCATTGCTGCTCTCCATACCAGGGCGTCAGGCGGCGTTGCAGCGCGCGCAGACCCACTTCTAAACTAAATGCGATAACGGCAATGACGCCGATACCCGCCAGTACCACATCCGTAGCAAGAAACTCTCCTGCCGACTGCACCATAAACCCCAGGCCCCGCGTGGCAGCGATAAGCTCTGCAGCCACCAGCGTTGACCAGCCGACGCCCAGCCCGATACGCAGACCGGTCAGGATCTCCGGCAGCGCGCCCGGCAGGATCACAAAGCGCAGCAATTGCCAGCGGGATGCGCCAAGCGCCTGTGCCGCGCGCACGCGGACCTGCCGGCAGTTTTTCACGCCAGCCAGCGTGGCCAGCGTCACCGGCGCAAAAATCGCCAGATAGATAAGTAAAATCTTTGAGGTTTCACCAATACCAAACCAGATCACCATCAGCGGCAGGTAGGCCAGCGGCGGCACCGGCCGGTAAAGCTCAATCAGCGGATCGAGCAGCCCGCGCAGCGCCGGGCTCAGTCCCATCGCAATGCCGGTCGGGATACCAATCAGCGCGGCAAAAAACAGCGCCACCAGCATGCGCGTCAGGCTTGCGGCCAGATGCTGCCACAGCGTGGCGTCCATAAAGCCCTGCGCACTGGCAATCAGCAGCAGTTTCTGCAGCACCTGCTGCGGCGCGGGCAGAAACAGCGGCGCAATCAGCCCCAGCGCCGTCACGCCCCACCACACCAGCAATAGCAGCGCGATGCTCAGCAGGCTAAGCGACAGCTGGCGTGACAGCGGCCAGCGCAGGCCGCGGGTGCGCGCTGTACCGCGTTTCTCATCAATAACTGCACTCATACAAACGCCTCCCGCCGGGCAAACACCTGATTCAGCACATATTCACGACGTTCGATAAACGCCGGATCGGATTTGATGCTGCGGCACGGTTCGCCATCCGCGAAGCGCTGACCAAAATTGAGCTTTAGCCGCTCTACTATGCGTCCCGGTCCGGGCGACAGCAGCACCAGTTCGCTGGCCAGAAACACCGCTTCTTCAATGTCATGGGTAATCAGCAGAATCTGCTTGCCGGTGTCGCGCCACAGCGTCAGCAACAGGGTTTGCATCTGCTCGCGGGTAAACGCATCCAGCGCGCCAAAGGGCTCATCTAACAGCAGCAGCTGCGGATCGGCTGCCAGCGCACGCGCAATCCCCACGCGCTGACGTTGCCCCCCGGAGAGCTGCCAGATAAAACGCTTTTCTGCCCCCTCCAGCCCGACGTTGCGAATCAGCCGGCTGGCAACGGCGTGACGTTCCGCTTTTGCCATACCGGCCAGCTGCAGGCCAAATGCCACGTTATCGATCACGTTGCGCCACGGCAGCAGCCCTTCATGCTGAAACACCACGCCGCGGCTGGCGTCTGGCCCGGTCACCGCTTTGCCATCCAGCGTAATGCTGCCGGACTCCAGCGGCAGAAAACCGGCAATCAGGTTCAGCAGCGTGGTTTTGCCACAGCCGGATGGACCAAGCACCACCAGCAATTCACGGCTATCCAGCTGCAGGTTGATATCCTGCAGCGCGGGCTGACCGGCGTAACGTGCGTTGAGATGCGTGATGCTGAGCATATGGCCTCCGTTATTTCGCTAAAGGTGCAACAAAGCGGGTGGTCACAAAGCTGCTGTAGTCGCTGGCCGCTTCCGGCACCCGCCCCTGCTCTTTCAGGAAGTGCGCGGTATCAACAATGGCTTTATTCACCGGCTTGCCGAGTTGCTCAACCTGCTGTTGCGCCGTCAGATAGGTATTGCCTTTAACCAGACCCGGCACATCCCCTTCCGGTACGCCGCTCAGGCGCGACAGCTTGCTCAGGTTATCCGGCTGCTTCAGCCACTGTTCGGGCTGGGCGAGATAGGCCTGCTGTGCATCAATGGCGCTGCGGGCAAACGCAGTAACCACCTCCGGATGCTGCTGCGCAAAATCTTTACGCACCACCCAGACATCGAGCGTTGGTGAGCCCCACTGTCCCACCTGCGAGGAGTCGGTCAGCACATGGCCCTCTTTTTCCAGCTCATTAACGGCCGGGGCCCAGACGTACGCGCCGTCAATATCGCCACGCTGCCAGGCGGCAACAATCGCAGGCGGTTGCAGGTTCACTAACTGCACCTGTGAGGGCTTGATGCCCCAGTGCTTCAGCGCCGCCAGCAGGCTGTAATGCGTGGTGGAGATGAAAGGTACGGCAATACGTTTGCCGATGAGCTGTTTCGGATCGCTGATCCCTTTTTTCACGACCAGCGCCTCGGAGTTACCCAGCTGTGATGCAAGCAGAAACGCTTCAATCGGCAGCTGCTGTGTGGCAGCGACCGCCAGCGGACTGGAGCCAATATTGCCAATCTGCACATCGCCGGACGCCAGCGCACGCAGCACGCTGGCGCCGCTGTCAAATTTGCGCCAGTCCACGGTTGCTCCGCTCTCACGGGCGAAGGTGTTATCCGCCTGAGCGACTTTGGCAGGCTCTGCGGAGGTCTGGTACGCCACGGTGACGTTGACTGCCTGTGCCTGAAACGCTATCAGTCCCAGTACTGCTGCCAGCGAGATTATTGTTTTTTGCATTGCCATCATCCTGTTCCCCGAAGTGAAGTTATGACGGCAGTGTCGCCAGCGGTGAAAGTTTCATAAAGGAATTAAAAATTATCCCTCATGCCAATCAGTTCTTAGATCAACATCAGGCAAGGCTATGCAAAAAAAGCAAATAGGCCGGACAGAAACGGTGACAAATTTGTCAGGCGCTCACATCGCTACTGTGTTATTGATCTCTACCTGATTTCATCACCTGAATAGCGGTTGTTATCTCCATGTCCATCGAAAAAGTCGCGCACCTGGCGGGCGTATCAAAAGCTACCGTTTCCCGGGTTCTGAACCAGCATCCCGGCGTGCGTCCCGATACGCGCAGTAAAGTGCTGGCAGCGATCAGCGCGTGCGACTACCAGCCTAATTTGCTGGCGCGCCAGCTGCGCACGGCGCAAAGCAACATGCTGCTGGTGCTGATTTCAGATATTACCAACCCCTTCTGTTCGCGCGTTGTGCAGGGGATTGAAGCGGAGGCGGAGGCGCAGGGCTATCACATTTTGCTCTGCAACAGCGCCTCTCAGCTGCGGCGTGAAACCGCCTATCTGGCGCTGCTGGCTGGCAAGGTCGTCGATGGCGTGATCACAATGGATGCCGCCGCCTGTCTGCAGGGGCTGAAAGATTTGATTGGTGATGCGCCGTGGGTGCAGTGTGCTGAATACGATCCCTCTATTAATGCATCCAGCGTGACTATTGATAACCGGCAGGCGGCCTTTGAGACGGTCCGCTACCTGGCCGGAAAGGGCCGAAAACAGATTGCGCTGGTCAACTGCGACATGCGCTATCTCTATTCGCATCAGCGTGAGAGCGGCTACCGCGAGGCGCTGAAGGCGCTGAATATGACGTGGGATCGCGTGGCGTATGCGGAGAATATCTCCTGCGAAGCGGGCAGCGCCGCGCTGCATGCGCTGCTGGCACAGCCCTCTCCGCCCGATGCCATTTTTACCGTGTCAGATGTGCTGGCCGTTGGCGTTATTCACGCCGCGCTCGAAGCGGGACTGCGCGTTCCGGAGGATCTGGCCGTGGTAGGTTTTGACGGTATTCCGTTTACCAGCAGCCTGAATCCGCCGCTGACCACCATTGCGCAGCCGATGAATCAGATGGGCGCCCGCAGCGTACAGCTGCTGCTGAACCGCATTCGCCAGCCGCATGCTGCCATTGTGCATGAAGTCCTGCCCTGGCAGCGTCTGGAGCGCGCATCCAGCTAATCTAGCGCCAGATCAGCAGCACACAGGCAGCGGTCAGTGCGCCCATCGCGAGGTTGAACAGCTTCCAGGCACGCGGGCTATGCAGCAGGCGGCCAATCAGTGAACCAAATCCCATCCAGATCAGGCCGGATACCAGATTCACCAGCGCCATGCCCATGCTGATCGCAACCACAGAGTGCTGATAGGCAGCTCCTGCCAGGCTGAAACTCGCTATCGCCCCCAGCGCCATCAGCCAGGCTTTAGGATTGATCAGTTGCAGCAGTCCGCCCTGCCAGAACGGCATCTGCTTTACCGAACGGTCTTCGGTTTCCAGCGTCTCATAGGCGGCCGTCGCGATTTTCCACGCCAGCCAGAGCAGATAGAGACTGCCGGCAATCTTCAGTACCAGATGCAGCGACGGATAGAGCAGGATCAGTCCGCCAATGCCAAATGCCACCATCAGCAACATCACCTGCATACCCAGCATGATACCAATAAGCAGCGGTAGCGTGCGCAGAAAGCCAAAATTAGCACCTGAGGCCGTAAGTAACATATTATTGGGCCCCGGCGTGATGGCCGCGACCCAGAGAAAACCTAACATCGACAAAAAAAGACTGAGTTCCATGAGTATCCGGATGCTCCTCATCCTTAAAAGCAGACAACCCATCGAAGCTATCAGCGAGTTATGCATCAGACAAGCACTATCCCTGGTTATTTAGATTGCCCCACCGGCAATCCCTTTATTCCGCTGCGCGGCTTCGGCAATGCGCATTTGCAGACCCTGCTGCCGCGCCTGCTACGGCGTCGCGTCACGCTTAAACCACACTGGCAGCGGCTGGAGCTGCCGGATGGCGACTTTGTCGATCTCGCCTGGAGCGAAGATCCGGCCGGCGCGCGACACAAACCGCGCATGGTGATGTTCCACGGGCTCGAAGGCCATTTTCGCAGCCCTTATGCACACGGCCTGATGCAGGCGTGCAAAGCGCGCGGCTGGCTTGGCGTGGTGATGCACTTTCGCGGCTGCAGCGGCGAACCTAACCGGCTGCAGCGCATCTATCACTCCGGTGAAACAGAAGACGCGACCTATTTCCTGCACTGGCTGCGGCGTGAATGGGGCAGCGTGCCGACAGCTGCGGTAGGTGTGTCGCTGGGCGGTAACATGCTCGCCTGTTTACTGGGCCTGCAGGGCAATGAGGCACCGCTGGATGCGGCCGTGGCGATATCAGCGCCGCTGGCGCTCGCCCCCTGCAGTGAAAAGCTCGATATCGGCTTCTCCCGCTTCTACCAGCACTATCTGCTGACGCAGCTGAAAAAGAATGCGCTGCGCAAACTGCGCGCCTGGCCCGGCACGCTGCCGGTTGATGTACTGCAGCTGCGCGCGTTTCGCCGCCTGCGCGAATTTGACGATGCGATCACCGCCCGGGCGCACGGCTTTCTTGACGCCAGCGATTATTATCAGCGCGCCAGCGCCCTGCCGCTGTTAACCGGCGTGCGCAAGCCGATGCTGATCATCCACGCCAAAGACGATCCCTTTATGACAGATGCGGTGATCCCGCAGCCGCAGCAATTGTCTGCCACAATTGAGTATCAGCTGACGCAGCAAGGCGGTCACGTCGGCTTCGTGGGCGGCAGCCTGCTGCGACCCAAAATGTGGCTGGAGCAGCGCGTGCCGGACTGGCTCTCAACTTATCTGGATATGTAACTGTGATTATTCCCTGGCAAGAACTCGACCCCCATTTCTCGTAGGTGAGTTGGGCTGACGCGGATGTCCTGCAGCATT
>JAAIGF010286249.1_pt1 | contig 15768 bp, 15 predicted proteins | sample 6487441 | NCBI WGS metagenome assembly JAAIGF01 (sample SAMN13974129, study PRJNA590717) | phyllosphere metagenome | biome: pepper field; feature: multiple bacterial spot infested pepper fields; material: pepper leaves; isolation source: leaves from pepper fields | host: Capsicum annuum ... | reverse complement strand
AGGCAAGCTAAATGAATGAATAATATTAAAACAGGTCACTAAAATTTATTATTTGCGTCTGGCTTTCTGTTGCTGACGTTTACAGAACATGACGATATAAGAAAAGATATAGCTGGCAAACTGCGGTTTTAACAGCTTATTTAGCGCTATATTTGCTAAAAGGTGATTTATTACACAGTGGAGCTACACTTTTCCTTACATCTGAAATATATATTATATTAATGTTTTTACTCATCCTTTATCAGCAGGGCTAATGCGTTATGAGCGAAACTGTCGCCGCGGCTGCAACCTCTGTCACCGTGCCGCAGACATGGCGTTATGCCGTGCCTGGCCGGCGCGATCTGCGTATTGATATGCTGCGCGGGATTGCGCTGGTGATGATGGTCGTGGCTCATACTGAACTGCTCTCTGCGATCAATATCTTTACCTGGGAGCGGTTTGGCCTGACTACGGGGGCTGAAGGGTTTGTCATCCTTTCCGGCTTTATGCTCGGCATGCTCAACCGGCAGCGGCTGCAAAAAGAGGTGCTGCTGACGATTGGCTGGACGCTATGGCGGCGGGCCGGGAAGATCTATCTGGTGAATATCGTCATTGTGCTGCTGATTTTGCTGCTCTCCGCGCTGCCGCTGATTAACACCTTTGAGGTTACGCACTTTGTCGATCGCTATTCCGGTACGGTCTGGGCGCTGTTTCCCGCTACGCCGCAGATCAAAGAGACCTGGTTTAATATTGTGCTTTACCTGCAGATAGGCCCTCATCAGACGCAGATCCTGGGTCTCTATATCTGCCTGCTGCTGGTCAGCCCGCTGTTCCTATGGCTGCTGCAGACGCGACGCGCGGGCTGGCTTATCGCTGCTTCGCTGCTTGGCTATCTCGCTTACCAGCGCTGGCCGCTGCGGCTGACGGTTTCCGAGTTTGAATTCGCCTTTCCCTTACTGGCGTGGCAGCTGATCTACGTGCTGGGCATGTGCTGCGGCTGGTTTAAAGATGAGCTGACCTCGCTGGCGCGCACCCCGGCAGGCTATGTGGTGATCACGCTGATGGTGATTTATGCGCTGGTGATGATGTTTGTTGCGCAGAACCATACCAATCCGTTTATGCCGCCGGCGCTGCTGCTGCACATCATCCCGCCCGCCGATTTTAACTGGTTTTATCACCATCTCGCCGCCAAGAACGCGCTGGGACCGTGTCGGGTCATCAACGACTTCTGCCTGATTCTGCTGGTCTATCTGATCCTTACCCGCTGCTGGTGGCCCATCAATAAAGTGGCGGGCTGGTTTCTGATCCCGCTTGGTCAGCATTCGCTATACACCTTTATCCTGCACGTGTTCGTGGTGCTGGGCGTCAGCCAGTTCGTCACCTTTGATTTGTGGCAGCAGGCGTGGCTGCGCAACACCGCTATCCACCTGGGCGCACTGGGTCTGCTGTGGTGGATGGCTAAGAAAGAGATTGGCGGACGTTTTATTCCTAATTGATCGGAGACATCAGATGGAATTCGGGCAGCGGGCAGGGATAACGTGCGGTGTGTTCATGCTGGTGGCAGGCACGTTTAACGCCTCAGCGGCAGAGACCGGCTCGGATAAAGAGGCTGGAGCAGAGAGCAGTGAGCCGATTCAGGCGGGCGTGTTTACCAGCCGCTGGGGACGACTCTTTTCCGGTAACAAAGATACCTTCTCCGGCGCGTTGAGTTTTTCCAGCGGGCTGAAAGAGCAGTGGCTGACCATCCCGAACGGCTCTGAATCTGCGCAGCAAAAAAAGAAGATCAATCAGCTGCTGAACCTGAGCCTGCAGTATTCACCTTACAGCTACTGGTTTGCTAACGTTACCCTGCGCGCACCGATCACCGATTTTGACCGCTACACCACCGATTTTCGCTACAGCTTCGGCTATGACGACTGGCATGCCAACACCTTTAGCCTGGTCTACAGCAACTATGGCGATAACCATCTGTTTCCCTCCGGCACTAAGCGCTTTACCTACTTTGAGCAGGGGGCATTTACGTTTGCCTATAAATTTTCGCTGCCCAAACCCCTTGAGCGTCACCTGCTGATTAACGACGGGGATGCGCTGACCTGCCAGCTCGGCTACAGCTGGGTGCCGCGCTACTATTCGCTGGCGGATAACGATTTGCGCGCCAACAAGCAGGTCATGCTGGGCGGCTGCGGTTACACCTTTAAACAGCACTTCTTCGTCCGCGCCACCGCGTTCTGGTATCCGCACGTCAGCCAGCAGCAGCCGTGGAACGGAGATTACAGCTACAGCTTTGGCTATGCCGGCTATACGCCTGGCTCGTTCTCGTTGCAGTACAGCAACTATAGCGGTACCCGCTTTCCCGGCAGAAGCAGTGCGAATGCAAAGTTTCGTGAAGGCACGGTATCTCTGATCTGGTTCCTGCCGTTTTAGGAAGGTATATATGCAGCCCGTTTCCGCCCAGTCGGTACTGATTGTTGATGATGCGCTTACCTGGCGTAAGCTGCTGGCCGGTCTGCTACGGCAGTGGGGCTATCACGTGCTGGAAGCTGAAGAGGGTGAGCAGGCGCTGGCGCTGCTGCGGCAGCATCCGGTTAATCTGCTGATCAGCGACTGGGAGATGCCGGTCATGGACGGGCTGACGCTGTGCCGTCAGGTGCGCCAGCAGTTCCGGCAGCGTTATATCTATGTGATCCTGCTGACGGTACGTGAAAGCACCGACGATCTACGCGCCGGCTTCGCCGCCGGTGCGGATGATTTTCTGCGTAAACCGGTAAACCGGGTCGAGCTGCAGGCGCGCCTGCATGCCGGAGAGCGCATTCTGCAGCTGGAGTCGACGCTGGAGAGCCGCAATCAGAGCCTGCAGCAGGCGCTGCAGCAGATTGAGACCGACCTGCAGGCTGCCGCCGCGCTGCAGCGCAGCATATTACCGCCGCACGCCATTCATCACGCCGGCTGGTTTGCCGACTGGCTGTTTATACCTTCGGCCTGGGTTTCGGGCGATATTTTTCATTTTTTTCCGCTGGACGGGCAGGCGCTCGGTTTTTACAGCGTGGATGTCTCCGGGCATGGCGTGTCGGCGGCAATGATGTCGGTAGCGGTGGCGCGCCAGTTTCTGCATGGCCGTACGGTAGAGCGGTTTCTCTATAGCGGCGAGACGATTACGCCGCCCGCCGACGTGGTGGCGATACTGAATGAGCGCTTTTTGGCGCAAAGCAGCGACGTAACCAGCTATTTCACTATGGTGTATGGCGCGATTGATCGTCAGAGCGGTGCCGGACGACTCTGTCAGGCTGGGCATCCGCCACCGCTGATTGTGGCGCGCGATGGCACAATCCGCATCGTCGGTGAGGGCGGTGCGCCGGTCGGGCTGCTTAACGATCTGAGCTGGGAGGAGGTGAGTTTTACGCTGGCCCCCGGCGAGCGGCTCTGCCTCTACAGCGATGGCATTACAGAGTGTGAAAATCCACAGCAGGAGATGTTTGGCATGGCGCGGCTGCAGGCGCTGCTCGCCGGCCAGGCTTGCCAGCCGGCAGAGAGCCTGCTGCAGACGCTGCACCAGCAGCTTAACCGCTGGCGTGACCTGCCCGCTGACAGTACCGCACCGGCAGGCGACGATATCTCACTGCTGGTCATTGAACATCTGAACCCGGACGAACAGGAGTCTGCACATGAAGTTTGAATCTGACACCGTCGATAACACCCGCATTCTGACCCCGGTGGTACGACGACTGGACGCCGCCGTTGCGCTGCCCTTTAAGCAGCAGGTGCTGGAGGAGATGCGACAGGGCACGCGCGCGCTCATCCTCGACTTTTCACGCGTGGATTTTATCGACAGCAGCTGTCTGGGCGCGCTGATCTCTATCCTGAAATCACTTAACGGCGGCCAGCTGATCCTGTGTGCTCTGAACAGCAACATCAAAAGTATGTTCACGCTGACCCGGATGGACCGGGTCTTTACGCTGTGCGCCAATCGCGAAGAGGCGCTGCGTACGCTGCAATAAGGAGGGGCTTATGCACCACGCAATGGCCGCAGAGATGCTGACGCTGCCCGCTACGCTCAACAGCCTGACCCGTCTCGGCAACGCGCTGCGTCGTTTTCTGCAGCCGCTGCAGCTGCCGGAGAGCTGGATCTACCCGCTCGATCTGGCGCTGTGCGAGGCGGCGAGCAATATTATCCGCCACGGTTATCAGGATGATGCGCAGCAGCACTACCGGGTGCATTTTTCCTGTGATGAGCAGGGCGTCACCGTCACGTTGTCCGATAGCGGGCAACCGGTGCCTGAGGCACTTATGGAGCGCGCGCAGCGCGGTTTTGATGACATCGCTCTGCTGGCTGAGGGCGGCCGGGGCTGGCCGCTGATTTACGCCAGCGTGGATCGGGTCAGTTATCAGCGTCAGCCGGCAGAGAACCAGCTGACGCTGTGGCGGGCGCTACCGGGCGTCTGAGGCGTCTGAAGGTTTAAACAGCTGCCGGACAAACGCTATATAAGCCGGACGCCAGACATCCATCTCATGCCCGAGACCGGCATAGCTGTGCCACTCATGCCGGATTTTCTGCTGCTCCAGCAGCGCCTGCAGTCCGGTCATATCCCGGCCGGTGATAATATCTTCGTCACCTGCCGCCAGCGCAAACAGGCGCAGCTGACGATTGATTGCGGCGGGCTTTTTCAGCTGTGCGGTAACACGAAAGTCAGGCACGGTTTCCGTGGTGACGCCGCTGAAGATGCCGAGCCAGGCAAACCGATCCAGATGCCGCATACCGCTGACCAGCGCCTGGTAACCGCCCTGAGAGAGGCCCGCCAGCGCCTGGCCGCCAGCCTCGCTGCGCACGCGGTAGCGCTGAGCGATACGCGGCATAATCTCCTGCGTTAACTCACGATCGGCTGCCTGCGCGTTACGCGGATAGAAGGTTTCACGCCGGGAGGCGGGCGCAAAGGTCTCGGGGATGGCATCGCTGATATCCGTCTCCGTATCCGGGATCACCACCAGCATCGGGACAATTTTACCTTCCGCCAGCAGGTTATCCATGATTTGCGGGATGCGTCCCTGGGTTACCGCCGACAGCGAGGTGTCGCCAAAGCCGTGATAGAAATAGAGCACGGGCAGGGGATCCGCGGCGTCCGCCGCGCCCGGTGGCACCCAGACCGCCAGCTGTCGCTCGCGCTTCAGCACCTCTGAGTGCCAGGTCAGGGTATGGATTTCGCCATGCGGGACCTGACGCGTATCCAGCAGGCTGCCGGGCACCAGAATCAGGCTGGTATTGACCTGTCGCTGTGGTTTGGGCAGGGAATTGCCGGTATCGATGCTGCGAAAGCCATCTACGTTAAAGAAATATTCATACAGGCTCGGGGCGAGCGGTTCACTGGTAAAGCGCCAGATACCACGCTCATCCTTAGTCATGGGATGCGCGACATAGCGGTCAGGCGTGGCGCCGGTGACCACATCCACCGCTTTTGCAGAGGGTGCCCAGAGTCGCCAGGTTATGCTGTCATCGGTGTTAACTGCGGAGAGATACTGTTCAGGGACCAGCGTATCAGGCGGGCGCTGCGGCAGAGGCTGCGCACCCGCTCCGGCGCTCCACAGCGCGGTGCAGACCAGGGCAATAAGAGAATAACGCATCAGTTTTCCTTACCAATAGACGGTATTGCAAGTGTGGCACAGGCCGCCTGAAAGTGAGAGAAACGGCGAGAAAAGTGTGAGAGCTGCAGGCAATTTGCAGGAAGCGTAGCGGGAATCGCGAACTGCGCTACCTTTAATAACGGGTGCTCACGCGTTAAATAACATCATTAATAGGGGGACAGCGGTGAAAATAGCCTGTTTAGCATGGGGGTCACTGATCTGGAAACCTGGTGAACTGCCGGTGGCCGGCGAGTGGCATGCGGATGGTCCGGCGCTGCCGGTGGAGTTCTGTCGTATTGGCGATGGCGGTGAACTGGCTACGGCGCTCTGTATGAACGCGGCACCAGTTAACGTTTACTGGGCAGTACTGGCGAGCGTTTCGCTGCCGGAAGCGGTGGCGGCACTGCGTCTGCGCGAGGCGATCCCTGATGAGCGTGAAGATGGCGTCGGCATACTGCTGCAGCCGCAGCATACGCCGGGTGTGCTTAGCGACTGGGCGCAGGATCGCTGCCTTGATGCGGTGATCTGGACCGCACTGCCGCCGCGCTATCAGCACCAGGAAGGCTTAATCCCCAGCTGCGACGAGGCGCTCGCGCATCTCGCCAGCCTGAGCGGTGAGGCGGCTGAACACGCATTTGATTATATTCGTCGCGTGCCGGCGCAGTTCGACACCGCTTATCGCCAGCGCCTGCAGGCGCTGATCGACACGTCAGCTGAAGTGGCGTAGAGCGGCGTAAAAGTTATCCTGAAGAATTTTGATGCGGTATGAGATGGCACTGTACCGTATCGTTGAACAGCTGATGGCAATATTTGCAGCTGAACCGGAAAGCTATAATGTGCCGGCAGCATTCTGGCAGAAAGCGTTACCGGTTAAAGCAGCGGACATGAAAGAGTATGTGGAGCGTATTCGCCAGGATAAGCAGCGGCGACTGCAGCAGAAAAAGCAGAAGGCTAATGATCTCAACGGAAGAGGTGAGGCGGGTAGCAGGGAAAACGGTCTGACAGAGGTCTGAGGTCATTGCGTCGTTGCGGATGAAATCCATCATTTAACATAATATACATTATGTGCACTTTGGTGGTGGCCGGTAATCTATCGCAGAATAGACATTTATACAGAATCGGCCGCATGTACCTGGGCACCATTAATAGCGCCCCTACAAAACCGTATGCGATCCGGATCCGACAACCGCGCGGGCCTGGGCGCCATTAATGGCGCCCCTACGGGTTTTATGGGCGTGCGTTGAATGATGACGTGTTATCCGGGCGCTCCGGCGAATTTTGTAGGGGGCGTATTAATGCGCTCCTGGTGAACATGCGCCCGCCCCGTGGTAAAAGAACCTGCGCCCGACCCCGGCTCACGCATAAATCCGGCGACCGCCCGGCGGGATTCAATTAGCATGTATTCATGCGTCATCTTTTATCGTGGTACTTTCTGATCTGACAAAGTACCTCGGACAACCCGATCGGCCACAGGATGTGTTAAATGAAGATCCTTTCTGTTCAGTATCTGCGAGGGCTGGCCGCGCTGCTGGTTGTTGTTGCGCATAACGCGTTACTGTTACCGGATGGTATGGCGGCGCATATTCCGGGCGCGCTGGGCGTCGATATCTTCTTTATCATCAGCGGCTTTATCATGACCTTTATTACGGCACAATCCGCTGAACGTCCGCTGCCTTTTCTGATTAAGCGTTTCTTTCGCATCTGGCCGGTGTTTTTTCTGGTCTGGCTGGCGGCGTGGACGCTGGTGTATAACGAACGCGGATTCCAGCAGATGGGCTGCGTGCTCTACTTTTGCCTGCAGGATTACAGCAGCACCGGACCGGTATTTGGTTATAGCGCGCTGGGACCACCGTGGACGCTGACCTATGAAGTGCTGTTCTATACGCTGTTCACGCTGGCGATGTGTATCAGCTATCGTCAGCGCAGTCTGGTTTGCAGCCTGATGTTTATCGTTGCCTCCGTCGGTTTTCAGCTGGCCTATAACGGCAGCATTACCCTCTCCTCTCAGGCGTCTCCGGACCTGGTGGTAAATGCCTGGTGGCAGGCGTGGATCAAACTCATCAGCAATACCATTGTATTTGAGTTTATTACCGGCATGCTGCTGGCTGAACTGGTTGTCAGCGGCAACATGCCGGCGCTGCGCACCCGCGGACGACGCATTGTCTGGTTAGCGCTCGCCGCCGCGGCAGGTATCGCATTATTGACAGGCCCGCAGCCATTTGGTCTGCACGGCGGCTACTGGCTCGCCGCCATTATCATGGCTTGCGTCATTCTGCTCAGCGACGGGCGGCAGTCAGCGCCGCAGCCGGTGCTGAATTTTCTCGGTAATATCTCTTATTCCCTTTATCTGGTGCACTATCCGCTGCGCCGCGTGCTGCTCAACCAGCTGCCGGCTGACGCCAGTGCAGGCACAAAGCTGCTGATCTTTGCGCTGTCGGTAAGCGGCAGTATCGCGCTGGCTGCGCTGCTGTTTCGCTATGTCGAACGCTACGCTATCCGCGCAGGTAAAAAGCTGGCCGATAGCTGTTACAGCTGGTTCTCTGTGCAAAAAAGCTGACTGAACAGCTGTGCCAGAGAGCTGAATATCCCTCCCCGTCGGGTGTTTTCCCGCTGATTACGCCTGGCTGGCAGATGAGAGGGTTTAGTATTATGTTAAATAGCCCGGTTTATTCCGGGCTGCCAGCGGCGCGCTTGATCGGTGCAACCACCACGTTGACCCCGTTATCCTGCATGCGACGCAGCAGCGGCAGCGGCGTGCCCTGATTCACAATCACCACGTCAAACTCGCGCAAATCGGCAAAGCGATGCAGCGCGCGCCGGCCAAACTTGGTGTGATCCATCAGCAGAATACGCTTCTGTGCCGACTCAAACATGGCGCGCTTGGTCTCTACCGTCTCTGCTGACTGATGAAACACCGCGTCATCCACAATGGCGGACATGCTGACAAAAAAGATATCCGCGCGCAGCGAGGCGATCTCTTCGCGCGTCATGCGCCCCATAAACGCGTTACACCAGGGGTGATACTGCCCGCCCAGCCCCATCAGGGTAATATCCCGCCCGTTACGCAGCTCGTTCATCAGGGTCAGCGAGTTGGTGATCACCGTCAGCGGCGCTTTCGCGTAAAGCTGCCGCACCAGCTGAAATACCGTGGTGGAATCATCCAGAAACAGCGCCTGCCCTGGCTCCAGATAGCTGGCTGCAACTTCGGCAATCGCCTGCTTCTCCTCCAGCTGGCGCGTGGCGCGATAGATATCGCTCGATTCCACCAGGCTGGTTGAGGTAGCCGATACCACCCCGCGCGACTTATGCAGCAGGCCGCGCTCGACCATTTCATCAATATCACGGTGTGCGGTCATCAGACTGATACCAAACCGCGCGGTCAGATCTTCGATTCGTACGGCGCCCTCGGCCATGACCGCTTCCGCGATCAGCTGGCGGCGCGCCTGCTGGCGTGCCTGGCGACTGTCGCCGGGCAGCGTATCCGCCGTGAAAACACCAGGCAGCGTGTCGTGTGGGTTATGCGCCATATAAGTTCCGGAGAGGAGTAAAATGCAGGATTAGTTGTAATTACAGCGCGTTATACCCATTAATGCAAATAACCGATCGCCTGCACCCCGGCCAGCTGCGGCCAGCCGGGGATGCTGCGGTTACTGTTTAAGCACAAACGGTGAAATGAAGTTGCCGGCGTTCTCTTTGGTGATCAGCACGCAGTCAAACAGCTGTTTTTCAGCCGGTGCGCCGGTTTTTCCGGTTTTCAGGAAAGTATCTGCCTGCTCAATCGCTTTCTGTGCAAACAGCGCGACCGGCTGCATAACGGTATAGGCCAGCGTGCCGGCTTTCACCGCATCGACCGCGTCCGGCGTGCCGTCAAAGCCCCCGACCTTGATCTGCCCCAGTTTGCCGGCCTGTTTCAGAGCCGCAATAGCGCCCAGCGCCATCTCATCGTTACCGCTGATCACGCCTTTGATATCCGGATTCGCCTGCAGCAGCGACTGCATCTTGTTAAAGCCCTGCGTGCGATCCCAGTTCGCCACTTCCTGACCCGCCTTTTTCAGATCGGGATATTGCGACAGCACGGTATCAAAGCCGTTGGCGCGGGTTGCCGCATTGTTATCCGAGGGCGGTCCTACCAGCTCAACATAGTTACCGCTGTCGCCCACCTGTTTCACCCACTCCATGGCACCAGCAGCGGCGCCCTGCGCGTTGTTTGAAACCAGCTGCGCTTTCGCCAGCCCGCTCTGATTCAGCTCTGCGTTAATGACAAACACCGGAATATTGGCGGCAATCGCTTTTTTCACCGAGCCGATGGAGCCGTCAGCGTTGGCGGGATCGAGGATGATCGCTTTAGACTTATTGGTGATGGCGGTATCGATCAGCTGGCTTTCCGCGTTGGTATCGCCTTTATGGGCGCTGACTTTGGCGCTGTAGCCAAGTTTTTCAGCCGCCTTCTGCGCGACCTGGCCCTCCGTCAGCCAGTAAGGGTTAGAGGGATCGTTGACGATAATAGTCATCAGACCTTTATCGGCCCAGCCTGGTGCAGCAAAGGTGCTGATGGCGACGGTAGCGGCAAGCATAAGACGTTTGGTAAACATAGTGACTCCGTTATTATCAGGGTACAGGTTTTTTTTACGGATAAACGCGCACCGCAGCGGCGCGCGCAATTCAGCGGCTGCGTCGCCCGTACTGCAGCGTATTCAGTAACACGGCCAGTACAATCACGGCCCCGGTAAACACCGTCTGCCAGTAGGCAGAAACGCCGATAATCACCAGACCATCAGAGAGAAAGCCAATCACGAATGCTCCCAGCAGCGTGCCGCGCACGTTACCGCGCCCGCCGGTCAGCGCCGCCCCGCCAATGACCACGGCCGCAATCGCCGTCAGCTCGTAGGTGGTACCCGCCGTCGGGCCGGCAGAGGTGAGCTGCGAAGAGAGCACCAGCCCCGCCATCGCGGCACAGATACCTGACAGCACATATACGCTAATCTTCACGCGTTTCACCGGCACGCCGGAGAGATCGGCGGCACGCTCATTGCCGCCTGACGCATAGAGCCAGCGGCCAAACGCGGTACGGCTCAGCAGAAAACCGCACGCCAGCGCCACCGCGCCGAGTACCAGCACGCCAACCGGAATGTTGAACAGCCGGTTAAACCCAAGCCAGTCAAAGCCGGTGTTGCCCAGGGATTCACTGCCGGAAAGCTTGTTATAGGTCAGACCGTTAGTCATCAGGAGCGCAATGCCGCGCGCCACATACATAGTGCCAAGCGTGGCCACGAAAGCGGGTACGCGGCAGATGGCAATCAGTACGCCGTTCACCAGCCCTACCAGCGCGCCCACGACCAGCGTCAGGATCGCCACGGCCCACACCGGCAGATAGAGCACCACGCCGAGCGCCTCAAGGCTGATGCCCTGCATCATAAAGCCCGCCATTACGCCAGCCAGTCCCAGCGTGGAGCCGACGGAGAGATCGATGCCGCCATTCAGGATCACCAGCAGCATACCGATAGCGGGCAGGCCGAATATCGCCACGTGTGACGCCATCGTCAGGAAGTTAGCTCCGCTAAAATAGTTAGGCGACAGATACGAAAACGTCGCGATAATCACCAGCAGCGCAATAAAGGCGCGTCCCTCCAGCAGCAGGCGGGCCAGGTTAAGCTGTTTTGTAGTGCGGGAGGCATTCGCCGCGGGCGAGGTGGCCAGCGTTTGCGTTTGATCGGTCATACTTTTCACTCCGTTTTTCATGTTATGCCACCAGTGCTTCACCCGACGCCGCCATGATGCGCTCTTTACTCACGCTGGCGTCGAAAATGGCGGAGATACGTCCTTTGCTCATCACCACGATGCGGTGAGCGATGCTAAGACATTCACCAACCTCGGAGGTGGTATAAACCACCGCCAGCCCCTGCTTCGCACTCTCTGCCAGCAGGCGAAACACTTCTGCTTTGGCACCGATATCGATGCCGCGGCTTGGCTCATCGAGCAGCAGCACGTTGGGCCGCGTCGCCAGCATCTTGCCAATCACAACTTTCTGCTGATTACCGCCCGAGAGCGAGCCGATTGCCGCGTCACCGCCTGCGGTTTTCACCGTGACGTTGCGAATGGTATCGCTTACCAGCTGCTTCTCACGGCGGGCGGAGAGCATCAGTCCCCGGACAAACTCACCGATGCTGGCCAGCGACAGGTTCTCCCCTACGCTCATGGTCTGTACCAATCCGTCGCGCTGCCGATCTTCCGGCACCAGCGCCAGCCCGATAGCGATACGCTGCGCCAGAGATAAGCGGCTAATCTCCGTCTCCTGCAGCCGGATATCGCCGCTGCTCTGCGCGATACGTCCGGCAATGCACTCCAGCAGCTCCGTGCTCCCTGCTCCCATCAGGCCATAAATACAGACTATCTCGCCCGCCTTTATGGTCAGCGACAGGTTGTCTACCAGCCGGATGCCGGTTTTACTCTTCACCGTCAGGTTCTCAACCGTCAGCGCGGGCGGGCCAAAGGCGTAACCCTGCGGCGGCGAGCCGAGATCGAAATGCTCCCCCACCATGTTGCGTACGATCCACTCAAGATCGATATCGCTGCGCTCTGCCCAGGCGGTCATCACGCCGTCGCGCAGCACAACGGCGCGGTCGGTGATCTCCAGCGCCTCCTCCAGATGATGGGAGATATAAACGATGGCGACGCCCTGGCTGGTGAGATCGCGGATCACCTGAAACAGCACCCGGACTTCGGCGGCGCTCAGAGCCGAGGTCGGTTCATCCATGATCAGGATCTGCGAATTTACCGACAGCGCCCGGGCAATCTCCACAATCTGCTGCTGGCCGAGACGCAGGTTCTCGACCGGCGTCAGCGGATCGATATCCTCTTCGAGCGCCGCCATCAGGTGCCGGGTCAGCCGTGCCTCTTCGTCGTAGTCAACGCCGGTAGCCCCCATGATTTCGCGTCCCATGAAGATGTTGTCACGGACATTCATATTGGGCGCGAGATTCAGCTCCTGATGAATAATGGAGATACCGCAGCCGCGCGCCTCGGTGGCGGAGTGAAATAGCTTACTTTCGCCATTGAGCAAAATTTCCCCGGATGTTGGCGTAATCACGCCGGATAAAATCTTCATTAAGGTCGACTTGCCGGCGCCGTTTTCACCAAACAGCGTGGTGACTTCGCCGCGGCGTATCTCAAAGTTCACGCCTTTTAGCGCATGCGTTGAGCCGTACACCTTGCTGACGTTACGCGCCTGCAGCACCACTTCACCTTTTAACAGCGCCGGATTAACAGGAAAGGGTTTCATTTAACCTCCACGCTGACCGGTGTGATCAGCCAGTTACTGGCATTAAGGAGGCGAAACACCCCGATGACCTCCACGGTCTTGCCCGGCAGCGCGTTGCGGTCAAGCTTCTCCAGAACGCTTTTTTTCATGGCGCGGTTCAGCGCTGCCCCGGCGTTCTGATACTCAATCTGGTTGGTAAAATCGCCGAACTGAATAGTGCCGCTGGCGTCGCGCAGATCGGTACCGCTCAGGGCCGGCCCGGTCTGCAGGCGTACTTTCAGGCTCTCCGGCACGCCGGCGACCTGCAGCGGAAAAATCCCCTTCTCGCCCGGCTGCACTACGCCCTCCAGCCTGACCGGGATCACCGGCAGCGGCGAGCCGACACCATACTGCGCGGCGGCGGCCTGCTGGTTCGCCTGCAGCGCTGCGGCCAGCGTTTGCGCCGCAACGGCGCGACGCTCCACGCTCTGCTTCACCTCAGGAAAGTGCTGTTCCGCCCAGCTGTCTGGTGAAAAGCCCTGCTGCGTCTGCCCGGCGGCGTCGGTTCTGACAACGTGGGTATCCAGGGCAATGCCGGCTATGACGGCACAGCTCAGCACGGCGGTCAGCAGCAGGCGACGCCTGCGCTGCCGGTCAAGCTGGTGTGCGAGCACTGAAACATCAGACATAACGACACCTCATCGGGTTAACAGCCCGGAATTAACGCAGACTGTGTTATATATGTGATAACTAATGTGATGAGAATTGTGCTAATGTGACTAAAATGTCAACAGCCCGGCGGCGATTTTTTCAGGAGAGCGATCTGGATCGCTGTTTGAACCGCAACCGCTGATAAAGGTTTAAATTCCCTTATGTCAGGGATGCTGGCGAGGATAAGTTGTCTGGAGGTGACTCAGTCGGGCGGTGATTTCGTGATCCTGCTCGCTAAGTGGGATGAAATATTTTACCTGGATTGAAATTTAATACGAAAGATATGTTATCTAAGTGAGAAAAGAAGTATCACTAGCAGCAGCATAATAATCACACGCCGTTAACACGGCATACGGCGGGATCGCAGGCAGCCCGCAGCACATACCAGGTGGAGGTGTCGGTGGAGAGTGGCGATATCATTGTGGGCCTGGATTCAGGTACCTCGGTGGTCAAGGCGGTAGCCTTTGATTTGACTGGCAAACAGCTGGCCTGCGCGTCGGTACGTAACCGCTATTATCGCGCAGCAGGTGGCGCAGCGCAGCAGTCGATGTCACAAACCTGGCAGGATGCAGCCAGCGCCCTGCGTCAGCTCGGCGACCATATCGACAACCTGGCCGCCCGCGTAGTGGCGTTAGCCGTGACGGCTCAGGGGGACGGCAGCTGGCTGGTGGATGCGGAAGATCGGCCAGTGGGTGACGCCTGGATCTGGCTCGATGCCCGGGCGGCCCCCACGGTGGCCACGCTGAATCAGCACCCGCTGGCGCAGGCGCGCTTCAGCGCCACCGGCACCGGACTCAATACCTGCCAGCAGGGGGCGCAGCTGGCACACATGGACAGGCACTTTCCTGAACTGCTGGCAAAGGCTGACGTCGCGCTGCACTGCAAAGACTGGCTCTACCTTAACCTGACCGGTGTACGCGCCACCGACCCGTCTGAGGCGAGTTTTACCTTTGGCAACTTTCGTCACGCCGGCTATGACGACACCGTGATTGACGCGCTGGGGCTGACGCACCGGCGTCATCTGCTGCCGGAGATTGTTGAGGGCACAGAGACCACGCATCCCCTGACCCGCGAGGCGGCAGCGCTGACGGGCCTGCGGGCCGGGACCCCGATAGTGCTGGGCTATGTGGATATGGCGATGACGGCGCTGGGCGCGGGCGTCCACACCGGCGAGGCCAATACCGCCTGTTCGATTGTGGGTTCAACCGGCGTCCATCTGCGCAGCGTTACTGTTGATGATGTCTGGCTCAATCCGGCGCAGACCGGCTACGTGATCCCGCTGCCGTGGCCCGGTTATGTCACGCAGGTTCAGACCAATATGGCCTCGACGCTGAATCTGGACTGGCTGCTGAATGTCGCCGGAGACCTGCTGCAGAGCTTTGGCTGCGAAACCGATCACGCCCGGCTGGTGGCGCAGATTGATAGCTGGCTGACGCACACCACACCCGGCACGCTGCTGTTTCATCCCTATATTTCACTGGCGGGCGAACGCGGTCCCTTCGTGAATGCCAGCGCGCGTGCCGGTTTTACCGGCCTGCACTATCAGCACACTTTTGGAGACCTGGTGCGCGGCGTGGTAGAGGGAATTGGTATGGCGGCGCGCGACTGCTACCAGGCGATGGGTCAGGATCGGCCCGGCGAGATCCGTCTGACCGGCGGTGCGGTGCGTTCAGCACCGCTGCGGCAGATCCTCGCGGCGGCTATCGGTGCCCCGGTGCGTATCAGTCAGCGTGAAGAAGCGGGCGCGGCCGGCGCGGCAATGATGGCCGCGGTTGCAGTGGGCGCGTTCTCTTCTATGGCCGCGTGTGCCGAAACCTGGGTCCGCCCGCTGCTTGACGCGCCGGAAACGCCGCAGCCCGATCTGATGCAGCGCTATGACGCGCTGTTTCCTCATTATCAGCAGATCCGCAGCGATCTGCCGGCCTGCTGGCAGGCGCTGAATACCTGTAACGGAGTCAATCATGAGTGACACTATGCTGGATCTGTTTGTTATTGGCGGCGGCATTAACGGCGCCGGTATCGCCCGCGATGCCGCCGGTCGCGGCCTGTCGGTGGCGATGTGTGAAAAAGACGATCTGGCGCAGGGCACCTCCTCCCGCTCCGGGAAGCTGGTGCACGGCGGCCTGCGCTACCTGGAGTATTATGAGTTCCGGCTGGTGCGCGAAGCGCTGATTGAGCGGGAAGTGCTGCTGAATGCTGCCCCGCATATTATCTGGCCGATGCGCTTT
>JAAIGF010004305.1_pt1 | contig 15774 bp, 8 predicted proteins | sample 6487441 | NCBI WGS metagenome assembly JAAIGF01 (sample SAMN13974129, study PRJNA590717) | phyllosphere metagenome | biome: pepper field; feature: multiple bacterial spot infested pepper fields; material: pepper leaves; isolation source: leaves from pepper fields | host: Capsicum annuum ... | reverse complement strand
CAACGAAATATGGGTGGTTATCAGAAAGGCCATGACGGACATCAATGCATGATCATCAGCCATCAACATCTTCTTGTCGACAATCAGGTTGCAAAAGGAGTTTTTCATAAATATAACAAGCTCCATCAACAGTCTGTTCGCAGACATCATCTAACGAATGCTACGTAGCATTCGTTAGATGATAGTGTGGTTAATTTGTGCGAAATATATTGTTTCTAAAGAGTGTGTTGTCACAATGATGAGCTCACGCGTCACGGACAACTTGAAGGTGCTCCGTGCCAATTTTTACCCTATTGTTGTTTCAACGCAGACGATCGACGACCTATTGTTGCTTAAATGAATAAAAGAAGCAAATGAAGAAGCAAAGTAGTCATCCGTCGGCTAAAACCTGTTGTACCGCAAGGCTTAGTTTTTAGTTGCCGACGGCGCTAAAATATCTGACAGCAGGAAAAAAACATCTGACAAGAAGAACAAATTGGTTGACAAGGAGAAGTTGATGCTTGTTTAATAAGCGATTTTCAGTGACGACAGACGAATGTTACGTAGCATTTGTAAATGAAAATAGCGAGAAAAGTGGACTTACAGTTATTTAAAGGCGGATTTCTTGCAAATAATGTCTGTTGTTGAAATGCGTTTAAGTACGTTGTTGATCAGCCCGAGCAAATTTTTCTCCTATAAAAATTTACCCGCTCTTTAGAACCAACGTTTTCCTGCTACGCTAAAGCTGTGGCGCTGCTAAGCGAGCAGCTACCTAGGGTTTAAGATACTCCCTTACACATTGGCACAGACCACGACTAGAAATTTAACAATGTGCTTAAATCCTATTAATATACGTAGACCTGTTATTATATATTTTTGCTTTGAATTTTTGATGCGGAAGTCCACGGGGATGTTTATCTTACAGTGCCTTGAAAAAGGTATGAAAAGGTTGGATAAGTTTGACTATCGGGGAATTATTAGTTTAGATCTTATTTATGAATATGAAAAAGTTAGGGGTGTTTCTTATTGCAAGCACCATAATATTGATCTTTAATCTGTCTTGCAAGAAAAATCCTGTAGAACCGGACCCAAAACCGGAAGAGGCCATTATAGCATTTCTGCCTGATGAGGTGACTATAGAGCAAGATTACATTTTTGGTAAGATCCTGACGGTTTCACGGGATGGTGAAATTCTTTCAGGCGACCTGTTTGAATGGTCATCGAGCGACGAACGTATAGCTGTTGTTGATGGACGGGGGGCGGCGCATGGGATCTGGATCGGCGAAACCGAAATCATTGCTAAATCGAGGGACGGTCGGGGTGAAGCGCGATGTACCGTCACGGTTGTGGACAAGAAACCCTACAAATTTCGAATAACGCTGAAAGATAAAGGAACGTCAGCCCATAGTCTACAAAACCCTTTGTCGTTCCTTTCACAGCGAGCTATAGACCGTCGAACAAAACAGAAGATTGCGATTACGGCAACAGATCTCCCTATTTCTTCCGACTATCTAAGGCAGATCGAGCAGGTTGGAGGGGTTATAGCTGCGAGAAGTAAATGGTTGAATACAGTGGTGGTTCATTGTAAGGACGCTGTGTTAGCAGATAAGTATCGGCAGCTTCCCTTTGTTGAGGATGTTATCCCCGTTTGGGTGGAGTATGCGGCAGCGAACGGCTCGTCTGCGCGTGGACAAACGACTGCTGCCAGCACAAAGAATATGGCTGCATCCCATGCCTTTGATAAAGAAGCATATGCGGGCTCTTGGAATAATCTGCTGTTGAACAATGGAGGTCTACTTCATCAGCAGGGCTACAGGGGAAATGGTATTTCCGTTGCTGTCATTGACGGAGGGTATGAGAAGTTGGATGCCAATCCTATGTTTTTAAATAGCAAGATAAGGGAAGTGAAGTCATTTATTTTTGAACAACCCAATCCCTATCTACTGGACAAACACGGCGTAAACGTCGCCGGATTGATGGCTGTTAACAGACCTTCTCTTTACATAGGATCGGCGCCGGAAGCCGACTATTGGCTTTTTAGCACGGATGATGCTGCTACGGAATTTCGTGTAGAAGAAGATTATCTTGTGCATGCTTTAGAATATGCAGACAGCGTGGGGGTAGATGTCGTGAACATATCGCTGAGCTACGATGTTTTTGAAGGGTTCATGGGAAGTTATACGTTTGAAGATATGGATGGGAAAACAGCTATGTCGAGTCGGGCAGCAAATATAGCGTTTGACAAAGGGATGTTTATCGTTTCGTCAGCTGGCAATCAAAACCGGTGGGTGTCTGCACCTTCTGACGCTCCTTCGGTATTAGCGGTCGGCGCAGTGAACGCGGAGGCTTCCATTACCTGGTTCTCGTCGCATGGCTTGACAACCGATAGCAGGATGAAGCCTGAGGTGGTGTCGAGGGGAATATCGCTAGATGTTATAGAGCAAGATGGAAGTATTTCGACAGCTCGGTATGGAACATCGTTTAGTAGCCCAATTATGGCCGGCCTTGTTGCTTGCTTGTGGCAGGCATATCCTAAACTGACCAACAAAGAACTATTTGATGTGATCCTTCAATCTGCTAATAGATACTCTTCGCCCATGCTCCCCTATGGATATGGGCTGCCTGATATGCAGTATGCGCTGACGCTAGCCAAGCAGCTGGCAGCGAAAAAATAAAGGAGAAAATTCCGAGATGCTTTAGGCGATCTTTTTGAAAGATCGCCTTATATGTTTTATTATCATTTTTGGCATAGCCCATAGCCATAAAATGCTTTTGATCAGATTTTGCAATTTTTAGATCAGAATAGGCAATCTTCAAACAGGTGTGAATTGCTAAATTTATGCTGTGCTGATTCTAACCAATCACGACAAACGCTAATCAAATATATTTTTAAATTGTAAGCCTTTTGGTCCTTGGGGCCAGATACCTGATAAACCTAAATAAATTCATATGCAAAGATCGAAAGAAAAGTTGCTTTTGTTTATGCTTCTTCTTCTTGCTCCTGCTCTCGCCTTGGCGCAGAAACAGGTGACTGGGGTTGTTAAGAACGCAAGCAATGGAGAGCTTATGCCTGGGGTAAGCATCCTAAAAAACCGTGTCTCATCTGTGGTGACCAATGAGAACGGGGAATTTGAAATTATGGCCCTCGTTGGCGATAGCCTTACGTTCACGTCGGTGGGCATGAAACAGCTTACACAGGTTGTTGACCAGCGGAACATTTTGGAAATCATGCTGTACGAAGACGATAGCTACATCGACGAGGTTACGGTAGTCGCCTTCGGTACACAAAAGAAGTCTTCTATTGTGGGGGCGGTAACGACAGTCAATGCGGCCGATTTGCGTATCCCGGCATCCAACCTGACCGGTTCGTTCGCCGGGCGTATTCCGGGCGTCATTTCTTACCAAACATCGGGCGAGCCTGGCGCAGATAACGCGCAGTTTTTTATTCGTGGTGTCACCACGTTTGGTTACCAAACCTCACCGTTGATCTTGATCGATGGTTTTGAATCGACCACCGATGTACTGGCCCGTATCTTGCCGGATGATATCGAAAGTTTTTCGATTCTGAAAGACGCATCGGCCACGGTGCTTTATGGTGCGCGCGGTGCAAATGGTATCATCATGATCACTACTAAGGCGGGGCGGGAAGGCCCTGTGCGCATGAATGCGCGGGTGGATGTCAATACGGCCTCGCCAACGAAGATGGTCAGTATGATCGACGGGGTGAGCTATATGCAATTGTACAATCAGGCACGCATCACCCGCGATCCTGTGCTGGGCGGCTACTACTCGCAACAAAAAATACAGTCTACTATAGACGGTGAAGATCCGATGATCTTCCCTAACGTAGACTGGTTCAACACCCTGTTCAAAACGTCGACGACCAATTATAAGGCTAATTTTAACCTATCCGGTGGGGGGCAGGTAGCCACATATTATGTATCCACAGGATACGATAAAGAAACAGGGCTGCTGAAGGTGGACAACCGCAATAACTTTAACAACAATATAGACATCAATAGGCTTTTCATCCGATCGAATGTGATCCTGAAGCTCACCAAAACGACTACCCTCGATACCCGTATCCAAGGTCGCTTTGATCGCTACACCGGCCCATACGAGTCGGCCAGTAATATCTTCCGGATGATTATGAACAGCAATCCAGTCGATTTTCCGGCCGTCTATGCGCCCGATCCGGCGAACGCTTTCACCGATCATGTTCTTTTTGGGAACACCTCGGTAGCGGGCAATCTAAAAACAAACCCCTATGCAGAAATGGTACGTGGCTACGAAGATCGGGACGAAAGCAGTATTGTGGCGCAGGCCACGCTATCGCAAGATCTTGGTTTCCTTACCGAAGGGTTGCGCGTTCAAGGTAAGGCATCTGTAAACACCTGGAGCAAGTATGCCAGTCAACGAACTTACTTCCCTTTTTTCTACGACCTCGAATCCTACAATCAGATTAGCGGCGAATACACCCTGTATCCGTTGAACCCCACGACAGGACAGGCTTATCTTGGCGATGTCATTCCGGTGCGGGATGCCAACGGACATTACTATTTTGAAGTAAGACTCAACTGGAACCGAACTTTTGGATCGCATAACGTAGGTGCCATGACCGTGGGCATGATGGAAGAAAAGCTGCTCACCGCTGGCAATAGTACTTCTATCTATGAAACGTTGCCCGAACGCAATATGGGTAACTCCGGTCGTTTGACCTACGATTACGACAATCGATACTTTGCCGAAGTGTCCTACGGCTTCAACGGATCAGAGAAGTTTACCGGCCAAAGGCGGTTTGGCTTCTTTCCTTCCTTTGGTGCGAGCTGGATGGTTTCCAACGAAAAGTTCTGGGAGCCTTTGCGAAGTGCCATCAGCACCTTGAAGGTGCGCGGTACCTGGGGGCTTGTTGGTAACGATGCCATTGCAGGCAGGGCCGACCGTTTCTTTTACCTCTCGGATATCTCCTTGGGTGGAGGAGCTTACCGCTGGGGAAATAGCTTTATGAATTCCTACAATGGATTCAACGTAAACCGATATGCCAACCCAGATATCTCTTGGGAACAGTCGGAAAAGATGAACCTCGGCCTCGAAGTGAACTTTATGAACGAGTCGCTGAAATTTGTCGGAGATTTCTTTCGGGATGTACGCAGCAACATTTATATGACGCGGGAAAACTTCCCTGCCTCCGCCGGTTTGGAGGCCAGCGTAAGCGGCAACGTCGGTAAAGTGAGCTCGCAGGGCTTTGATGGATCCATCGACTACCAAAAATCCTTCGGATCTGACTTTTGGCTATCAGGCAGAGCCAATTTCACCTATGCGGTTAATAAGCTGTTGGAATTGGATGAACGCGATTACCCTGATCAATACCTGAAAAGGCAAGGACATAACATCAACCAGCAATGGGGTTTATTGGCCGAGCGTCTTTTTGTTGATGCGTATGAAATAGCAAACTCGCCGAGGCAGGATTTTGGTGAATATATGGCTGGTGATATCAAATATAAGGATATCAATGGCGACGGTGTGATCAACGATAACGACCGGATTCCGATGGGATATCCCACCGTTCCAGAGATACAGTATGGCTTCGGGATGTCTATGGGTTATAAAAGCTTTGACTTTTCGTTCTTCTTTCAAGGTAACAAAAATGTCTCCTTCTTTATCAACGCCACCAATGAGTCCAATTCCTCGAACGGTTCCTATGGTATAGCTCCTTTTGCCAACAGAAGGAATGCGCTGTCGATTATCGCCGATGATTACTGGAGCGAAACCAATCCGAATATTCATGCCTTCTGGCCACGTCTATCTACGGAGCCGATCAACAACAACACCCAGCAGTCTTCTTGGTGGATGCGTGATGGTTCTTTCCTTAGGCTTAAATCCTTGGAGATTGGTTTTAGCCCGAAAACCCTCAAACGTATCGGGATAAACCCCGGAAGCCGGATCTATTTCAGCACCGAGAACCTCTTTGTGCTGAGCCCTTTCCAATTGTGGGATCCGGAGGTAGGACGCAATGGCCTTGGCTACCCACCGAACAGACGATTTAACGTAGGGATTCAATTAACGTATTAATCATTAACAATTATGAAGATGAGAAAAACCGCATATATCATACTGGCCAGTATCCTGATGCTGAGCTCTTGCAGCAAGTACCTGGATGTGGTGCCGGATAACACATTGAAACTAGAAGATTTATTCAATCTTAAGATTGACGCCTACAACGCGCTAGCGAAGGTATACAGTTATCTTCCTAATGACGACAAAACCCATGTGACCTCTTGGACGCTAGGCGATGAGTGGGTGGGCCGATTGGATCTGAATAACAATAACGGAGACCTACGCGCCATGCGTATCATGCGCGGACTGCAGTCGCAAACCTCGCCGCAGTTGGGCCTGTGGTCGGGTACTGAAGGTGGTAAACCGCTTTATGAAGGGATGCGTCAAGCAGACGTTTTTTTGATGAATATCGATAACGTGCGCGACATGTCTGATGGGGAAAAAGCCGACTGGAAAGCGCAGGTTAAATTTCTGAAAGCCTATTACGCTTTCCTGCTCGTGCAGCGTTATGGGCCTATCGTGATCCCCAAAACTATGGCCTCGCCGGAATCCACTAAAGAGGAGCTTTTTCTGCCAAGAACAAAAGTGGAGGACTGCTTCACTTTTATTTTGGATTTGATGAACGAAGCCATCCCTAATTTGGTGGAGCGTGCGACCTCCAATAACCTTGGACAGGTAGACCAGGTAGCTGCCAAGGCTATAAAAGCGCGTATTTTGGTGTTCCGGGCAAGCCCGTTTTTTAATGGAAACCAAGAGTACTTTGGCGACTTTATGGACAAAGACGGGCAACCCTTTTTTCCACTTCAAGAAAATAGGGAGAAATGGAAGGAGGCTCTTGATGCACTAAACGAATCCATCGCCCTTTGCGAAACCAACGGTTTAAGGCTGTATCATTACGAGCGGGAACCCTATATCTACGACCGACCAGCATTTGAAGCGAACAATCAACGCATGAAGACGCTCTATGACCTGCGCATGGTGGTGGTAGATCCTTGGAACAATGAGCTAGTGTGGGGAAATTCCAACTTAGACTACTACAATTCCGGCGAACTGGCGCATTCCAGCAACATTCGTTTGCCCGAGGGCTACGGCGATGGGGTGGTCAATTCGTCCAGCTTCTCGTGGCAATGGATGGCGGCCACCTACAAAATGGCTGAGAAGTACTATACCGAGAATGGCCTGCCTATCGAAGAAGACCTGAGTTACGATGCGGTGAACAAGCATGAGATCATACGGACCCCTGGACTATTGGATCCGTCCTACACCCCATGGAACGGCTACATGCAGCCCGGCGCGGAGACAATCAAGCTGTATATGAACCGCGAACCGCGATTCTATGCCAACTTGGGGATCACAGCGGGTTACTGGCGGGCACATGCCGTCCGAATCAATACGATGATGTTTGGTAACTCCCATGGTGGTTACAACTCTTCTCAACATACCACGGACTTTATGGCCACAGGGATTGGTACCCAGAAGTTGGTGCATCCCGAGTCGCAGTCTGGGGCTTGGCAACGAACTATAAAATTCCCATACCCCATTATCCGCATGGCGGATCTTTACCTCATGAAAGCTGAAGCGCTCAATGAATACAGCGGGCCATCGCAGCAGGTTTATCAAGAGATCAATAAAGTAAGGCAGCGTGCAGGCATTCCGAATATCGAAACCGTATGGGCTGATGGCTCCTTGGCGCGTAGCGTAAACAAGCATACGACGAAAGAAGGGCTTCGTGATATCATCTTGCAGGAGCGCAGCATTGAGTTTGCCTTCGAAGGCATTCATTTTTGGGATATGTGGCGCCACAAAAGGGCAACTTCCGCCTTCTCTGCCCCCGTGTGGGGATGGACACACACAGGCACGACAGCATCCACATTTTTTGTTCTGGAGGTGAAGCAGGAGCGCCGCTTCACCATCACGGACTGCCTATGGCCTATCAGCCTGAGCGAAATGAATACCAACGGACAGCTTGTGCAAAACCCCGGATGGTAAGGATTATCAGTTATACCATAAATTAAAAAGACGATGAAATATATACCTATAAATCCCCTATACATCCTGCTTGCTTGCTTGATGCTGCTTTCTTGTGAGAAGCTTGATCGCTTCAAGCCGAATAGCGATGATGGAAATCCGCCGGGTATGGTCACCCTGAAATCGTATAAACCGCTCTTTGGCGGTGCACGATTCTTTTACAATATACCCAACGATGAAGACCTGATGAGCGTCGAAGCTGTATACACGACGCCGGCAGGAAAATCTTTTACCTTCGCTGCCTCCTATTTTGTAGACTCGTTGGATGTCTATGGATTTCCCAGTAGCGATGCGTACAATGTACAGCTATTTGCCGTAGATCGGGCAGGTAACCGCTCGCAAGCCTTGGATGTATCGGTAACCCCGCTGGAACCCGCATTTAGCCGCGTGGCGAATTCGCTGGAAGTAAAACCCGGGTTTAGTTCGTTCTTTCTGGACTGGACGAACGAACTCAAACAGAACATCAATGTGTATGTTGATTTTACCTTTAACCAAGATGGTGCCTCCCGCACCTTGACGTCCGTTTTTTCTTCCAACTTGGAAAAAGATCGTCGCTTCGTCAACGACTTATTCCTGCCACCGACCGAGCAAGTGGGCGTGAAGGTCCGTGTGGAGGATATGTATGGTAACATCACAGAGACGATTGATAAGGGAAGCATCTCCCTCTTTGAGGACAACAAAATCCCGAAGGCGGGATGGCAGTTGCCCAACGCAAACGACTCGATAGGCGGGGTGCCTATGGTGTTCGGTAATGCTTTGGAGGGTCGTAATAGGTACATCATCGACGATATGATCGACCGCGGAGATAATCTTAATTTTCTGCATACCGGCAGTCGAGGAAGGACCGGCAGGACCAGCGATGGAAATATGCCTTGGAACTTTATCATCGACCTCGGTGCACACTATGAGCTGAGCCGTATCATCACCGTGCAACGGCACTCGGGCGGACTGGCTAACATCAATCGTGGGCACTATTACCGCGACGAGAATGTGGGACTCTATAACATGTATATCTGGGATGATGCCAGCAGTTCTTGGGAGTTTGTATCGCAAAGCAAAATTTTGGTTCCGCAGGGTTTAACGGAACTGGAGTTTGTGAAGACGGGCGAAGCCGGCGACATGGCTTATATGTATCCAGATGAACCGGCCTACACAAAGCCTACACGTTGGTTCAGGTATGAAGCCGTGAAAAGTTTCAACGGGAACTATACGCTCGAAGATGGCAATTGTTTGTCAGAAATCACGCTGTACGGAAGAAAAACGAATTAAAAAATAACCATGCTAACAAAGAAAATAAAGGTTATGAACAGTCTGTCAAAAAATACAATGCTTTGCCTGGGCATCATCAGTATACTGAGCTTGATATCGGCATGTAAGGGTATGTTTGATAATATCGACCCTTATGCCGCGGAAGTGATCTATCCAGGCAAGTACGATACGATCACGGCCAAAATAGGCTTTGAACGGGTGGAGCTAGATCTGCTTAAGGCCGGCCGAATTCCGTCTAGCCAAATAATGCTGGGGAAATCCTCCAAAACGGTGATCGAATATGATGGCAAACAAATGATTATCGATTCGCTGGTGTCGTGGATCAATGTGCCCGATATGAAGCAGTCTAAGCTATACCGCATCCGCGTGTATACACTGGACGAATACGAAAATAAATCGGTTCCACAAGAGATTGCGGTGATTCCTTATACGTCGAGTGATCTCGCCAATCTCGTGGTAGCATCGCCCCGTGTTTTGACTTCGCCCAATGCTGCTGTCGTTGACTGGACAACATCACTCTCTTCCATTCTCTTGGATTACCGCAGTCTCGAATACGAGTACACCGATCAGGATGGAAAAACAATCAAGGGCACGCAGGGAGCAAAACCACGGATTTTTGCGGCAAACCTACAGGCAGGCCAGCCATTCCAATTAAAGATGACCCATCATGTCACGCCCAAAGTTAACGGTGTGCCTATATTGGATTCTGTTGCCGTTTCGATGCCATTGGATATCAGCATGCCGACCTCGTCTACGGTGTTCAATCCGGCAGAACGCGATATTTTGGCAGCAAATGGTATCAGCGTGTTCACCGCGGACGGCGTAGCTGCCTATAAGAAGCTCTACTTCCCTGCGCATACCAACACCCTGCAGGATTTGTTTTACTTCCCGAATATCGAAGAACTTGACCTTACAGGAGGCACACTATTTCCGCTAAAGACGCTAAACTATAATCGAAATAACATCGTGAAGACGATTGGCGGTGGTGCTTATTTGCCCTTCATTCGAAAAGTATCGCCGATATCAAATGAAAATGCGCAGACCATGGTGGATCTCCTAAATTTGGGATTCATCAAGAAAATAAAATATGTGCCCAATTCTTTGGGGATCGACCATCTTTTAAAGCCTTTTGATGAAAAAGGAATCGTGGAGTGGGTAACAACGCCCGATGAATCGCTGATTCCGATGAATTTCTTTTTGGATGGAAAAGTACAGGATGCAACTGCCTGGGCGCTCGATATCGTAAATCCTGCAACTTCCCACCCTGCGGGAACGAATATTGTTAATCCGCTTCGCGTAACCATGAGGGGTAAAAGTGGTTCCTTCGCGTTTGTGTTGCCGAAAGAATATCGGTTTAACATAGCCGAGTATCGCTACCTGAAGTTTAAAGTGTATATGCCCGCAAAATCAACATTTGAGGGTATTTATGCACCTTATCAGCGCCTTTGGCCCCGTTTTATGAATTATATGTGGGCATTCCCAAGTGAGAGTTCTTTTAGTCAGGAACTATGGCAACCAAATGCCAACGACTACAGAATTGCAGATGCAAATCTCGAAAAATGGACCGATGTATCGGTGGATCTATCCGCTCGTGAGAGCGCGCATAACCGAGTGATGGTGATCAATATTGGCGGCGAACCGTCGTTGGATTTTAGGCCACCGGTCGATATGGTCTATTACTTCTCCAACTTTAGGTTTTCGAAGTAACAGGCTTGAATATGATAAGGCTGCGGTGGCAAAATGTCGGCACCGCAGCCTTCTTTTTTTATTTAGCGCTCAGCACAGACCTGTAGCTGTTCCAGTCATGCTTTTTATGTTCGCCTCTATTGAAGTAGGTGTTTTAAGGTGTCAAGTTGCAGGTTGTAAAGGGAGTTGACCGTTTTTTCGTCATAGCTTCCATCAGGTTTCAGCAATAGATAGGATGGGAAGCCTCCCATATTGAACATGGTCATTAACTCGCTTATAGCCTTCGAGTCTACAAATAGGTGCGTGCCGGGCTGCTGTATTTCTAATACCTTATTCTTCCATTGTTCTTCATCCGATCCGCCTGATGTACAGAGGTAAACAAATTCTATAGGCAGGTTAGAAGCATTTGCCTCTTCCTGCAATTTCTTTGCATAGGGCATGGCCTGTATGCAAGGGACGCACCATGTCGCCCAGATATCGATTAGAACCAGTTTGTTAGCATAGGCTGATCGAAGGTCTTTTAAAAGCGATTCGCCAGTCTGCTGTGGGCTACGATAAAGCGATATGCCTGTTTGTGTTTTAATGCTTAGGCTACCCAACGAACTGCTGATAGGCTTATCTACGGTTGCTGAATGACTGATGGAATCAATCTGTGCTATTGTTTTTTTCAAGCTGGTCAGCTGTCCACTAAGGTAATCGCGTGACCAGTCGAAATGTAAAGAGGGGCTTAGCTTGGTGTAAAGTTCTGCCAATTTTTTCACATCAGAGTGCCCCATGTGAAGCTTGAGTAGATCTGCATATGCCGGCGGAAGTGTATCATCGTGATATTGTGCAAGCTTTTCTGCGCTGAACAATTGGTTGGTTTTTGTAAAACCTGCATTGCGCAAATAGAAATCTAGTGCTTGTAGGTATCCGTAGGAATCGTTCGAAATGGCGTAAATGGGCGTGAGCAGCTCTGCGATACTAGGCATGGGGATGTTGTTTCGATGGAGGTAATGTAGCTTTTTTGCGTAGTAGGCCGTTTTGTTTTCGCTGTCAATGAGTGTGCGGTATCGGTCTCCGTATCGGTCGAAGAATTTCTCGCTGCATTGTTCTTGCAGATTGAAGAGGCTGTCTAGGGTGGCAAGGTATGTCGGCTGGCTGACGTCAAGATAGCTGATTCGCATCGATAAATCGGGATTGTACTCTTGCTGAAAAGCAATATATTGATTTATACTGCGGTTCTTGTCGCCATCTTTCCCACCAAAGGTTACACCATCGCCTATCCACTGCAAAGCATTTTTCTTTAGTTTTTCCAAATCGAAAGTTAGCGTGAGTTCTTCATCGCTCAGCAGACAGAGGTAAGCATAGTCTCCTAAGGAGAACCATATCTGCCGATCGGGCAGGCGCTCATTCCGGATAATCTCAAACGATCCATCAAGATCAGGCTTGATTTCGAATGACGTTTGAAGGGGTTGACTAATATTGACTATGGCATATTTGATTTTCAGCGAATCCAGTTCCTTTGCTGAAGCATGTATAATCTTACCACGGATGGTTGGTTGCGGTCTGGAGGCATAGTGCTGTGCAAATTTCGGATCGGTAATGGCTACTGTGTCGCTATTTTGCTGTGCCAGCAGAAGCATTGGCAGCAAGGCGCAGATTAGGTACGCGGTTAGTTTTTTCATGGCTTAATGATGTTTTTTAAGGCGTTAAATATATATTCTTTTTTTTGTCGTGCTATAGGGATACCAATGCCTCCATGCATGTGTATTTGCGGTGACTGCCCCTTGCTGAGCGATAGCAGGTAGCTCGGATTGATGAGGTGGCTTTGATGTGTGCGCAGAAAGCCGTATGGACTCAACAGCTCGTCATACTCTTTCAGCGTTTTACTGATGATGATACATTCGCCATCGAGGAGGTGTATCTCCGTGTAATTGTTGTCGGCTTGGCATCGCACAATCGATGAAACGGCAATGTAACGTGTCTCTCTTCCTGTTGGTAACGCTATTTTATGATCGTCGGATACCTTATTGTTCAAATTTTGGATAAGGTTTTCAAGATTGGCGTTCCTTTTCTTTTCCTTTACCTTGTGCATGGCTTTTGCCAAGGCATTTTCCAACTCGGTAAAGTTTAATGGCTTCAGGAGATAATCCAATGCGGAGAACTTGATGGCTTGTATACCAAATTTATCATAAGCCGTCACGAAAATAACTTCAAAATTCCGTTCACCAAGCTCCTGCAGGAGATCAAATCCGTTCTTTTGCGGCATTTGTATGTCGAGGAAGATAAGTTCGGGCTGTCGTTCCTTGATCAGTGCTACCGCCTCATCAGCATGACAGGCTGTGCCTAGCAAACGCATACTATCCGCATGCTTGCTAAGGTAGTTTTTAAGTACTTCGATATTGTTTGGCTCATCATCCACGATGAGATAGCTTATGCGTTGATCAGGCATGGTTAATCCAATTTGAAATGCTTATCGTAATTTTTGTATTTCCGGGTTGGGAACTGATCTGCATACGGAAATCATTTTCCGGGTAGAGCTGTCCTAATAATAGAAGGCGTTCGCGCGTCAAGCGTAGTCCGTAACCACTTTTGCTCGGTGGGGAGCTTTCTGTAAAGCCCGTGCCATTATCTTCCACCGAAAGCAACAGCGATTGCTCTTGCTGTTCGAAGCCGACGACAATCAAGCCCTCGAGGCCTCTTGTAGCAATACCGTGCTTCACGGCATTTTCTACCAAAGGCTGCAAGAGGAATGTGGGGATTTCGACAAGATCACTGTGCACCGTTAGCTCGTTTTTTATTTGGTAGTGCATCCCAAACCGGAGCTGTTCCATCTTTAGGTAATCGTCCAGCAATTGTATCTCTTGGCTGAGCACATTCATCTGTTTTTCGGCATTTTCCAAGCTGGCTCTTGTCAAAGATGAAAACTTACTGAGGTAATAGTTTGTGGCTTCGAGGTCGTTCTTCTGGATCAAGTTTTGGATGGAGTTGATAGCATTGAACATAAAGTGTGGATTTAGCTGTGCTTGAATGTTCCTGATCTGCAGGCTGGCTGATTGTCGTTGCTGCTCCAGCTTTATAAGTCGCCTGCGAGCGCTGAAGCGCATAAAGAAAAATAACAAAGCGACGATTCCAATAAAGATGATTAGTACGATCCAAAAGGATTGGCTGTGCACAGATTTGGGCGGAACGATATGGTATGCTATACGCAAAATATCGGCATCTGTATACTTGCGCAGGTGACCACATTTGTGGATCAACAATTCATAGTCGCCTATGCTATTGAAATATTCTTTGGGGACTAAGTATCTGTTTTCTTGCGTCCACCACTCCAGTCCAATTGTATCTCTTTTGTTATTGATGGTTCGGATCAGGTTAATGGAGTAGGGTGTTGTTTGATGGTTTGCAAAGGTCAGTTCCATGCCCTGCAAACTGTCCTTCTCGAATTGCATGGCCAAGGGTGCGTCCCTGCGCCCGGTATTCGATAGCATGTAGCGCTTATTGAGCTTCGGATCCAGTAGATTAAGGTAGCCATACGCTCCAATTCCAGAGGCGGTAATTTGTTCCAATACAGGCTTTTTGTTTTTGCGCCAATCTATCAGATATCCCTCCCGAATGCCTACCTGTTTTTTATGGCGCACCTCCACCATAATCAGTTTTTCGGGGTAGTTGAAGGTTCCGATGGCCGCAAAGGGCACTTTCGCGCCATATTTCATGGAGAGCGCCGGAATAGGGGACCATGGAATAAGCTCGATACTGTCATTTTCTACGACCCGATAAACGAAATCCTGTAGATTGTTTTTATTGATGCCCATGGCGATGATTGTCGCGTCCGAACTATCGGGGATTAAGTAGCTGTGGTATGTTTTCGAGATATTTTGGACGTTGGCAGTGAAGTAGTTTTTGAGTTTCGGATGAAGCTTGATGCCCAAGATAATTGGGGAGTTCGGGCGGATATCTAAGCCTTTTCCTGGCAGCTTGATGCTGTTGTTTAGATTGTCTAGGATATGCCAGATATACTTATCGGCGGTCTTCATCACCGTTTCATTTCGTACCTTCATGCGGGAATCGGTACGGACAGCATGAAAATCGAAGTTGTCGCCGAAATAGTAGTCGTTTCCTTCGGAGTCTTGCGCGCGCGCAGCAAGTAAGGGTAATAGCATGATTAATAATAGTATTCGCTGCATTCTTTAGGGCTTATAGCTCGAAGATGCTTAAATAAATTGAGATGTAAAACAGCAATGAGCAATTGGGATACTGTGGCGAGTATTTGGAAGAAAAAGGGGCTAATGGAGGTAGCATGACAAATTTTGTTGTTGGCCGCCATTTATCATTGCTTTACCGAAGGAAACCTGTACCTCGTCGATTTTTTTTGTGACGTGAAAGAAATATGGTATAGTTTTGCGTTGTTAAATGATATGTAAACCCTCAAGCGCGAAGCAGTGTTCGTCTTATGGAAAAAAGAACCATCGTTATCTTATCACCCTTTTTGATTATGCTAGTCAACCTATTGGTTGCGGTGGTTGCTGGACAGTATATTGGAAAGTGGGCCTTTGTTCCCATAATTTTGATAGAGTGGGTTATGTTTCTCTTCTTTATCATTGTCTACGGTGGAGCGGAATCCCTGAAGCGATGGCTGAAAACTGCAAAGGGCGGTTGGGGCTGGATTATAGTAACGCTACTCATAGGGATCACCCCATTACCCATCTTTTTAAAATACCATGAGCTACTGTCTTCTTGGCAACTCATTTTGCCATGGATCATGCTAGCGAT
>JAAIGF010205985.1_pt1 | contig 15788 bp, 16 predicted proteins | sample 6487441 | NCBI WGS metagenome assembly JAAIGF01 (sample SAMN13974129, study PRJNA590717) | phyllosphere metagenome | biome: pepper field; feature: multiple bacterial spot infested pepper fields; material: pepper leaves; isolation source: leaves from pepper fields | host: Capsicum annuum ... | reverse complement strand
GATTCCGACGGCCTTCCGCCCACATCTCTTATAGCACAATGTCGATACACGGGATTCCTGTGACAAGCACAGGAATGAGGGAGAAAACAGCAGCGGATGACAGCAATCTGAGGAATGAACTAGATCAACCCATCCTGATCGTCGGCTCAACACGGATCGGAAAGTTCACCGAATTCGCGATAAAGCATTTCTCGTGGGCGTCGTGGTGAAGTTCCGTCGCTGTCTGCGGGTCACCCTTCGCCAGCGTAATCACCGGCTTTAGCACGACTTCGGTAAAATGCCCGCCACCGTCGCGCGTCAACACCATCGTCCCTTCCGGCGCATCCTCATAGTCAGTGACGACAACGCCGGAAACGGCGCAGAAGTGCAGGTACCACAGCTTGTGACAGGCGGAGATGGAGGCGAGCAGCAGTTCTTCCGGGTTCCAGCGTGCGGGATCGCCGCGAAAGGCGGGGTCGGATGAACCGGCGATGTCGGGTTTTCCATCTGCTGAAATTATGTGGTTGCGGTCATAATCGCGGTAGCCGGATGTGCCCGTTCCGCGGTTTCCCGTCCACTTCACCTGCACGGTGTAGCGATGTTCCTGATCTGCCATTCTTAAACTCTCACGGTATCGCGCAGATGGTCCAGCCCCTTGCGCAGCGTTTCGATGATCTGGTCCACTTCCGAGTGGGTGATGGTGAGCGCGGGTGAGGCCAGCATGCGGTCTCCCGTTGCGCGCATCACCAGACCGTTTTCCAGGCAGTGATTGCGCACGATGACGCCGATATCGTCCGGCTGTTCGAAGCGACTGCGCGTTCCCTTATCCGCCGTCAGCTGCAAGCCGCCCATGAGGCCAACATTGGCCGCCTCCCCCACCACCTCATGGTCCATCAGGCTTTGCCAGCCTTTCGCGAAATAGGGGCCGATATCGTCGCGCACGCGCTCCACCAGTCCCTCGTCCTCGATGATGCGCAGGTTTTCCAGCGCGGCAGCAGCGCAGACGGGGTGGCCGGAATAGGTGAAGCCGTGGTTGAAATCACCCACCTCGCTTAGCATCACCTCTGCCACACGGTCTGAAACGATGACGCCGCCAATCGGCAGATAGCCGGAAGAGAGGCCTTTGGCGATGGGCGCCAGATCCGGCTGGTAGCCGAAATGCTGATAACCGAACCATGATCCCAGACGCCCGAAACCGCAAATCACCTCGTCGGAAACCAGCAGAATATTGCGTGCCTTGCAGATGCGCGCGATTTCCGGCCAGTAGGTTTCCGGCGGCACGATGACGCCGCCTGCTCCCTGAATGGGCTCGGCCACGAAAGCGGCTACATTTTCCTCGCCCAGCTCATCGATTTTCGCATCCAACTCCCGCGCAACCTTCAGGCCGAAATCCGCCGGGGAAAGATCGCCGCCCTCGGCATACCAGTATGGCTGGCCGATATGCGCCACGCCTTCGATTGGCAGGTTGCCCTGCTCATGCATCCATTTCATGCCGCCAAGCGAGGCACCGGCCACGGTGGAGCCGTGGTAGCCGTTGCGGCGCGCAATCACCTTCGTCTTCGTCGGGTGGCCCAGCGCCTTCCAATAAACCCGCACCATGCGAAACCACGTATCGGTGGCTTCCGATCCGGAATTGGTAAAGAACACATGGTTCATATTCGGCCCGGCGCGCGAAACGATCTTCTGGGCGAGCAGCGTTGCGGGCGGTGTGGTAGTGCCGAAGAAGGCATTATAATAGGGCAGCTCATTCATCTGCCGGGAAACGGCATCGGCGATTTCGCGGCGTCCATAGCCGATATTAACGCACCACAGTCCTGCAAAGGCATCGAGGTATTTCTTGCCGGTGCTGTCATAGATGAACACGCCTTCCGCACGCTCGATGATGCGCGTGCCGGAAGCGTTCAGCTTGCCCATGTCGGAAAAGGGATGAAGGTGGTGCGCAGCGTCGATTGCGGCCAGGTTCGAAACCGTTCTCGATATGTCGTCCATCGCGTTCCTTGCTCCCTGCACAGTGCTTACGGCGGAGAGTTTGGAGGCTTCACCTGGTTTTTGCAAGGCCGCCTAGCGCAGCGAAATCAAACGTTTGTGGAATCCTTTGCCACGATGACTTTCAGTTCACCGGCATGGATTTGCAGCTTCACATCCTTGTCCATGGGCAGCAATTCACCGTCGATCACGCAGCGAACATCGTTCCGGCGTCTGGGAAAATGCAGCTCCACCTGCTCCACCGCCATGGCTGTTACGGCGGCGTTTTCCTTCAGCTTGCCGCGCAGAATATCAACCGCGAGACCAGCCACGCCAGAAGGCGTCAAGGCTTCCGCTAGGTAGAAACCAAGATGGCCGCGCGTGATATCATCCGCCACCAGCAGCGGGTTTGGCCCGAATTCATTGTTGGAGGCGGAAATGGCGCAGACGCGCCGGTGCTGCGTCTCTCCACCGACCGTAAATTCCACGTCGAAAACAGGCGGGTCGAGCACGACGCCAATGGCGGCGCGAATATTGGCGCGGATTTTTCCGAGGCGGGAGGCATATTGCATCTTATCGCGAATGCGCACCATGCGCGCATGCAGACCGGCGGAAAACTGGTGCACGAACGGGTGTCCGTTGGCGCTGGCAATATCCACATTCTGTACATGGCCCTCAGCCAGCGTATCGACAGCCTGCCAGATATCGAGCGGCAGTTTCAGCGAACGGGCGAACAGGTTCATCGTACCGGCAGGCACCACGCCAAGTGCGATATTGTGCTTCCACGCAATTCCTGCGGCTGCGGAAATCGTTCCATCGCCACCACCCGCAATCAGACCTTCCAGCCCGGTTTCATCGGCGGTACGCTCCATTTCCTGCACGATATCCTTGCCGGAAATCACACGGCAGTCGATATCATGGCCCGCTTCGGTGAAGACGCGTTGCGCGTGATCACGATAGGCCTCCATATCCGTGGTCTTGAACGTTCCGCCATCGCGGTTGAAGATCGCAACCAACTTCATGTGCCCATCCAGCTTAGGTTTTCGCGCAAAGCGCGTCTTTAATCGAATAGAACCAAAAGGGTTCCGTACACCATTGCGTGAAAAGTTGATTTTATCGAATCAAACACTACCGCGATGCACAAAAGGATGATAGTTTTGCGATAAGGTCATTTTGGTGACCAGAGACTTCCAGTCAGGGCAGATCGAGTTCTTCGGTCTTGCCCTTTTTTTCTTTTGCCACGATCCGTTACCCATGACCCAGACCTGCCCTTCCGAAAACCGCGTTGCAGCGGGCGACGAAACCATTGCGCAATCTGCCGCCGCCATTCCGCTGACACCGCTTTCCATCGCCCTGATCGAACTGGCGCTTGCAGCGGGCGGCTTCGGCATCGGCACGGGTGAATTCGCCATCATGGGGCTGCTGCCGGATGTCGCCAATACCTATGGCGTCAGCGTGCCTGTCGCGGGTTATGTCATCACGGCATATGCGCTCGGCGTCGTCATCGGTGCGCCGATCATCGCCGTGCTGGCCGCGCGGCTCACGCGCCGCGTGCTGCTTCTTTCGCTGATGGGCGTGTTTGCCGCCGGTAACATTCTTAGCGCCATGGCACCGGATTTCTGGACCTTCACCGCGCTCCGCTTCATCACCGGCCTGCCGCATGGTGCCTATTTCGGCGTCGCCGCACTGGTGGCCGCCTCCATGGCGCCTATCCACAAACGCGCCCGCGCGGTCGGTCGGGTTATGCTCGGCCTAACCATCGCCACGCTTCTCGGCACGCCGCTTGCCACCTTCTTCGGCCAGATATTCTCATGGCGCGCCGCCTTCATGATGGTTGGCGGCATTGCCCTTCTGACGGTTGCCCTGCTCTGGCTCTTCCAGCCGCGCGACAAGGTGCAGGAAGGCGCAAGCATATGGCGGGAGCTTGGCGCGTTTCGCCGCGTGCAGGTGTGGCTGACGCTTGCGGTTGCGTCGGTTGGCTTCGGTGGCATGTTCTCCGTATTCAGCTATATCGCCAAGACGACGACCGATGTCGCCATGATGCCTGTCTCCACCGTTTCCATGGTGCTGGCGCTGTTCGGCATCGGCATGAATGTCGGAAATGTCGTCGGCTCGCGCCTTGCGGATATTTCCCTTAACGGCACGATTGGCGGTATGCTGGCGCTCAACGTTCTGCTCATGGCACTGTTCGGCCTCACTGCGCATAATCCCTACATGCTGTGCCTCTGCGTCTTCCTCATCGGCTGCGGCTTTGCCGCCTGCCCCGCCGTGCAGACCCGCTTGATGGACGTGGCAGCCGACGCCCAAACACTCGCCGCCGCCTCCAACCACTCCGCCTTCAACATCGCCAACGCACTCGGCGCATGGCTCGGCGGCATCGTCATAGCCATGGGCTATGGCTATGCAGCCACCGGTTATATCGGCGCAGTGCTTTCCTTTGGCGGACTGCTGGTTTTTGCCGTTGCGGTTGTGTTGGAGCGGCGGGAGAAGGCGGCTTTCGCAGGCTGATTTTCCAGAAACCACAACTCCGTCATTCCGGCCTTGAGCCAGAATCCAGTAGCGCCGCGTCTGCGGCGCAAAGAGTCTATTGTGATCAAAGACTTGATCACACTGAATCCCGCATCGAGTGCGGGATGACGGCGGTGAAATCAGCGCACTCCCACCCCTCAAATCAACCTTGCCAAAATTTCATATTCACCCCGCTTGACTATTTCCGGATTCAGGCGCACCACAGGCCTTACGTGCAGATGTAAATCAGCTGGCACGGATATCCACGGAGCATCATTAGATGTCTAGCGACAGTAGTAGTCGATTGCCTTTGCCGAGACCGGCGAGACGTGCACTGATCTGACTCCTGTCGGCTCACCACGTTCCGCCGAGATCGGCGGATCGACTAGAAGGTGAGCAATCATGAACTTCCATAACCTCTCCCTGAGAGCCAGCAAGGCCGCACGTCTTTTCCGCAGCGGTGACGCAGGCCCAATCACAATTGCAGAACGCGTCGATCAGCTGAACGCTCTCGACGTTACCGAAGCCTTGGGCGCATTGCTGAAGATGCCCCAGGCAAAAGCCGTTGCCGTTCTGGACCGCCCGGAACTGCACCATGCTGCCGATATCATCTCCGCCATTCCGCTGGATCAGGCCGCCCGCCTCATCAACCTCATGTCGGACGACCGTGTTGCCGACGTCATGGCAGAGATGGACGATGCCCATCGCACCCGCCTCTTCTCCCGGCTGGACCGCGCAACGGCAACCGCCATTCAGCACCTGATGACTTACCCTCCCCGCACCGCTGGCTCCATCATGTCGACGGAGTTCGTCAGCGTGCCGGATAGCTGGACGGTGGAACAGACCCTTTCGCACATTCGCGTCGTAGAGCGTTCGCGTGAAACGGTCTATGCCATCTATGTGCTGGCCGAAGACGGAACGCTGACCAAGATCGTAACGCTGCGCCGCCTCGTCACAGCTGAAGCCAATGCCCCCATTCTCTCCGTCGCATCCAAGGAAGGTGTCGTCTATGCCGATCCCCTGATGTCGCAGGAAGATGTTGCCCGCCTTATCCGCAAGCACGATCTGCTGGCCATTCCGGTCGTGGATGAGCACGCCCATATCCTCGGCATCGTCACCGTGGATGACGTGATCGACACCATGATTGCCGATACGACTGAGGATGCGCACAAATTCGGCGGTATGGAAGCGCTCGGCAAGCCCTATATGTCCATGGGTTTTCTGGACATGATCCGCAAACGTGCCGGCTGGCTTTCCGCCCTCTTCCTCGGCGAAATGCTGACGGCAAGCGCCATGCAGCATTTCGAGGGAGAGCTGGAAAAGGCCGTCGTGCTGACGCTCTTCATTCCGCTCATCATGTCGTCGGGCGGCAACTCCGGCTCGCAGGCAACATCGCTCATCATCCGTGCGCTGGCGCTGGGTGAGCTGAAGCTTTCCGACTGGTGGCGTGTATTGGTGCGCGAACTTCCAAGCGGGCTGGCCCTCGGAGCAATCCTCGGCGCCATCGGCTTCCTGCGGCTCACCATCTGGCAGCAGGCTGGCTTCTATGATTACGGCGAACACTGGCTGCTGGTCGGCTTCACCGTATTCTGCGCACTGGTCGGCATCGTCACCTTCGGCTCGATCTGCGGCTCCATGCTCCCCTTCATCCTCCAGCGCCTGCGCCTGGACCCCGCCAGCGCCTCGGCCCCCTTCGTGGCAACCCTGGTGGATGTCAGCGGCCTCGTCATCTACTTCTCCGTCGCGCTGGTTATTTTGAGCGGGACGTTGCTGTAGTTACCACTTGTCAGGACTATACAAAATTTTGTATAGTCCTGACATGAAGACAATCAGGTTCCGGGGCAGCGCCCTTAGTGATTTACGCGCTTTTCCGGAAACTGCACGGCGGGAAGCTGGATACCAGCTCGATAAGGTACAGCACGAACTGGAGCCCTCTGATTGGAAGCCGATGGCTTCCATTGGAAAAGGTGTCCATGAAATTCGGATCAGAGATGCGTCTGGCGCGTTTCGAGTGATCTACATAGCCAAGTTCAGCGTGTCGATTTACGTACTGCACTGTTTTCAGAAGAAAACGCAGAAGACCAGCAAAACGGACATCGATCTGGCGACCAAGCGCTATAGCGATCTTGTAAAGGAACTGAGCCAATGAGCAGCGAGACATTCGAAAGCGTATGGGACGCGATAGAAGATACCGTCGCAGAGGCCGAAAACATGAAGCTCCGGTCGACCCTGATAATGGCGCTTGAAAGACACATAAGGTCGAAAGGCTGGACCCAAGGTCAGGCCGCGCGTTCTCTTGGCGTTACGCAGCCGCGCATATCCGATCTGTTTCGCGGCAAAATCGACCTGTTCAGCCTCGACACGTTGGTCAACATGGCTGCTGCTGCCGGTCTGCATGTTGAAATGCATGTGCAGGAAGCTGCTTAGTTTTATAGCCTTACGAATTAATACAAAATAAATTTCCCGGTGCCCGACCCGGCACCGGGTATTGCGCCATCCGCTATCAGTAGCAGAACGGGCGCGGGTTAGATTGGCTTGATGACGCCCGTGAAGAGCAGGCCCAGAAGCGCGAAGCCGATGATGATGCGGTACCAGACGAAGGGCATGTAGCTTTTCGTGGAGACCAGCTTGAGGAACACCACGATAACCGCGTAGCCGACGACGAAGGAGATCAGCGTTGCGAGCGCCGTCTGGCCCCAGCCGACCGGGTTGTCCTGGCCGATGCTTTTGAACAGCTGGTAGAAGCCCGAGCCGAAGACGGCGGGAACTGCCAGAAGGAAGGAGTAACGCGCAGCGGCTTCGCGAGTGTAGCCCAGGAGAAGGCCTGCGGTAATCGTGCCGCCGGAGCGGGAAACGCCGGGGATGAGTGCCATGGCCTGCGCGAAGCCGAAGATGATGCCATCGCGCCAGATGAGCTTGTTCAGCGGATATTTCTTCTGCCCGATCTTGTCCGCCCAGCCGAGGATGATGCCGAAGACGATCAGCATGACGGCGGTGATGTAAAGGTTGCGCAGCGAATGCTCGATGGCATCCTTGAACAGCAGGCCAAGCAGCACGATTGGAACCGAGCCGATGATGATGAGCCAGCCAAGGCGCACATCCGCCGGATCGTAAGTGCCGCCGAGCCGAAGGTTCTTGCGCAGCCACGCCATGGCAATGCGCATGATATCGGACCAAAAATAGACAAGCACCGCCAGTTCGGTGCCGATCTGGATGATGGCGGTAAACGCCGCGCCGGGGTCTTCGCCCGTTCCCAGAAACTCTCCAGCGATCCTCAGATGCGCGCTGGAGGAAATTGGCAAGAATTCCGTAAGACCTTGAATAAAACCGAGAATCGCTGCCTCGATCCAACCAATACCCATACTAGTCCGTCCCTGAGCTGAAGAATCACTGCGCGAAATTATGAAGCAATCCGGGCAGTTCCATGTTGCAGTGCAAAAATAATTGTAAGGATAGTTCACGCCGGGCGGCGCGCTGGAAATCCTTCCTCCTAACGGAGGAGAAAAGCAAGTGCCGCCTTTGCCAGTTGCCCGAATGGCGGGCGTAAAAGGCTCGGCACGCTGAAGCGTCCTTGTGAGAAAACACCCTTGGCATGGCTCATGCGACGGAAGCCCTCTATGCCGTGATAGGCACCCATACCGCTGGGGCCGACGCCGCCAAATGGCAGGTCATCCTGCGCCACATGAAGCACGGTGTTGTTGATGCCGACATTGCCGGAAGTGGTGCGAGCGCGTATCTCGCGGCAAACATCCCCCTGCTCTTCTCCGAAGATATAAAGCGCAAGCGGCCTTGGCTTTGCGTTGATATAGGCCACCACCTCGGAAACATCTCGATAGCTGCGCACAGGCAGGATAGGGCCGAAAATCTCCTCCTGCATCACCGCCATGTCGTCAGTCGGGTTCAAGACGAGTGTCGGCGTCAGCACGCGCGTCCTCGTTCCAGCCTGCGCCATTTTGCCGACTGGTTTCAGCGAGGCACCTTTCCCGCGCGCGTCCTCGAGCAACGCGTTCAGCCGGGTGAAATGCCTGTCGCTGATGATCGATGCATAATCTTTGGCTGCGATCCCATCGGGATAGGATTTCGTCACAGTCTTATCGAACGCATCGACGAAAGCCTCGACCTCCGTTTCATGGACGAAGACATAATCCGGCGCGACGCAGGTCTGCCCGGCATTGGCAAGCTTACCGAAGGTGATCGACGCCACGCTCTCCGCATTGACGTGCCCCTGTTGGATGATCGTCGGGCTCTTGCCGCCCAGCTCCAGCGTTACCGGCACAAGGTTTTCGCTTGCCGCCTTCATCACCATGCGTCCAACCTGCGTGCTGCCGGTAAAGAACAGGTGGTCGAAGGGCAAGCCGCTGAACCCGGCACCCACCTCGGCGTCGCCAAGAACCACGGAAACCTTTTCTTCCGGGAATATCCCGGCCAGCATGTCCTTCATCAACTGGCTGGTTCTCGGCGTCAATTCGGAAGGTTTCAGCATGGCGCGGTTGCCTGCGGCCAGCGCCGTTGCCAGTGGCACCATGGCCAGCAGAAATGGATAGTTCCACGGTGACATGATGCCGATGACGCCGAGTGGCTGATACTCCACCCAAGCGCGTCCTCGCTGGAAGGTTGCCGCCACATGCCGCCGTTCCGGCTTCATGAACCGCTTCAGATTGCCGCTGAGATAATCGATGGCCTGCACGACGCCGACGATATCCAAGAGCGCAGTCTCATAAGGCGAGCGCCCGCCGAAATCCGCATCGACTGCCTCTTCTATTCTCTTTCGGTACGCGGTGATGGCCTTGCGAAGCGCATTAAGATCGGCTCTTCGCTGTACGAGTGTCGGCGGGCCATTCTTGATAAAAGCATCGCGCTGCTTTTGCAGAACCTCCGCGGCGCTCATTCGGCGGCGACCATTGCGGGAGCTTCAACCGGCGGCACGATGCTTTTTGCGCCGTTCCTGCAAACCACATGCGCGTCGCCCCAACTCTTCAGCGCAGCGATTACCGGCTCCATGCTGAGGCCAAGCGGCGTCAGGCTATAATCGACGCGTGGCGGCACGACTGGGAAGACCTTGCGGGAGATCAGCCCCGCCTCTTCCAGCTCGCGAAGCTGCTTGGTCAGCATGCGTTGGGTAACGTTTGGAATGTGGCGGCGCAGCCCGTTGAAGCGCAGCGTTCCCTCGTTCAGCAGGTGATAGAGGATCACGCCTTTCCACTTGCCATCCAGAAAGCTCAGCGTGGATTCCACCGGGCATCCGGGAAAATTATCCGCCAATTTCGCGCGGGGTCTGGACATGAAAAGGCTCCGTTTTCAGTATCTTGCGGCGGCCACAGTATCCTTTTTGTACGTATATACAAAAAATGTGCATTCTTGCGACCTTTGCACATATCTATCAAATAGGCTCCAACGCCACAAGCAAAGGAGAAAGCATCATGCGCGCCATCGGTTACAAGAGCTCGAAACCCGTCACGGAAACCGACGCATTGGTCGATTTTGAACTGCCCGTGCCGGAAGCCAGGGGGCATGATCTGCTGGTGGAAGTGAAGGCCGTATCCGTCAACCCCGTCGATACCAAGGTCCGCCGCAACCAGCCGCCGGAAAGCGGCCAGACCCGCATTCTGGGCTTCGATGCCGCTGGCATCGTCAAGGCGGTGGGTGAAGGTGTCACCCTGTTCAAACCGGGCGATGAGGTTTTCTATGCGGGCGCAATCAACCGCCCCGGCTCCAACAGCGAGTTTCATCTGGTGGATGAGCGCATCGTCGGTAAAAAGCCGCACAGCCTCAGCTTCGAAGAAGCTGCCGCCCTGCCGCTGACCGCGATCACGGCCTATGAAGCGCTGTTCGATCGCCTCAAGGTAAAGGACCCTGTTGCGGGCGGCGCGAATGCGATTGTCATCATCGGCGGCGCTGGCGGCGTCGGCTCCATCGCCATCCAGCTGGCGCGGCAGTTGACCGATCTCACCATCATCGCCACCGCCTCACGCCCGGAAACGAGGGAATGGGTCGACCAACTCGGCGCGCATCACGTCATCGACCACAGCCAGCCGATTGCGCCACAGGTCGAAGCCCTCGGCCTCGGCGCCCCATCCTTCATCTTTTCGACCACCAACAGCGACGCCCACGCCGCCGATAGCGTCGCGTTGATCGCACCACAGGGACGCTATTGCCTGATCGACGACCCCGCAGGCGGCTTCGACGCCATGCCCTTCAAGCGCAAGGCAATTTCCATTCACTGGGAAATGATGTTCGCCCGCCCAGTCTTCGAAACCGCGGATATTCTGGAACAGCACAAGCTGCTGAACCACGTTTCCGAACTGGTCGATACGGGCAAGATCAAGACCACGCTGACAGACGTGTTCGGCAAGATCAACGCGGAGAACCTCATCAGGGCCCACGCGCTGATCGAAAGCGGGACGGCCAGGGGCAAGATTGTTTTGGCTGGGTTTTGATACGGAGTTGAAATCAAACCGCCTGTTGCGCAATATGTTGTGCAGCAGGCGGCCAGTTGCCCCGCTATTTTTAAGAATTGATTTTTTAACCTACTAGGTTATTTTATGGAAAAATCCGCGCCGCATACTGCGCTCGAAGATGTATGGCGATTATTGGATGAAGGCAAAGTCAGGGAAACATTCTCAGCCTTGAGCGGAGCCGCGGCTCTCGGCATGTCGCGGAGTGATATGCATGACGTCGTACGTGCCTTAAGCCTCAAGGATTTCTTCAAATCCATGACGGCCTATCACGACGAGAATGTCTGGCATGATGTCTATAAACCGGTGACGCCCTTCGGGCATCTATATGTAAAACTGATCGTATCGAACAACGTATTGATCGTGTCGTTCAAGGAGAAGTAAAATGGCTTGCCCTATTTGCGGCGCTGATGCCGTGACGAAGGAAACGCGCGACCTTGAATATTCCTACAAAGGTCAAGTCACGATTATTCCTCATGTGACGGGCACATTTTGCAGCGCTTGCGGCGAAGCCATACTGGAAGGCGAAGAGAGCGAACGCGTGAGCGCCGCGATGCTCGCTTTCAACAGACAGGTCAATGCGAGCTTTGTCGATCCGGAATTTATAGCGACGGTGCGCAAAAAGCTTTCGCTGGACCAGCGGGAAGCAGGCGATCTTTTCGGCGGTGGCGTGAATGCCTTCTCGCGTTACGAGAACGGCAAATCACGCCCGCCGCGCTCGCTTATCCAGTTGCTCAAGATATTGGAGAAGCACCCCGACCTGCTGGACGAAATTAAGGCTGCCTGAATTAGCGAAAGCGCGAAATGGTCTCCTCACGGACAATGCGTTCAACGAAGACGCAGAGCGTTTCTTTGTTAAGTGAAAACGCCCCGATACCAATGATCAATCCTCGTCCGGATCTTCCGGGCAAGGCCACGAACCAGGCTTATTCAACCCCTGTGGAAGCTTGGTCTTGTCGTCGCCGCAGGCGATGTCGATCTGTTTTTGATCGAGGCCGGTGGCGGAGGAGAGGTCGAGGCCTTCGATGCGGGTGAGAAGCAGGAAGGAGTTTTCGAAATCGATGGGGCCGGTGAATTTTGCGCCTTCGAAGCGGGCGCGGGAGAGGTTGGCCATACTGAATTTCGTGCCAGTCAGCATCGCGCCTTCGAAATCGGCACGGCCGAGTTCAGCCTTGGTGAAATCCGTATTGACCAGCTTGGCGTTCTGGAAATTGGCGCGCTGCATCTCGGCATTGACGAATTTGGCGTTTTCGGCGTTCACATCGCTGAAATCACTGCGATACGCCTCGATCTTCACGAGGTTCGCATCCTGCAATTGGGAGGATGCGAGCGAAGTGCGTATCAGCTTCGCCTTCTCGAAATTCGCCTTGTTGAGCGATGAGCCGCGCAGGTCGGTATAGGTGAAATCCGTGCCGTGCAGATCCGCACCATCCAGAATGCTGCCACCCAGCATCAGCAGGCGTTTGTTGCACTCGCTCCAATCGATCTGCGCCGCCGCATCCGCCCGACAACTGGCCGCCATGACGGGGCGACCATCGAGCGCCGCAAACGCGATAACCGCCAGCGATGCGCCGAGGGCAAACTTGATATTCTTTCGCAAAACCGAAACCATTCTGGCCAGATTCGCCATAAATCCACTCCCAAACCGCGCTATTGGAACACGTCCATCCGTGATCCTTGCTGGTTCTCCCAATACTTAGTTTATCCGTGCCGTTACTGCAAATGCTGCGCCGGTAAAGATATTCCTCCTAACCAGACCGTAGCGGATTTGTTCATGCCCTCGCTCACAGACCCAGCCGCATCGCTACTCGGCGTCCTGCATCGAGCCCGGATTCGACCTGTTTTTCAAGCCTTTCAAGCAGAAACGCAGGCGTTTCGGCCTTCTCCAGAATGCGAAAACCCAATTTTGCATAAAAAGGCGCATTGAACGGCGCGTAGCGGTCCGTCGTCAACAGGGCAAACCTCAAGCCCCGCTCCCTGCCCTGTTCCAGCAGCGCAAGCATCAGCGCGCGGCCAATGCCTTTGCCCTGCGCGGCACGCTCCACATCGACTTCCGCAATATAAAGATCACCATCGACAACCGAGCCCAGCGCAAAGCCGAGAACACGTCCATCTTCTTCCGCGACAAGAAGAAGCCCCTGATCGAGACTTGCCTGCAACAGATGAACCGGCGCAACCGCAGGCTCCAGCGAAACATTGCAAGCCTGCGCCCAGACCACAAAAGCATCGAGCTCTATTTCCGCAAGCCGCCCGAATTCGCCCTGCCGTCCCGCGCGGATAATCACCATTCTTGGGTCACCGGCATCCGTCTGACGAGCATCACATATTCGCGTAAACCGGCCCCTCGCCGCCCTGCGGTGGCACCCAGTTGATATTCTGATTGGGGTCCTTGATATCGCAGGTTTTGCAGTGGACGCAGTTTTGGGCGTTGATGACGTAGACCTCTTCGCCATCCTTTTCCACCCACTCGTAAACCCCGGCGGGACAGTAGCGCGTGGATGGTCCGGCATAGACATCGTGCTCGGAGCGCTTTTGCAGGTCCATGTCCTTCACCTGCAGGTGCACCGGCTGGTCTTCCTCGTGGTTGGTGGAGGAGAGGTAGACGGAGGAGAGACGGTCGAAGGTCAGCACGCCGTCGGGCTTCGGGTAGGCAATCGGCTTGTGGAACTTTGCCGGTTCCAGGCTCTGCGCGTCCGTTTTGCCGTGTTTCAGCGTGCCGAAAATGGAGAAGCCGAACAGCTGGTTGGTCCACATATCGAGACCGCCAAGGCCGACGCCGATGGCCGTGCCGAATTTCGACCAGAGCGGTTTGACGTTTCGAACGCGCTTCAGGTCCTTGCCGATATCACCAGCGCGCCACTCGTTCTCGATCTCGATCACTTCATCATTGGCGCGGCCTGCGGCCAGCGCTTCCGCAATCTTGTCCGCCGCCAGCATGCCGGAAAGCACGGCATTGTGGCTGCCCTTGATGCGCGGCACGTTGACGAGACCCGCCGAACAGCCGATCAGCGCGCCGCCGGGGAAAGTCAGCTTCGGCACGGACTGATAACCGCCTTCGGTAATCGCACGCGCGCCATAGGAAACGCGCTTGCCGCCTTCGAAAGTTGAGGCGATGGCCGGGTGCGTCTTGAAGCGCTGGAATTCCTCGAAAGGATAGAGATAGGGGTTCTTGTAGTTCAAGTGAACGACGAAACCGACGGCAACGAGGTTGTCTTCCAGATGATACAGGAAGGAACCGCCGCCCGTCTTCATGCCCAGCGGCCAGCCGAAGGAGTGCTGCACGAGACCCTGTTTGTGGTTCTCCGGCTTGACCTGCCAGAGCTCCTTGATGCCGATACCGTATTTCTGGACATCGCGATCCTTCTGAAGATCGAATTTCGCAATCAGCTGCTTGGCAAGCGAGCCGCGCACGCCCTCGCCGATCAGCACATATTTGCCTATCAGCGCCATGCCGCGCGTAAATGCCGGGCCGGGTTCGCCGTTGCGCTCCACGCCCATGTCACCGGTCGCAACGCCGATGACGGCGCCCTCTTCATTATAAAGCACTTCGGTTGCGGCAAAGCCCGGATAGATCTCGACACCGAGACCTTCGGCCTTTTCCGCCAGCCACCGACAGACGAGGCCAAGCGAAACAATGTAGTTGCCGTGATTGTTCATCAGCGGCGGCATTAGGAAGTTCGGCAGGCGAATGGAGCCCGCGGGCCCAAGGAACAGGAACTGGTCATCCGTGACCTTGGTCTTGAACGGATGCCCCTCCTCGTCGCGCCAGCCGGGCAGCAGGCGGTCCATGCCGATGGGGTCCACCACCGCGCCGGACAAGATATGCGCACCGACTTCGGCGCCCTTTTCCAGCACCACGACGGAAAGTTCTGGATTGACCTGTTTCAGCCGAATGGCAGCTGAGAGGCCCGCAGGGCCAGCCCCGACGATAACGACGTCGAATTCCATCGATTCGCGTTCCGGCAATTCCATTTCTTCCGTCATAGGGTCCTCATCCATTCGCCGGTCCCATCCGGCTTCTTCTTGTCATTTCGCTCCGGGCTCATTTTCAGGCCGCGGATGTCGCCATGAAAATCATGGCGCAAAGTCCGTTCCTTCTTGGCAAAGCCACAGGCCTTTGTCGAGCGTCAATAGCGCCAATTCCTGTCCCGCCGCCATCCGGTTCAAGCGAAGGGCGACAGCTACACCGACTTACGTTTACGTAATATGCAGGTTAGCCCAGCCCTTGCGCTGCGGTCAAGCGCGGATTACGGCTGCATCCGAACCTTACCACGGCAGAGTTTCGGAACCGAACATGACCAAAACCCCTCAAGAACTGGCGGAAGTGCTGCGCCTGCTCCACCCGGATTTGCATGTGTCCAGCCCGGATGCGCTGGCCGGTCGCGATCCCGGCGAGCATCCGAAAAATCTTGATGCGGGCGTCATGGCGAGCCCCTCCTCCACCGAAGCTGCGGCAGCGCTCATCTGCTGGTGCAATGAGCAAGATGTCGTGATTGTGCCGCAAGGCGGGCGCACGGGCCTTGCCGGTGGGTGCGAAAGCAGGCCGGGCGACATCATCCTGTCTTCCGCGCGGCTGAATGCCATCGAGGCCATCAATGTGGAAGAGCGCACGGCCATCGTGCAGGCGGGTGTCGGGCTGCAAGCGCTTCAGGAAGCCGCTGCCCTTCATGGGCTCACGCCCGGCATCGATCTGCCCTCTCGCGGCACCGCCACACTGGGCGGCATGGCATCCACCAATGCAGGCGGGCTGCTCGCCTTTCGCAACGGCGTCATGCGTCATCAGATACTGGGTATCGAAGCGATCCTGCCGGATGGCAGCGTCTTTTCGGATATGACCCGCGTCGTAAAAGTCAGCGCCGGGCCGGACCTCAAACATCTGCT
>JAAIGF010141981.1_pt1 | contig 15825 bp, 13 predicted proteins | sample 6487441 | NCBI WGS metagenome assembly JAAIGF01 (sample SAMN13974129, study PRJNA590717) | phyllosphere metagenome | biome: pepper field; feature: multiple bacterial spot infested pepper fields; material: pepper leaves; isolation source: leaves from pepper fields | host: Capsicum annuum ... | reverse complement strand
TCGGGAAAGCGCCGGGCGTTCTGCGTGGCCAGATAGGCCAGGTTCATTGCGCCACGGGATACGGCGGGCTGATGGATCTTCATTTCACCCGCTCCAGAATCGACACGTAGTTGACCACCGCCGCACCGCCCATGTTGAACACGCCGGCCAGCTCGGCTTTCGGCAGTTGCATGTCGCCGGCTTCGCCCATCAGTTGCATGGCCGCCATCACGTGCATCGACACGCCGGTCGCGCCCAGGGGATGCCCCTTGGCCTTCAGGCCGCCCGACACGTTGACCGGCAGCTTGCCGTCGCGCTGGGTCACCCCGTCGCGGATCACGCGCCACCCTTCCCCGGGCTTGGCCAGGCCCATGGCCTCGTACTCGATCATTTCGGCCAGGGTGAAGCAGTCGTGCGTTTCCACCAGCGACAGGTCGTCGAGCGTCACGCCCGCCTCGTCGCGCGCCTTGTCCCAGGCACGGCGCGCGCCGTCGAAGGCAATCGGGTCGCGCTGCGACAGCGGCATGAAGTCGTTGACGTGGACGCGCGAACGGAAGCGAAGTGCGCGGCTCAGGGTGACCGCCGTTTCTTCGTCGGCCACCACCAGCGCTGCCGCGCCGTCGGACACCATCGAGCAATCGGTGCGCCGCAGCGGTCCCGCCGCCAGCGGGTTGCGATCCGACACGGTGCTGCAGAACGACAGGTCCAGCGCCTTGCGTACGTGGGCGAACGGGTTGCGTACGGCGTTGGCGTGATTCTTGGCGGCGATCATGGCGAGTTCCTCGCTGTGATCGCCATGCCGCTGGAAATACTCCTCGGCAAGCCTGCCGAAGATGCCGGCGAAGCCTTGCGGATTCTCTTCTTCCTTGCGATAGCACCCGCTGAGCAGCACCTCGGGGATCTTCTGCGAGGGCAGCGCCGTCATCTTTTCCGCACCGATCACCAGGGCGATGCGGCCGCGCCCGCTTTCGATGAAATCCAGCGCCGCATGCAGGGCGGCGCTGCCGGTCGCGCATGCATTCTCGACGTGGACGGAAGGGGTGAACCGCAATTCCGGCACGCTCAGCGACACCAGCCCCGCCTCGAAGCCCTGCGGTGTCAGTCCGTTGTTGAAAACGCCGACGGACACGAAGTCGACATCCTCTGGCGCAACGCCAGCGTGATCGAGTGCGGGACGGGCCACGCTGGCAATCAGCCCTTCGACGTCGGGGGTATCCAGCTTTCCAAAAGGCGTGTGTGACCAGCCGACGATAACGGCGCGCTTCGCCATGACGGATGCTCCAGAGGTGGGGTTGGCGGCCCAGGCGCTGCCTGGGCCTATGGAAGAAAGACGCGGCGGCTAGAGAGCAACCGTCGAGATCCAGGGCACGGCGGCGATGACCAGCGTTCCCACGATGAGTGCGACCAGGTAGCCCCAGATCGCGCCGATGACTTCGTCGGGTTTGGCCCCGCCGATCTTGCAGGCAATGTAGAACCCCACGCCCACGGGCGGCATCATCAGGCCGACGTTCATGGCGCAGACGATCACCATGGCGTAGTGCACGTCATGGATGCCCAGGGTCTTGGCGATCGGGAACATGATCGGCGCCAGCAACAGCACCGCAGGCAGCCCTTCGAGCAGGCAACCCAGCACCACGAACACGATGATGGTCACGATCATGAAGCTGAAGACGCCACCCGGCAGCGTCGACAGGAACAGCGACAACTGCTGGACGATGCCGCTCTGCGTGATGGCCCAGGCCATGCCCGAGGCCGCGCCCAGCACCAGCAACACCGTGCCCGACAGGGCGGCCGTGTCGACCAGCATCCGGTAGATCTTGCCGGGGCTCAGTCCCCCGTATAGCAGATGCCCGATCACCATGGCGTAGACCACGGCGACGGTGGACACCTCGGTGGCCGTGGCCACGCCCTCGCCCACCAGGCTGCGGATCAGGAACGGCAGCACCAGGGCCGGACCCGCGATCAGCAGCAAACGGCCGACCAGGCTCATCGGCGCGCGCTTCGCGCCTTTCATGTCCTCGTGGCGAGCCTTCCAGCGCGCCAGGATCATGAGCATCAGCAGCAGCACCATGGCCACCACGAAACCCGCATTGAACAGGCCCGCGATCGACACGCCCGCCACCGCGCCCAGCACGATCAGCACGATGCTGGGCGGCACGGTGTCGGCCATGGCCGCGCCGGTGGCAAGCAGGGCCACCATGTCGCGCGACTTGTGACCGCGTCGCTTCATTTCCGGGAACAGTGCCGGTGCCACCGTCGCCATGTCGGACACCTTGGAACCGGAGATGCCCGAAACGATGAACAACGACCCCAGCAGCACGTAGGACATGCCGGCCTTGACGTGCCCCAGCAAGGACGCCAGGAAGTTGACGATGGCCTTGCCCATGCCGGTGGCATCGAGCACGCAGCCCAGCAACACGAAGATGGGCACCGACACCAGCACCAGGCTGGAGATGCCTTCGTCCATGCGCCCAATGACGATCAGCAACGGCACGTGGGTAGCGAACGCCAGGTAGCTAATCGTGCCCGCGGCGAAACAGAAAGCGATCGGTACGCCCGCCGCCAGGGACACGGCGACGAATCCCACCAGGAAAATGGCGATGTTGAGCGTGCCCAGCTTGATCAACTGCGGCGAGAACGTCCAGCACAGCGCGGCAATCGCGGCCACCAGCACGGCCGCCACGGCCAGGGGCTGCTTGCGGACCGTCCGCCCGGCAAAGGCCACCACCATCACCAGCATGCCCACGATGCCGAAGAGCAGCGCCATGACGCGGAAGGTGTTGGGGATGCCCATGGCGGGCGTGCTGATGAACCATTCCTCGTGGGCGTAGGTGTAGGCAGGTTCGATCAGTGCCAGCAGGACGGCCACCATGGCGACCAGCGCGAACGCATGCACGTATTCACGCAGCTTCTCGGGCAGCATGTCCACGAACACCCCCAACCGGAGGTGCTCGTTGCGGTAGACGGCGATCACCGAGCCGATCATCGCCAGCCACAGGAACTGCAGCGAGATGACCTCGTCCAGCCAGACGATCGGATGGGCGAAGAAATACCGCGACAGCACCCCGGTGAACAACAGCAGCGTGATCGCCCCGCCCAGCAAGGCCGCCACGGCCTCCAGCACCTTCATCCACACCGGGCGGACGCTCGTCGCTTCGTCGGACGACGACAGCACGGCGAAGGTGTCGACGGGTGGTGCCGAAGCAGCCAGGACGTCGCCTTTGACAGTGTCGGCCATGGCGGTACCCATCAGCCCAGCTTGCCCACGTACTTCTCGAGCGTCGCCCAGGCTTCATCGCCGAACTTGTTCTTCCACTCGACGTAGTAGCCGGCCGTGCGCAGCTTGTCGCGGAACGGATCGGTGCTCTGCGGCGTATTGAAGATCATGCCGCCAGCGGCAAGCTGCTCCTTGAGCGTCGCATTGAGCGCCACCACGTCGGCACGCTGCGCCTCGGCGGCCGCATTCAAGTGCTTGGCGGCGATCTCGCGGATCGGTGCCGGCAGGCGCTCCCAGGCACGGCGGTTGGCCAGCAGCCAGTAGCCGTCCCACATGTGGTTGGTCATCGAGCAATACTTCTGCACTTCCGCCAGCTTCAGCACCGAAATGACTGCGAGCGGGTTCTCCTGCGCGTCGACCACCTTGGTCTGCAAGGCGGTGTACATCTCGGACGCGTTGATGGACGCAGGCGCCGAATCGAAGGCCTTGAACATCGACGTCCACATCGGGGACACGGGCACACGCACCTTCAGTCCACGTAGGTCGTCTGGCCCGTTGATCGGCTTCGCGGACGTCGTCATCTGGCGGAAGCCGTTGTTCCAGATCTTGTCCATGGCCACCAGATTGGCCTTGGCGATCTGGCCACGCACATAGGCGCCGACTCCGCCGTCCATGGCCTTCCACACCGCATCGTGGTCCTGGAAGGCGAACCCCACGCCGTTGATGGCGGCCGCAGGCACCAGCGTCGACAGAATCAGGCCCGACAGCGTGAAGAATTCGACGCCGCCTGCGCGCAACTGGCTCAGCGTGTCGGTGTCGTTGCCCAGCTGGTTGCTGGGAAAGAGCTGGATCTCGAAGCGCCCTTTGGTTTCGGTACGGATGGCATCCGCCGCTTCCTTGGCACGGATGTTCAGCGGATGGGTCGGCGGCAGGTTGGTGGCGAACTTGTAGGTGAACTCGGCCGACTGGCCAAAGGCCATCCTCATGGGCACGGCACCGGCGGCCACGGCGATGGCAGCACCTTGGATGAGCTTGCGACGGGTGATGGTCATACTGAGGTCTCCACGATCTTTTCTAGTTGGTATGAGCAGCTTGTGTGGCGTTACCCGGCGCTATTGCGACGCCGTCTTGTCGAACATGTCCGGCACCAGCACGCCTGCAGCGATAAACCCGCCATCGATGGCAAGCGTGTGGCCGGTGACATAACTGGCTTCGTCCGATGCCAGGAAAATGACGCCGCTGGCAATCTCGTCTGGTTTGCCATAGCGACGCATCGGCACCAGCGTGCCATATCTGGCACGTGTCGAATCGCTGTGCAGGGTTTGCACCATTGGCGTATCCACGGGACCGGGCGCAACCGCATTGACGGTGATTCCCCATTCGGCTTCTTCGATGGCGAATTGCTTGGTCATCGCGATCAAGGCGGCTTTCGAGGTGCCGTAGGCCATACGGCCGGTTCCCGCGCGCAGTCCACTGATGGACGCAACATTGACGATGCGGCCCCAGCCCGACTGACGCATGTGCGGCAAGGCGTGCTGCATGATCAGCATCGGGGCGGTCACGTTGACCGCCATGGTCTTTTGCCACTGAGATAACCCGCATTCCCCGGCAGGTGCCAGGTCGGCAATACCCGCGTTGTTGACGACGATATCCGGGAGGCCGAATTCAGCCGTCAGCGATGGCAGCGATTCGCGCAGACCAGGTCCATCGGCCAGATCGACGACACAGGACTTGGCACGCCCGCCAGCAGCGTTGATACCGTCGACCACGCCTTGCGCCGCGCTGGCATCCCTGTCCACGACATAAACACTGACGCCTGACTTGAGTGCCAGTTTCTCAGCAACATTGCGACCGATGCCGCTAGCTGCGCCAGTAACGAAAGCAACGCGAGATTTATGTGAGCCAGTCATGTCGCTGAGAGTTGATTAATCGGAGGAAAACGGACGGCCTGTTTTTTGCTGCAGGTTCACCATGTGAGTCGTTGAGGAAAGTATGCGTGCGGGCGAGCCTCGAATATCGAAGAATGTGCAGTCAAAGCAGGAATGCGATTTACTATGTGAACCACCCCGCTAGGGTTCCCCCGGGAATGGCGGACATCCTTGAGGGTTAACTCGCAAATCGAGCCATGTGGTTGTCGTACTGTGCGTCGGCATGGTCGACAATCAGGTCGAACCGGGTGATCCGGCAGCGGCGTTCTTGCTCTGGCGCCGCAGATGGGCGGTCAACTGCCGGCCCTGTGAAGGAGCCGCCAGACGGCAGCTCCGCCATCTCGTTGCGAGATGGCGATCAGTGTTCATCAGACCAAATAAAAAAGCCGGCTCACCCGAAGGTGAACCGGCTTTTCAGACCGACGGTTGGCAGTTTCAGCTTTGGGCCGACACGGCAACCTTGGGCGGCTGGCCTTCGCCATAGATGAGCAGAGGTTTGCCCTCGCCCGTCACCGCGTTTTCATCGAGCACCACCTTGACGATGTTGCGCTGCGTGGGCAGCTCGTACATCGTTTCCAGCAATGCGGCTTCGATGATGGAACGCAGTCCGCGCGCACCAGTCTTGCGCTTCAATGCCTTCTGTGCGATTGCCAGCAACGCCTGCGGACGCACATCGAGTTCAGCGCCTTCCATGGCCAGGAGCTTCTGGAACTGCTTGACCAGCGCGTTCTTGGGCTCGACCAGGATCTGGATCAGCGCTTCTTCGTTCAGCTCGGCCAACGTGGCCACCACCGGCAGACGGCCAACCAGTTCGGGAATGATGCCGAACTTGATGATGTCTTCCGGTTCGACTTCACCGAACAGGTCGCTGACCGTACGTTCCGATTGCGCCTTGACCGACGCCGAGAAGCCGATACCCGACTTTTCGGTACGGCTGCGGATGACCTTTTCCAGGCCATCGAACGCGCCACCGCAGATGAACAGGATGTTCGTGGTGTCGATCTGCACGAAATCCTGGTTCGGGTGCTTGCGCCCCCCTTGCGGCGGCACCGATGCCACGGTGCCTTCGATCAGCTTCAGCAATGCCTGCTGCACGCCTTCACCCGAGACGTCACGCGTGATCGACGGGTTGTCGGCCTTGCGCGAGATCTTGTCGATTTCGTCGATGTAGACGATACCGCGCTGCGCTTTCTCAACGTCGTAATTGCAGTTCTGCAGCAGCTTCTGGATGATGTTCTCGACGTCTTCCCCGACGTAACCGGCTTCGGTCAGCGTCGTGGCGTCAGCCATCACGAACGGCACATCCAGCAGGCGGGCGAGCGTCTGCGCGAGCAAGGTCTTGCCCGAGCCGGTCGGCCCGATCAAGAGGATGTTGCTCTTGGCCAGTTCGACGTCGTCCTTGTTGCCACCGGCGTGACGAATCCGCTTGTAGTGGTTGTACACCGCCACGGCCAGGATGCGCTTGGCATGCGCCTGACCGATCACGTACTGATCGAGGATCTCTTTGATCTCGGCAGGCGTGGGCAGCTCCGTCTTGGTGCCACCGGCGGCATCCGCGCCCACCTCGTCGCGGATGATGTCATTGCACAGGTCGATGCACTCGTCGCAGATGAACACCGACGGGCCCGCAATCAGCTTGCGGACTTCGTGCTGGCTCTTGCCGCAGAACGAGCAATACAGCAGCTTTTCGTTCGACCCTTTCTTTTCTGACATGCTCAGCCCTATTCAGAACGCGAGGTGAGGACCTTGTCTACCAAGCCATACGATACTGCATCCTCGGCCGACATGAAGTTGTCGCGCTCGGTGTCGAGTTCGATGCGTTCCACCGGCTGGCCGGTGTTTTCGGACAGGATGCGATTCAGGCGGCTGCGAAGGTCGAGAATTTCGCGTGCCTGGATCTGGATGTCGGAGGCCTGGCCTTGGGCACCACCCGAGGGTTGATGGATCATGATGCGGGAGTTGGGCAACGAGAAGCGCTTGCCCTTCTTGCCCGCGGCCAGCAGGAACGCGCCCATGCTGGCGGCGATGCCGGTGCACAGCGTGGACACGTCCGGCTTGACGAACTGCATGGTGTCGTAGATGGCCAGACCGGCATACACCGACCCGCCAGGCGAGTTGATGTACAGCGAGATGTCCTTGTCGGGGTTTTCCGACTCGAGGAACAGCAACTGGGCCACCACGAGGTTGGCGGTCTGGTCGGCAACGGGGCCGACCATGAACACCACACGTTCCTTCAGCAAGCGCGAGTAGATATCGTACGAACGCTCACCGCGTCCCGATTGCTCGACGACCATCGGGATGTAATTCAGCGATCTGGGGCCGAGCGACTCGGTCCCGTACATCGATGCGTAGAAATCTACAAAGCGCTGCATATCAGGCGGTTCCCATCAATTCGTCGAAGCTGACTTGTTCGGTGTTGACCTTGGCCTTGGCCAGCACGTGCTCGACAACGTTGTCTTCCAGCACGACGGCTTCGACTTCGCTGCGGCGACGCTTGTCGGCCAGGTAGTAGCTGATGACTTCAGCAGGACGCTCGTAGTTCTGCGAGAACTCCTCGATCTTGGCGCGGACCTGTTCGGGCTTGGCCTGCAGGTTTTCGCTCTGCACCAGTTCCGACACGATCAGGCCCAGGCGCACGCGGCGCTCGGATTCCGGCGTGAAGGCTTCGGCCGGGATCGGCATCGAATCGGCGTTCGGCACACCGCGCGACTTCAGGTCTTCGCGGGCAGCGGCGACGCGGCGCTCGGTGTCGTCGGCAACCAGCGACTTCGGCACGTCGAATTCGGCAGCCTTGATCAGGCCATCCATCACGCTTTGCTTGGTGCGGGCCAGCAGGCGGCTCTTGACTTCGCGTTCCAGGTTGGCACGGATGTCGGCGCGCAGCTTCTCGACGTCACCTTCGGTCTGGCCCAGTTGCTTGGCGAACTCGGCGTCGACTTCGGGCAGCACGCCTTCTTCGACCTTCTTGATGGTGATCGAGAACTCGGCGGTCTTGCCAGCGACGTCGGCCGAGCCGTAGTCGGCCGGGAAGGCCAGCGGGAAGGTCTTGGTGTCGCCAGCCTTCAGGCCACGGGCGGCATCTTCGAACTCGGGCAGCATGCGGCCCTGGCCCAGGACGAACGAGAAATCTTCAGCGGTGCCGCCTTCGAACGCGACGTCGTCGATCTTGCCGACGAAGTCCAGCGTGATGCGGTCGTTGTCGGCAGCTGCACGGCCTTCGCGCTCGGCGAAGTTCACGCGCTGCTTGCGCAGGATGTCGAGCGTACGGTCGATTTCGGTGTCGCCCACGCTGGCTTCGGCCTTGGTGACTTCGACGCTGGCCAGATCGTTGATCTTGACTTCCGGGTACACCTCGAAGGTGGCCGAGAACACGACGTGGTCAGCCTCTTCGGCATCGGCCTTGGGCTCGACACGGGGGGCGCCCGCGACGCGCAGCTTGGATTCGACGACGGCGCTTTCGAAGGCCTCGCCGATCTTGGCGTTGATCACGTCCAGACGCAGCTCGGGGCCGTACGTGCGGGTGATCATGGCCATCGGGACCTTGCCGGGACGGAAACCGGGCATCTTGGCGGTGCGAGCCAGACGCTTGAGGCGCGAGTCGACTTCCTTTTCGACGTCAGCAACCGGAACAGACAGATCCACACGGCGCTCGAGGCCGGACAGCGTTTCAACCACAGGCATGCAAAAACCTATATCTAAGAGTTGGAAGGTGGGCATGCACCGGCTCGTCGAGCTTCAAGACGATGTACCGGACGCTGCATGGCACAGGCTTGCATGACACGAATACGTTCATGCTGGCCACTCCTGCGCCACAAAAGGTGAATGATAGCGTAAACCGCCAAATCCCTTGCAGCACTGCCCAGGAAGTGCTGGGCAGGCGCGAATTTGCTGATGGTTGGGTCTTGGACGCAAAGAACAAGGGCGGACCTCGCTCATTCCGAGAAAAATTGCGGTTCTGCATGCCGTCAAAAAGCAAAAAGCATGGTCACCATGCGCGGACCATGCTTTTTGTTCCGAAGAGCATCGGGTCTGGTCGACCCGACCGGTGATCAGACTTCCGGTTCAGGTTTCCGAACCGGTGACGGGGCCGCCGTTTCGCGCTGCGACGCCGCGGCAATCAAAGCCGCACCGCTGGCCGCAGCGAACGATCCGCCATGCCAGGCGGGTTGAACCGCACCGTCAGGCCCGGGTGTGGTTTCGGTGCGTTCGCGGGCCAGGTCCTGCGCGGCCTCGGTGGCGGCGACTTCCAGCGCCTCTGCGCTGGTGGGCAGGCCGATTGCCGTGGACAAGGCCGCGAACTGTGCCGCCACGACATGCAATGCGCCCGCGAACGGTACGGACTGGGCTTGCACGTCCGGATCGGTATGCAGGCGTTCGAGGAAAGGAATCAGATTGTCTGCCATGTCACGCTCCTTGCGAAATCCGGAAAGGCGCCGCGAACACACGGCGCGTGAACGTTCACGCAGCTTTCATGCCCGAGCGTCGCTGGCGGCGTTTGCCTGCCGGTAGACCAGGCTGGCAGCCGTCAGATCCTCCAGCGCGGTTCCCACCGCCTTGAACACCGTGATCTCGTCATCGTTGCGCCGGCCTGGCACTTCCCCTCGGCAAAGCGCGGCCAAGGTGCCAACGATGTCCGAGGGCGAAAAACGCCCGGTGGCGAACGCATCGAGCAGGTCGCCCGCCTTGGTCGGCGCCTCTTCCGTGTCGACGAATACACGGTTGCCGATCAGGCACTCGGGATCGGCTTCCCGCATGACTGGCTTGAAACTGCCGATCAGGTCCAGGTGCACGCCAGGGCGCAGCCACTCCCCCCGAATCAGCGGCGCCTCTGCCAGCGTGGCGCAACTGATGATGTCCGCCCGCTTTGCCGCGGCTTCCAGGTCGTCGACGATCCGCACGACGATACTGGCCTCGCGCCACTGGGCTGCCAGTCGATGGGCGCTTTCCGGCCGCACGTTCCAGAGATCGACTTCCCGAATCGGACGAACAGTGCGCATGGCATCGGGGATCAGGCTGGCGACGCGGCCGGTGCCCAGAACCAGCAGCCGCTGCGCATCCTGCCGCGCCAGGAAGTCGGCGCCCAGGGCGGCGGCGGCAGCCGTGCGCCGCGAGGTGATTTCGTCCCCGTCCAGGCGCGCCAGCGGCACCCCCGTTCGGGCGTCGTACAGCACGTAGACCGAATGCAGGCCGGGCAGATCGTGCCGACGGTTGTTGGGATAGATGCCGACCGTCTTGATGCCCAGAAAGCCCTCATCATTCCAGGCCGGCATGATGAGCAAGGTGCCGCTGTCGGCCCCCTGCCCCACTTGATGAACATGACGGGCCGGCACCTCGCAGCCTTTGGCGAATGCCGCACGCAGTGCGGGCACCAGGCTGTCGAACGTCAAGGCGGCACGCGTGCGTGCCGCGTCGATCTCCTGCATACGGTCTTCTCCTTGCGGCGCCCGGGAGGGCGCCCCAGGCTCAGCCGATGGTCATGAGGTTGGCGTTGCCACCCGCCGCGGCCGTGTTGACGCTGACCGACCGTTCGGCCAGCAGACGATCCAGCACATAGTCCTGGCCGACCGCGATCGCTTCGGACGACAGGCCCTGCACCGACACCAGCGCGCCCGGACGCTCGGCCACCTCGATGTTCAGACGACGCAGCGCGTCGCTGTCACCCTCGAACAATACCGCACCGATGACTGGCGGCCACTCGGCAGCACGATTACCGACCCGCTCGACCTGATCCTTCAGACCAGCCGGGATCGTTTCCCACACGGCATCGGCGGCCGTGCCACCCGCCAGCAGCGCGCGGTTGCCCGTGGCGAACGCCGTGGTCAGTTGAACGATGGCGCCAATTTCCGTCGCAGCCACGCACACGACCGGACCGCGCGCATCCAGGCGGTAGCTGTTGCGCTCGCCGGTCGGACCGGGCAACACGCATTCACCACCGATGCCCGACAGTGCGGCCAGACGATCGCAGCGTGCCGCTTCGTCCGCCAACCCGCGCTGCGTGAGCGCCTCGCGCCAGCGCGCCAGCGGCTGCACCCGACGCGGATCGGTGTGCAACTGCGGACGCGGTTGCGCCGGGGCCACGGCCAGCAAGCGCCGCAGGTACAACGGGCCGCCCGCCTTGGGACCGGTGCCCGACAGCCCTTCGCCGCCGAACGGTTGCACGCCGACCACGGCGCCCACCACATTGCGGTTCACGTAGATGTTGCCGGCATGGATGCGGCTGGTGACGCGCGCAATGGTTTCGTCGATGCGGGTATGCACGCCGAAGGTCAGTCCATAGCCGGTGGCGTTGATGGTGTCGACCAGGCGATCGAGGTTGGCGCGCTTGTAGCGCAGCACGTGCAGGACGGGCCCGAACACTTCCCGCTCCAGCGACGCGACATCGTCGATCTCGATCAGCGTGGGCGGCACGAACGTGCCCTGGGCACACTCGGCGGGCAGCGGCAGTTGCTGTACCGGACGGCTGGCATCGCGCATGGTCTGGATGTGACGCAGGATGTTGTCACGCGCCTCGCTGTCGATCACGGGGCCCACGTCCACCGACAGGCGATCCGGATTGCCCACGGCCAGTTCCTGCATCGCACCCTTGAGCATGGTCAGGATGCGATCGGCCGCCTCTTCCTGCAGGCACAGGATGCGCAGGGCCGAGCAACGCTGGCCTGCCGAGTCGAAGGCAGAATTCAGCACATCGCCCACGACCTGTTCGGCCAGGGCCGACGAGTCGACCACCATGGCGTTCTGGCCGCCCGTTTCGGCGATCAGCGGAATGGTGTGGCCGTGGTCGTCCAGACGCTGGGCCAGCGTGCGAGCGATGATGCGCGCGACCTCGGTCGACCCCGTGAACATGACGGCACGCACGCGTGCGTCGCCGGTCAGGGCCGCGCCCACCACTTCGCCGGTACCCGGCAGCAGTTGCACGGCACCGGCCGGCACGCCTGCCTGGCGCAGGATACGCACGGCTTCGGCAGCGATCAGCGGCGTCTGTTCGGCCGGCTTGGCGATCACCGTGTTGCCCGCCGCCAGCGCGGCCGCGACCTGCCCCACGAAGATGGCGAGCGGGAAATTCCACGGGCTGATGCACACCACCGGTCCAAGCGGGCGATGCGTGTCGTTCGAGAACTCGCTCTGGATCTGCGCCGCGTAGTAACGCAGGAAATCGACGGCTTCGCGCACTTCGGCCACCGCATTGGGCAGCGACTTGCCCGCTTCGCGCACGATCAGGCCGAGCAGGCCCTGCATCTGCGTTTCCAGCAGCAAGGCGGCACGCGACAGGCACTCGGCGCGTTCGCGCACAGGCGTGGCCTGCCAGATGGGGCCGGCGTCGATGGCATCGCGCAGAGCGGCGTCCACGTCCTGCGCATCGGCCTCGATGACGAAGCCCACCACGTCGCGATGATCCGACGGATTGCGCACCGGACGTGCCCGGGCGGTATCGATGGCGCGGTCGTTGCCCAGCAGCGGGCCTGCCTGCCAGGGCGACGCGGTGCCAGCCAGCAGCGCCGACGACAGCGACGCCAGGCGATGCTCGTTGGACAGATCGAGTCCGGCCGAATTCAGGCGCTCTGCCCCGTACAGATCGCGAGGCAGTGCAATGCGAGCGTGTGGCGCGCCCGGCGGATCGATGGCTTCGACCTCGGCCACCGGATCGGTCACCAGCGAATCGACACTGATGGAATCGTCGCCGATGCGGTTCACGAACGAGGTGTTGGCGCCGTTTTCCAGCAGTCGGCGCACCAGGTAGGCCAGCAGGGTTTCATGCGTCCCCACCGGCGCATAGATACGGCACGGGCGGTTCAGCTTGCCTTCGGACAGCGGACCGGTCACTTCTTCGTACAGCGGCTCGCCCATGCCGTGCAGGCACTGGAACTCGTACTGACCAGGGTAGTAGTTGCTGCCCGCCATGTGATAGATGGCCGACAGGGTATGCGCATTGTGCGTGGCGAACTGCGGGAACACGGCATCCGGGGCGCCCAGCAACTTGCGCGCGCACGCCAGGAACGACACGTCGGTGTACACCTTGCGCGTGTAGACGGGGTAGCCTTCCAGACCGTCGACCTGGGCGCGCTTGATCTCGCTGTCCCAGTAGGCGCCCTTGACCAGGCGCACCATCACGCGATGGCGTGTGCGACGGGCCAGGTCGATGACGAAGTCGATGACGTGCGGCGCGCGCTTCTGATAGGCCTGGATCACGAACCCGATGCCGTTCCAGCCCGCCAGTTCCGGCGCGACGCACAGCGCCTCCAGCAGATCCAGCGACAGCTCCAGGCGATCGGCCTCTTCGGCGTCGATGTTCAGGCCGATGTCGTAGTGGCGCGCCAACACGGCCAGCGACTTCACGCGCGGCAGCAGCTCGGTGAAGACCCGATCCTGCTGTGCCCGCGAATAGCGCGGATGCAGTGCCGACAGCTTGATCGAGATACCCGGCCCTTCATAGATACCGCGCCCCGCCGCCGCCTTGCCGATGGCATGGATGGCCTGTTCGTACGATGCCAGATAGACCTGCGCATCCTCTTCCGTCGTGGCCGCCTCGCCCAGCATGTCGTAGGAATAGCGGAAGCCCTTGGCTTCGTACTTGCGGCTGTTGGCCAGGGCCTCGGAAATGCGCTCGCCGGTGACGAACTGCTCGCCCATCATCCGCATCGCCATGTCCACGCCCTTGCGGATCAGCGGCTCGCCACCCTTGCCGATCATGCGCGTCAAGGCTGACGACAGCCCGGCTTCGCTGGTCGTGCTGACCAGCTTGCCGGTGATCATCAGGCCCCACGAGGCTGCGTTGACGAACATCGACTGCGAGTGTCCGGTATGCGCCTGCCAGTCGCCATGGGCGACCTTGTCGCGGATCAGCGCGTCGCGCGTGGCCTTGTCCGGAATGCGAAGCAGAGCCTCGGCCAGGCACATCAGGGCCACGCCTTCCTGGCTGGACAGCGAGAACTCCTGAATCAGACCCTCGACGCCGCCGCCCTTGCGCTTGCCGCGCAGCGCCACCACGAGCTTCTTCGCCAGCGCCTGGATCTCGGCGCTGCGTTCCTGCCGCGCCTGGCCCAACAGCATGGCCACGGCTTCCGCTTCTGGACGGCGGTAGGCAGAGGTGATGGCAGCACGCAGCACCGACTGCGGCCCAAGGGTCTGGGCAAATTCGAGGAACGGTTGATACACCGCATCCCCCGTTGCTCCCTCCTCACCCTCGGCTGTCGCAGCTTCCACCAAATGGGTCAGTTCAGCCGGCATCCGCCCTTGCTCGATCTGATCCAGATAGTTGAAGATGGCTTGTTTGATCAGCCAGTGCGGCGTGCGATCGATACGTTGGGCCGCATTCTTCAAACGCGTGCGAAGTTGGTCGTCGACCTTGACGCCAAGGGTAGTGCTGGCCATGAGGGGCTCCAGAGCGAGATGCGGCATCTTACGCCAAGGTGCAACCTTTTGGCAGCAGGTATCGACTCGGGTTGCACCCTATGGCACAACCCGCGGCGTGCTTGTCCGGCGTGGGGACGCTCATTACACTTCGCGGCGGGAAACTTCTGGTTACCCTCTGCCCGTTTTTACTTCACAGCGTCGCCCGACAATGTCATCAGCCCGCAGTTGGCTTTGGAGAAGGAACATGCGCAAGATCATTGCCACGGCGCTCGTCGTCAGTACGCTTGGGTTCGCAGCCGCCCCAGCGCCGGCTGCTGCACACGGCCGGGGTGGCGCGGTTGCCGGTGCGCTCATCGGTGGCGCCTTGCTGGGCGCCGCCATCGGTGCGTCATCGTCGGCACGGTCGGAGACCATCGTGGTCGAACGCGCACCGCGCGTCATCTATAGCCAGCCTGCGCCTACCGCGTGCTGGGACCCTTATGCGGGCGCTTATGTGCCCTGCTATGCGCCGGCACCTCCGCCCGTGCGTTATTACGCCCCACCCCCGCCGCGTTACTACAACTACGGTCCGCCAGCGGCGTACTACCGCCATGGCTGGTAATCGACGCCGGAATGCAAAAGCGCGCCGAGTCTATCGACCGGCGCGCTGAATTCAGACGAAAAATGTAGGAGCGTTGCCGTTCAGGAAACGCTTGCTGTCGGCGTGCGCGGGTTGCGCACGGCCTGATTGCGTGTCGCGTCCGCTCTGCGGCGCACGCGCGGTAAAGGGGTCGCACCTGGGGCCTGGCGCGCGACAGGGTCGCGGGCTGCAATGGAACCGGGAGCAGTGCTGGTGCAGGTTTCGTGACCTACGCCTGCCTGTTCGAGGTAGGCGCGTGACTTGAAGGGGAAGCGAGCGGCTTGCATGGCGGCTCCTGCGTTGGCCCGTGCGAGTATGGTCACTCGAGCAAAATCCGGGCCACCCCAGCTTTCCCGTTCAGACTTGACACAGCGGCCGAGCCAAACGCGCACCAACCTGCAAAAGTTGCAAGAAGGTGCACGGATTTACCTGCTGTCGAGCGTGACGCCCATCAAACTGGCAGCATTACTTCTGATCTTTGGCGCCGCGATCGATATCCTGGGCCTGCCGCGACGGATCTTCGTTGTGAAAACCGCCATAACTGCTCTGGCCCGGATCGGCACTGCGACTGGTGATCTGTTCGCCGTCGCGCGCCGCATGGGCGCCGTCACGTTTCTGCGTAGCCTGCTCGGCGGCGGGCGGAACGGGCTTGCTGGCTTGATCGGTCATGAAGCTCTCCTGACAAGGCGGGCAATGCCGCAAACCCTTTCACGCGCAAGGCATATGCCCGT
>JAAIGF010009052.1_pt1 | contig 15863 bp, 17 predicted proteins | sample 6487441 | NCBI WGS metagenome assembly JAAIGF01 (sample SAMN13974129, study PRJNA590717) | phyllosphere metagenome | biome: pepper field; feature: multiple bacterial spot infested pepper fields; material: pepper leaves; isolation source: leaves from pepper fields | host: Capsicum annuum ... | reverse complement strand
CTGCTCATCCTCACCCTCACCGCGATCCAGTTCGGCGTGCTCGAGCGGAAGGTCAACTACCGATGAAACTCTCCCGCGCACTCCTGTTCCTCTACCTCGCCACGGTCGCCGCGATCGTCGTGATCCCACTCGCCTACGTGCTGTTCGGCGCGATCCGCCCTGCACCGTCGATCACCGGCACGCTCGCCGACCTCATCCCGACCGGGCTGACCTTCGACAACTTCGCCTCGGCCTTCGACCGGGCGCCACTGCTGCGGCAACTGCTCAACTCGGGCATCGTCCTCGTCGCGCAGACGACCCTGCAGGTGCTCACGAGCGTGCTAGCGGCCTACGCGATCGTGTTCGGTCGGTTCCGCCGACCGGGTCTGGTGCTCGGGCTGTACCTGGTGACGATGATGATCCCGAACGAGGCGACGGTGGTGGCCAACTACCTCACCATCCGCTCCCTCGGCATCTTCGACACTGTCGTGGCCGTGTTCCTGCCCTTCGCCGCCTCCGCTGTCGCGATCTTCCTGCTCCGGCAGACGTTCCTCAGCTTCCCGACCGAGATCTACGAAGCCGCCCGCATCGACGGCGTCGGTCACATGGGCTTCCTGTTCCGCTTCCTCCTGCCGCTGACGAAACCGACCGTGATGACCGTCACGCTCACCTCCGCCATCGCCGCCTGGAACGGCTACCTCTGGCCGCTGCTCGTCACCGAATCCCCGGCAGCCCGCACCGCGCAGGTCGGCGTCAGAACCCTCTTCGACGAAGTCGACACCGACCTCGGCGCCGGCCTCGCCGCGCTCGTCGTCGTCAGCGTCCCCACGATCCTTCTCGTCCTCATCGGCCAGAAGTTCCTCACCCGAGGTCTCACCCAAGGAGCAGTGAAATGAACCACCCCCGCACCACGAAGCAGTTCCTGATCATCGCCCCCGCCCTCGCACTCGGCCTGACATTGGCGTCATGCTCGAGCACCCCCGCCGTCGAGCAGATCGAAGCCGACGGACCCATCAGCATCGACTTCTGGTACTCCGTCACCGGACCCGCAGCCGACGTGCTCGTCGAACAGGTCGCCGCCTTCAACGACAGCAACGACTACGACATCACCGTTGAGGCCATCTTCCAAGGCGACTACGCCGAGACCGCCGCGAAGCTCACCAACGCCGTCCAGAGCGGCGACACCCCTGTGCTCCTGCAGGGCGGCGACACCTTCTCCGCGTTCCTGCACGACTCCGGCCTCGCCACCGCGCCCGCCGAGACCCCCACGTTCGACGGCGAGCCGATCGACGTCGACGACATCGTCCCGGCGACCGCCAACTACTACACCTTCGACTCCGAGCTCTGGGCGCTGCCGCTCATGGTCTCCCAGCCGGCGATCTTCTTCGACCGCAACGTGCTCGAGAGCGCCGGCATCGACGCCGAGAGCGCACCCGAGGACTTCGACGAGCTCTTCACCTGGGCCGACGAGATCCACGCCGCCACCGGCGCACCCGGACTGGTCTTCCAGCAGAACGAATGGTGGAACGAGCAGTTCACCGCCGCCGCCGGACGCGAGTACTGCACCCCCGGCAACGGCCTCGGCGCCGAGCCCGCCACCGCCTTCGACTACGTCACCGACGACCTCGTCGACCTCTGGACCCACTACCAGAGCTCCCTCGCCAGCGGCGCGATCGCGAACGTCGGCAGCGACGGCGCCGCCGCGCAGAACCTGTTCTCCTCCGGCGGCGCCCCCATGCTCCTCGCCTCATCGGCCAGCCTCGGCACCACCTCCGCCGCAGCAGCCTTCGACATCGAAGCGCTGCCCCTGCCCATCAGCTCCGACGAGGGCGGCGCCGTCCCCGGCGGCAGCGCCGTCTGGATCCTCGGCGAGGGACACGAGGACAACGAGCAGGCAGCGGCCCTCGAGTTCGCTCGCTACATGACTTCCGCAGCGACCCAGCGCACGTTCTTCGAAGCCAGCGGCTACCTCCCAAGCTCGACCGCCGCGGTCGAGGACCTGCAGGGCGACGGCGACCTCAGCCAGCCGCAGGAGGTCTTGCTCGAGCAGCTCACCAGCACCCCCAGCACCTCTGCTGCCGGCGGATGCCACAACGGCGCTTTCGGTCAGAGCCGCGCCGACGTCCGCTCCGCGATCCAGAGCATCGCCGGTGGCTCGGACGTCCGCGAATCCCTCGAGGCCGCACAGAGCAAGGGTGACAGCACCATCGCCGACTACAACGAGCGCGTCGGCCAGTAACCCCGGCGAGAAGAGCGGCGCCGAGCAGAACGCTCGGCGCCGCTTTCGTTATTCGCGTGTGCGATAGACCACGGCGTATCGCACACAGCAGGCGATGCGCTCGCCGGCGGGCAGACCGCCCCCTGCATCACTCTCGAAGGCTGGCCGATGTTGCCGACGCGGATACTCAGCCGCGCGTCGATCGTGCAATCCGGTCGAGTCTCCGAGACGCTTGCGAACCGCACCACCACCATCGGCGTTGCCTGCCGATTGCGGTCGTCTTCAGCCACGCCTTGGTCAGATCAGGGGGTAGCCCTGCAGGGCATCGCTTCGATGCTCGACGCCGCACCTCCATTGGTGCCATCGAAAGCATCCACGCCGCAACCCGGACGGTTCTCGAGGGAATCAGAGATCGGACGCTCGCAGCGATCTGCACCGGCTCGAGACCACCCGTGGTCGAGCAGCCCTCCTGATTATCGAATCGCGCGCGAGAGCGCTTCGAACTCTGAATCGTGAAGCTCGATGGCGGCGGCGCGGAGATTGTCCTCGAGATGAGCGACGCTCGACGTACCCGGGATGGGGAGGATGACGGGACTCCTCTTCAACAGCCAGGCGAGCGCCAGCTGCGCGGGCGATGCACCGCGCGCCTCAGCGAGCGTTGTGAGAGGGCTGTCCTGACCGGTGAGTCCGCCGGTCGCTAGCGGGAACCAGGGGATGAACCCGATGTTCCTTTCGGTGGCCCAGTCGAGCAGCGGCTCGGCGTCGCGCTGCGCGAAGTTGTAGAGGTTCTGCACGGACACGATGGGGGCGACCCGCAGAGCAGCCTCCGCTTCGGCGACAGTGACCTCGCTGAGGCCGATGTGCCGGACCTTCCCTTCGTCCTGGAGATCCTTCAACGCGCCGATCTGGTCCTCGAGCGCGACGGCCGGATCGATGCGGTGCAGCTGGAGCAGATCGATCCGGTCGACGTCGAGGTGTCGGAGCTCCCGCTCGACCTGCTGACGCAGGTGCGCGGGCGTGCCATTCGGATGCCACAGATCGGGGCCCTGGCGGGTTTGACCGACCTTCGTCGCGAGGACGATGTCGTCGGCGTAGGGGTGGAGGGCGTCGCGGAGGATGCCGCTGGTGACATCCGGTCCGTAGGCGTCTGCGCTGTCGAAGAAGGTGACACCGAGCTCGGCCGCCCGGCGGATCACCCGGATCGCGTTGTCGCGGTCCGCGGGCTCGCCCCACGTTCCCGGACCGGTGAGCTGCATGGTGCCGTATCCGAGTCGCGAGACGGGCAGGTCGCCGCCGAGAGGGAAGGTCGCGGCGGCCTTGGCGGGGCGAGGGTTCTGGTCGACCATGACGGCCTTTCTGTAGTGAGTGGTGGGAAGACGGCGCTCGTGTGACGCGGACGGGTTTCGACTATGAGGCGGAGACGTCGTCATGCATCCCGTACTGATAGGGAACGCTGAGGTGATCCCGGAGGGTGTCACCGTCGTAGTCGTCGTGAAACAGCCCTCGCTGCTGGAGCAGGGGCACGACTTCGTCGACGAAGGCGTCGATGCCGTCCTCGTAGACGTCGGGGTTGAGCCAGAACCCGTCGCAGGCGCCTGCTTCGAACCATTGCTGCATGTGGTCGGCGGTGAGCTGGGGAGGGCCGACGGGAGCGGGGTGGTAGTCGATGACGCCGTGGTAGAGGATGTCGCGGACGCTCCATCCTTCTCGAGCGAGTTCCAGGGCCGTCTCGGAGCGCGGGTCCGACGAGGCGGCTTGCGCCGCGGCGAGCGTCGCTCCGCTTAGGGGCTCGTCGAGGTCGGCAGCGGTCAGGTGGAGGCCCAGCATCATCCCCAGATAGCCGACCTGCTGGCGGATCTGCGGTTCGATGAAACGACCGCGTCGATCGAGGGCCTCGCGCTTCGTGGCCGCGATGGTCGGGCTGATTCCTGCGAAATACTTGATGTCGTCGGGGTTGCGGCCTGCCTGCTCCGCCGCCCGCCGCACGTTGGACCGCTGACGGATCGAGTCCGCAATCGAGTGGGTGTTCCCGATCACGCCGTTCGCGAAACGGCCGGCCAGCGCCAGGCTGTGGGGACTCTGGCCGGCATGGAACACGACGGGCTGACCCTGCTTCGACGGCGGGATCTCGAGAGGGCCGCGAGAGGCGACGTACTGGCCCCGGAGATTGATGGGCTGGATCTTCGTCAGGTCGGCGAAGACTCCCGTCTCCTGGTCCGCGATCCAGGCGTCCTCCTGCCAGCTGCCCCACAGAGCCTGGACGATCTGGACGACCTCCTGGGCACGACCGTAGCGCTCGTCGCGGCCGGCGATCGACGTGCCGAAGTTCGCCGCGGAGACCTCGTCGGAGGTGGTGATCGCGTTCCATCCGATCCGTCCGCCGCTGATCACGTCGAGCGTCTTCAGCTGTCGGGCCAGGCTGTACGGCTCGTGGAACGTCGTGGATGCGGTCGATACGAACCCGATCTTCCGGGTCTCCCGAGCCATCACAGCCATGGTGATGAACGGGTCCATTGTGAGCATCGGCGAGTCCTGGTCGGATCGCTGGCTTTGCGAAAGGAAGTCGGGCAGGAACAGGAACTGGAACTTGCCCCGCTCTGCCGCCTGCGCGTACCGCACGTAGGCGTCGGGGTTGGTGTAGTTGCGCGGGTCGACCTGGGGTGCCCGCCAGGCGGCGGTCGGGGCCCCGTACCCGTTGCCGAGCTGCATGCTGATCAGCATCTTCTTCTGAGCGGACATCTACGGCCTCGTTCCTGCGGGCAGTGCGTTCGTCATCGAGGTCCGGCGCCCGGTCACGACGGGTCCGTCAGGCGCCGGGCGGGGAACGCGTGTCGTCGTCCTCCGGCGACGATGACGAGTACGAGCACGAGCAGCGTCAACGTCGCGAAGGGCAGAGTGCCGGCCCCGAAGCCGGTCAGGATGAATCCGCCCAGGATCCCGCCCACCGCGATCCCCAGGTTCAAGCCGGTGACGAGGACCGACTGCGCCGCGTCGACGGCGGTGCCGGACGCGTTCGTGAGCGCGGTCTGCTGCAGGCTGCCCGAGCCGCCGAAGGCGACTCCCCATGCGGCGATGCTGATCATGATCGCAACGGGCGCACTCGTAGCGATTCCGAGCACGAGGACCGCGAGAGCGAACACAGAGGTGCTGATGAGCATGAGCAGACGCAGATGCCGGTCGATGAGCAACCCCGTCGCCCAAAGACCGACGAGCGCCGAAACGCCGAACACGAGGAGCGCAGCGCTGATGCTGCCGCCCATCCCTGCGACATCGAGGAACGGCGCGATGTAGGTGTATAGGAGAGCGTGCCCCGAGAAGAAGAACAGCGCTACGGCAATGATCGGCAGAACGCCGGGGATGCGAAGCGCCTGCAATGCAGACGTACGCTCGTGCCGCTCCTGGCCCGGGAGCGGAGGAACCATCACCACAACCCACACCAGCACGGCTGCCGTGATGACCGCCATGGTCACGAACGTGAGGCGCCACCCAACGGCGGAAGCGAGCAGGGTCCCTGCGGGGGTACCGAACGCGAGGGCGATCGGGGTCCCGGAGAGTCCGATCGTCAGGGCACGGCCCCGCTGTGTCGGATGGACGATGCGACCGACGTACCCCGCCAGGATTCCCCAGAGGGCTCCGGCGAAAACGCCCGCGATAAACCTCGCGACCAGTGTCACCGCGAACACCGGCGACACCGCCACGATCAAACTGGTCAGCACATACCCGCTCAATGCGATCACGAGCAGGCGTCGACGTGGCCATCCCATCGTCGCGCTGATGATCGGGATAGCACCCAGCAACGCGCCCAGCGCGTAGAGCGTGACCGTCTGACCGGCGGTCGCCTCCTCGACGCCCATGTCACGACTCAAGGCAGGAAGAACGCCCGCAGGCAGCGTCTCGAGCATGACAGTGAGGAAACCGCTGGTGGCCAGCGCGAGCAGCGCACCGAGGGGAAGCCGCGCAGGCGCGGAGGAACGTGTAGAAGTAGCGGGAAAGCCTGACATGCCGCCATCTTGCAACCTTGACACTAGTGTCAAAGTCAAGCCCAGGAAATGGTTAAGCTGCGGAAACACTCGCGGCTGTCGCTGTCACGGAGGCTCGTGATGCTCCCGGCCGCCGCCTAGGCCGATCGGATGCTGAGCGATTCGTCGATTGAAGCGATGTACCGCTCGATCGCCGCCCGATTCTCGGCCAGCACGCGGATGTTCTCAGACATCCGGTCGCGCTGCTTCACGAGAGTCTGCCGAAGTCGAGGGTCGGGCGAGATCGGAACCGACGATCCAGGATCGTCGAAGCACGGCAGGATCTCACCGATCACGCGGGTAGGCACCCCGGCATCGAGCAGTCGCCTGATCTGAACGACTCGGTTGACGAGGTATTCGTCGTATTCGCGGTACCCGTTATGTAGCCGCAGCGGCTGGATCAAGCCTTGCGCTTCGTAGTACCGAAGCATCCTGGTGGCGACTCCAGTCCGCGTGGCGAGTTCCCCGATCTTCATGCGAATCCTCTCTTGACCTTGACACTAATGTCATGGTCGAGGCTATCAGGAACGTATTCCAGAGAAAGGCTGCCCCATGAGAATCGGTATCCTCGGCGCCGGCGCGATCGGCTCCATCTTGTCCAACCGACTGGCTGCGGCCGGACATGACGTCATGATCGCGAACTCGCGGGGGCCAGAGACGATCGAGCCCGCAGCGCTGCACGGTGGCGCCCGAGCGGTCGAGGCGGTTGACGTTGTCCGCGACGTTGACGTCCTGATCCTGTCCGTGCCTCTGCACCGCGTACCCGCGCTGGCGACCTTGGTGGCTGAAGCACCGAGCGGCGCGGTCGTCATCGATACGTCGAACTACTACCCGCAGCGCGACCAGCGCATCTCGCCCATCGATGAGGGGCAGACCGAAAGCCAGTGGGTCGCCGAGCAGCTTGGCCGACCGATCATCAAGGCTTGGAACGCCGTCGGCTCGGGACCGCTCGAAGCGGCGACGACTGAGAGCGGGAACGCCGAGCGGATCGCGATTCCCGTCGCCGGAGACGACATCGACGCGAAGCGCGTCGCGGTCGAGCTCGTTGCGCTCACCGGACTGGACGCGGTCGACGCCGGAACGCTGGCCGATTCATGGCGCCAGCAGCCCGGTACTCCTGTCTACTGCACGGCGCGTCCGGCCGACGAGATCGCGGCTCTCCTCGAGGCTGCCGATGCCGCGGCCGCTCCACGACGCCGGGACCTGGTGATGGCCGCGGTGCAGGAACGGATGGAGGCGGACGGCAGCGTCAGCGCCCACTACCTCACCCAGTTGAACCGCGCCATCTACTGATCTCCTGCACCATTCGCCTTCCGCAGTCGACTCCTCCCGGTCTCAGGCCTCCGTCGACGAGGCCAGCCGCTGGGTGCCGAGGACGTTGAGGAGGTCGAGCTTGCTCGAGCTGTCGGAGCCGGGCCGGGCTGTCAGTACGACGAGTGCCTGCGCGCGGTTCTCGGTGAACAGCACCTGCCCGTCGATCTCGATCGCGCCGAGCTCGGGGTGCAGGATCGTCTTGCAGTCGTCGTAGCTCTGCGCGACTTCTTGGAGATCCCACATGGCTTGGAACTCGGGACTCTTCGATGAGAGTTCGTCGACGATGCGTTTGGCTCGTAGCGTGTCGCTCCCCGCGGACACCGCCGACCGCAGGCGAGCGGCATGCGCGCGTCCATGCTGCTCATGCGTGTCCGGGGGGGAACCGCTTCCGCTCGCCCGGAACGGTGAACCAGCGGTAGTGCGCGCTGGTCGCGAGCCCCGCGAACGAGGTCTGATCGCCGAGGAGCGCCTCCGCCAGCGGGTTCATCGCGAGGGTCTCCTGCAGGTCGGTCTGCACGAGCGCGGGCGTATCGGTCAAGCGGTCCAGCACCCTCATGAGCGCGGGGCTGACGTGGTCGATCTGCTGGAAGCGAGCTGGAGCGTTGTGCCCGATCAGCACGAAGAGGTGGTCACGCTCATCGGAGGTGAGCCGAAGAGCCCGAGCCAAAGCCGCGGTGATCTGCACGGACGGCCGAGGCGCTCGCTGCTGCTCCAATCGCGCGTAGTAATCCGTCGACATCCCGGCCAGCTGCGCAACCTCCTCCCGTCGGAGACCTCGAGTGCGCCGTCGCGGTCCTTCGACGAGCCCGACGTCCTTCGGAGAGATCAGCTCGCGTCGCCTGCGGAGAAAGTCGGCCAGGCCCTGGGTGTTCATCCCGCCATCCTCTCCCCGTCGCCGACCGCTATCCAGAGACCAGCTGTCCGACCTCGAGCTGATGCATCCGGCTGGCGGGGGCGTCACAGGGCGCTGAAGGTGGCCAGGAGGTCGTCGTAGGTGCCGAGAGTCTGAGCATTGCGGATCGACGCAGCTCGCTGGACGACCAGTTCGCGCGCGTCGGGGTTGTCCCGCAGCAGGCCGAGGAGTTCGTCGATGAAGTCGTTCAGCGGCATCGCGTGAACGTTGTTGCGCTGGTCGAGCAGGTCCGTCTGAACCCCGGGGGGCACGATCTCGGTGACCTGCACGCTCGAATCGGCGAGCTGGACTCGCAGGCTTTCCGTGAACGAGTGGAGGGCGGCCTTGGTCGCACTGTAGGTCGGCGTCGCGGGGAACGGCACGAACGCCAGCGACGAGCTGACGTTCACGATCGCGGCGTCGCTGCGCTCCGTCAGGGTGGGCAGGAACGCGTACGTCATGCGGATGGTGCCCAGCAGGTTGATCATGACGTGGTCTTCAGCGAGCCCGATGTTCGACGGATCGAGAAGGTCCTCCTTCAGCATGATGCCGGCGTTGTTCACCAGCACGTTCAGGTCGGGGTGCGTCTGCGCGAGCGCCGAGCGCACGCGCTCAATCGAGTCCGGGTCGGCCACGTCGAGGACGATCGCATCGATGCCGGGGTTGTCCTCGACGATCGCGTCGAGGAGCTCGGCGCGCCGGCCCGCGACCACGACCTTGTTGCCATCGGCGTGGAGTCGCCGAGCGAGCTCCAGGCCGATGCCCGACGTGCCGCCGGTGATGAGAATCGTGTTGCCAGTGAGCTTCATGTGCGCGCGTTCCTTCGATCAAAACGGACGACACTTCGTCCGCGTCCTCGACCGTAAATCAGCTCCTCACGGTTCGGCAGAGCAGGATGATCCAAGGACCCGCAATCCACGTCTCGTCTCCGGGACACATCGGCTCCGGTGCCGCAAGACGACGGCAATGCAAGGGTGATGAGGTCGCGCGGTCGACGACCGCGATCGTCATCACCTTCCCCGCTGACTTACTCGTTAACAAGCCGCGCGCCTTCGTCACGCGCGACCCGCCTTAACGCCGACCAAAGTGTACGGATGACCATGGTCATCCGTGCAGTCACGAGGCGCCCCTCGGTCATTGAGTGGACTTCTAAGCGTGGCCCCCTAGTATGGGGGGCATCGGGTTTGTACCTGACGCTTGGGGTTGAACAGTTCTCGCGACCTGCGTCAAGAGCAGCCCTCGGCAGTCGCCCGATCGAAATCGGACGCTACGCCGTCCGGGTCTTGAGGTCGTCATGACCGCAACAGCAGCACCGAATTCCTCGGCCGTGATCTGGTCGGAAGTCTCCCCGTCGTTCTGGTCGGCGATCCGCCGCGGCGAGTTCCACGGCACCGTCGAACGCACCGAGCACGGTTACGCCGCACGCGACGCGACCGGCGCCCTCGTCGGCGAGCCGTCCACGCTGCGGGCCGCGCAGTCAGCGATCGCTTCTCGGTTCGCTGGCGCCGTGCCTGCGCGGCCGGGCCGGCTCGCGGGGGCGCTGCCTGCAGCGGCCGGTATCACCGGCGCGATCGCCATCTGCGCGGCGGTAGCTGCCGCGTCGATGCTCTCCCTCGGCTTCTAAGCCGCCGCGGCGCCCGCGCCGCCTCCTCTGCTTCTCGTCTCCTCCGAACGGAGTTACCTCATGTCCTCTTCGCTTTCCATGCCCACCATCGCGGCGCTGCCTGCCGAGCAGGCGCGCGGCGTCTACTCCGTCTCTGTGTTCCGACAGGACGCGACCGACGACACCAGCCCGGTCGTCGTCGAGGCCCTCTGCCCGCGCGGCACCGTCCTGGCCCGCACCGTCGTCGAGCACGACGGCAGCCGCGAGGCGGCCGCCGACCTGGTACTGGCCGGCACGCCCCTCGTGCGGTGCGCGGGATTCGCGGTCGACCCGCTGCACAAGCGCAAACGCATCCACGCGATGGTCGCCGTCGACGTCTCCGACACCGTCAGTGATTTCCAGGCGCGTCTGGCCGCGGCCAGCGGCACCTACGGCTGAGCCGGCTCCGCTCCGGTTCCCGGCGCGGCCTGGTACTCGCTGTCGCCGGTGCGGCGCATCCCGTCGAGGACATGGATCACGCCGGCGAGCGCTTCCGGGCTGAGCTCGGCGGCGAGGGCACGGAACTCGTCGTCGACGCGATTGATCTTCGCCATGATCGGCCCCGCGTCGGCGCCGGCGACCAGGAGCACGGCGCGCCCGTCGTTCGGGTGCGGGATGCGTGCGATGAGGCAGCGGCGCACCAGGTCGTCGGCGATCGCCGAGGTGCCGGCGGCGCTGAGCCGTGCGAGGCGTTGCACGTCCACCTGCCGCACCGGTGCCCCGTTCTCATCCGAGCGGAGCACGATTGAAAGCACGAGCGCAGCCGACGAGCTCAGGTTGAGTGCGGCACCGGCACGTCGCCAGAGGTCCATGTCGCTTTCGCGGAAGCTCAAGAAGGCACTGAGCGCCTCTTCGATCGGATTCGTAGCCTGCACAGGCTCGATCGAGTCGTTCATGGGCAGCACGCTACCGGTGCGATTGCGGGGCGCCACTCGCCGATCCGGCGAACGAAGAACGGCTCCGAGCCCTAAGTCGAGTACAGCCGCTGCCATGCTCGCGACCACCCGCGCGGCAGTGTGCGATAGCTCATGGTCATCCGTACACGTGGGCGGCCCGTCCGAACGCTGCAGGATGTGGCCTCAGGTGCGGAGCGCTCGCAGGCTCTATAGTCGGCTCACTTGCCCCTCACCCACGAGAGAGATTCCCCCGTGAGCGATCGTCGCGCCCCTTCTGATCAGGAGGGTCGATCGCCCGACCCTCTCGTCGTCGTACGAGGGGGTGAAATCGAATGCTCGAAGCAGTCCTGACGCTGCTCGTCGGCGTGCTCATCACGTTGGCGATCATCGCCGCGTGCGGGTTCTTCGTCGCGCAGGAGTTCGCGTACATGTCCGTGGACCGCTCTCGCATGGCCGCGCTCGCCGACAAGGGAGACGCGCAGGCCGGCCGGGTGCTGGCGATCACGAAGCGCACCTCCTTCATGCTCTCGGGTGCGCAGTTGGGCATCACCGTGACAGGCCTGCTCATCGGCTACGTCGCCGAGCCGTTGATCGGCGAGTCGATCGGCACGCTGCTCGGCGGCATTGGCATCCCGGGCGGGGTCTCGGTGCTCATCGGCACGACCGGGGCGCTGCTGCTCGCCACGATCGTGACGATGATCTTCGGCGAGCTGTATCCGAAGAATCTCGCCATCGCGAGCCCGGAGCCGTTGGCTCGGGCGCTGGCGATGCCGACCCGCATCTACCTGCTGCTGTTCGGCTGGTTGATCTCGATCTTCGACCTCGCCGCGAACGCGCTGCTGAAGCTGCTGCGGATCGAGCCGCTCGAGGACGTCGACGAGAGCGCCACGGCCCGCGACCTGGAAGCGATCATCGAGGAGTCCCGCGCCAGCGGCGACCTCCCGGACGACCTGTCGATGATCATCGACCGCATCCTCGACTTCCCGCAGCGCGACGTCGAGCACGCCATGGTGCCGCGCTCCCGCATCGACTCCATCGGCCCGGACACCACAGTCGGCGAGATCCGCACGCTCATGGCCACCGGCCACACCCGTTACCCGGTCATCGGCGCCGAGGACGACCCGGTCGGTGTCGTCGAACTCGTCGATCTGCTCCGCGGCCGGCACGCCGACGACACCCCGGCCTCCGCCGTGATGCGCGAAGCGGTCGTGCTGCCGACGACGATGCCGCTGCCGGCGGCGCTGGACCGGATGCGGCAGACCCGCAACGAGCTCGCCTGCGTCGTCGACGAGTACGGCAACTTCGACGGCATCCTCACCATCGAGGACCTCACCGAGGAGGTCATCGGCGAGATCTCCGACGAGCACGACCTCATCGTCGACGGGATCGTCGACGACGGGGATCACCAGTGGACGTTGCCGGGCGAGGTGCACCTCGACGAGATCGAACGCCTCATCAGCCACGACCTGGTGCGCGACGACACCGAGACCATCGCCGGTCTCCTCATCCGCACCCACGGCGACCTCCCTGCGGAGGGCAGTGTCGTGCGCATCGACATCCCCGAGAAGCCGGCCGAGACGGTGCAGGGGATCCGCATGCAGCGCTGGCTCGACGTCGAGGTCCTCGAGGTGGCCCGCCACGTGCCCTCGAAGCTCGCCGTGCGCCTGCACGAGATCGACCTCGACGCCACCGACGCGAAGACGGATGGCGGCGATGCCGTCGCTCCTGCAGCACACGACGATGAGGAGGTCGCCCGATGAACGGCTGGATGGTCGCACTGATCACGACGGCGCTGATCGTCGCCAGCGCGTTCTTCGTCATCGTCGAGTTCGCGCTCCTCGCCGCCCGCCGGCATCGCCTCGAAGAGGAAGCCGAGAGCAGCCCCTCTGCGCGCGCCGCGCTGCGCGGCATGAACGAGCTCACCGTCATGCTCGCCTTCGCCCAACTGGGCATCACCGCCTGCACCTTCCTGCTCGGTGCGATCACGAAACCGGCGATCGACTACGCCCTCTCGCCCGTGTTCGAGCAGTGGGGGTGGCCGGCCGTGCTGGCCGACGTCATCGCGTTCGCGCTGGCGCTGATCGTCGTCACCTTCCTGCACCTGGTCATCGGCGAGATGGCGCCGAAGTCGTGGGCGATCGCCCACCCCGAGACCGCGGCGAAGGCCACCGGCATCGCCGCACGCGCCTTCACCTGGCCGCTGCGGCCGTTCCTGCTGTGGATCAACCGCATCGCGAACCGTCTCGTGAAGGCATCCGGCGTCGAACCGGTCGAGAAGGCCGCCGCCGGCGGTCAGGACGCCGACACGATCCGCGAGCTCGTCGCCCATTCCAAGGCCGCCGGCACCCTCGAGGTGCAGTACTCCGAGCCCATCGCCCGCGCCATCGCGCTCAGCACCCTGAGCGTCGGCGAGATCGTCCGCACCGACCGGCTGCCGACCTCGGTGCCCGAGCACGCCACCATCGGCGAGCTGCAGGCCGTGGCGGCAGCCTCCGGTCACCTGCGGATCCTCGTCGGCGGGGGAGCGGCAGCGCGAGTCGTGCACGTGCGCGACACGCTCGCGCTGGACCCCGGCTCGCCGGTGACGGGCATCGCCCGCGAGGCGTTCATCCTGCCTCCGAGCACGCCGGCCTACGACGCCCTCGCTCGGATGCGCCGCGAGCGCGTGCAACTGGGCACCGTCGTCGACGGCGACCGCCTCCTCGGCGTCGTCACCCTCGACGACCTCCTGCGCGAGGTGCTGCCTGGCAGCACCCCCACCGCGCCGGCCGTCGCCACGGGCGTCTGAGTGGTCCCCTTCGCGGCCCGCGCCGATCCGATGCGGGCCGCGAAGGAAGCACCAACCGGAACTGCGCCCGACAACAACCTCGCTCGAGGCGAGTGATCCAAGGACTATCGCCAGCTGCAAGAAACACGCGGCGCCAGACAAGCTGCTCGCAGAGAGTGCTCAGATGGCAGAGGTCTCTTAATGGAATGCGGCGCGGTCGATCTGGCGGCGATTCACTTTGAGAGTGACGGCGGCTTCGACGGTGTGCCCGGAGGGACTCACGCGACTGATGGTCTGACGAATCTCGATGTCGCGCACGTCGGCGTGGTGAGCTGCTAGCGCTTCGAAGATCGCCACGACAGCCGGTCCAGACAGATGATCGGCAGACGTTGCGTCTGGGGCGAAACGCCATGACGCCGCAAGTTCGACACGCTCCGGGAGGAGCCCGACGAACTCGCCGGGTTCGGCCCAGTCAGGCGAAAGCTGTTCGGAGGTTGGCCAGTACAGCGTCATTTCGGTGGTCTCGGCATCGCGCGCCTTGGTGGCGGTCCAGGAGGGCCCAGAAGGTCCAACTCCTCGAGCGATGAGCCGAGGGATGAGCCGTGAGCGTCGCGCGTGCTCATCGACACGTTCCTGGTCTTCTGGTGACGCAGGAATCAGTAGGCGCATCGCCGCGAACGGTTGCGCCGGCATTTGACGCTCGGTCACCTCGAGCGAGGCGGTCAGTTGCGTGATCTGCTTTCTCGCGGTGGCGAAGGCTTCATTCTCGGCGCGGCGGCTCTCTTCGACGCGGTCCCAGTGCGCTTCGAGCACCGTCAGCTCAGCACTTTTCGCGATCGAGGAAGCGACGTCCGGTAGAGCGACGCCGGCTTGGCGGAGGGCTCGGATTGCAACCCCGGTGCGAACCTGATCAGCGCCGTAGAAACGATGCCCCGTAGACGCGTCCACCCGCGCCGGCGGCAACACCCCGAGATCGTCGTAGTGGCGCAAAGCCTTCACGCTCAGGCCGGTCAAGCCGGAGAACTCGCCAATCTGAAGCATGTTGTTAGCTTCGACCCTCCACCTAGGGGAGACGCAAGTCAACCGTCATCGGTAGCGATCCGCCGAGCGCCAGCGTCGGACTCGCCGGTGCTCCCGTCACCCGCGAACGCTGCGACGGATCCCGGTCGCCGCGCGGAAGCCGTGTGCGATAGACCATGGCTATCCGCGCACGCTCTGGTGTCAGCTGCGGCCGAGCGGAGGCGGCTCGTATGGCAGATAGCCGAGTGGGGTCCCGCAGGGCTTGAAGGAAGCGATCGTGGCGGATCTTCCCCACGCCGCTTGGCAGCGTTCCCGCAGCCATTGCGCCGCGGATCGGATGTCGACGCCGTCGAAGAACTTAAGGCCAATAGCCGAAGCAATGCAGCCCTTCGTCTACGTTCAGCCCATAGCCGCTGACATTCACGCCAAGATCGAACGTTTCGCGAACCCGGCGGCCGAGTAACTCCCCCCATCGCGTTGCCTCCGTCAGGATCGTCCCGAACCGTGGCTCGATCATCGGCCTCGTCAGTCACGCCCTGAACGTCAGGCTGCCCGCTCCGTGACATTCGGTGTCCACTCTGGCTGACCGCCAGAAACCACATCCTCGGTTACCGGACCGTTAATGTCGTGACGACAATCCGATGTACAGTGGCGGAGCCAGTTCGATGCTCATCGACGCTGGCTCGTGGCTTGAATCCCGAAACAAAGGAGTTTCCATTGATGTCTTCTCGTACGCGCGCAGCTGCCGCAGTCGGACTCGTAGCTGCGGCCGCGATTACGCTCTCCGCGTGCGCGCCCGGTGCGCAGCAGGCTGAAGAAGGGAATTCGGTCCTGAAGCTCGGGCTGGGGAACCCTCCGCAATCCTTCGATCCGGCTCAGATGGGCGATGCTGGAAACATGCTGCAGTACGCGCAGACGGTCTACGACTCTCTGCTCTACAAGGCACCGGACGGCACAATCGAGCCTTGGCTGGCGACTGACTGGCAATACAACGAGGACAACACCGAGCTGACGCTCACCCTGCGTGACGACGTCACGTTCGCGAACGGCGAGGAGTTCACGCCGGAAGTGGCCGTTGCCAACCTCGAGCACTTCAAGGCTGGAGGCGGCCCGCAG
>JAAIGF010383786.1_pt1 | contig 15867 bp, 13 predicted proteins | sample 6487441 | NCBI WGS metagenome assembly JAAIGF01 (sample SAMN13974129, study PRJNA590717) | phyllosphere metagenome | biome: pepper field; feature: multiple bacterial spot infested pepper fields; material: pepper leaves; isolation source: leaves from pepper fields | host: Capsicum annuum ... | reverse complement strand
CTGCTTGGCGATCTGGCGGAGCGACCCGCCGCGGTAGCCGTGGGTGCCGAACACGACGGTCGCCGACGCCACGATCTCCGCGCGCCGGGCCACGCTCTTCGCGTACGGCCCGCGGGGGTGAGCGGCATCGGATGGCATGACCCGAGCGTAGAACACCTCAATCCCGTGCATCTGCACGTGTTTCGGTCTAGGCTGATCGCATGGCAACGGATGACACGACCTACCGCTGGGTGAAGGACGGGGCGCTCGGCCCGGGACGGATGCGCTACGGCGCCGACTACAACCCGGAGCAGTGGCCGCGCGAGGTGTGGGACGAGGACGTCCGGCTCATGCGCGAGGCCGGGGTCAACATCGTCTCGCTCGGGATCTTCTCGTGGGCGCTGCTCGAGCCGCGTCCCGGCGAATGGGATTTCGGATGGCTCGACGAGGTCATCGATCTGCTCCACGCCAACGGCATCGACGTCGACCTCGCCACGGCGACCGCGTCGCCGCCGCCGTGGCTCGCGAAGCGGCATCCCGAGATCCTGCCGCAGACGATCGACGGAACGACCCTTTGGCCGGGGTCGCGCCAGCACTGGCGGCCGACGTCGCCGGTCTTCCGCGAGTACGCGCTGCGGCTGACCCGCGCCCTGGCCGAGCGCTACGCCGACCACCCCGCCCTCGTCGCCTGGCACATCTCGAACGAGCTCGGCTGCCACAACCTGTACGACTTCTCGGATGACGCCGCCCGGGCCTTCCGGGTGTGGCTAGAGGAGCGCTACACGACCCTCGACGCGCTCAACGAGGCCTGGGGCACGGCGTTCTGGTCGCAGCACTACGAGGAATGGGACGAGATCCTGCCTCCGCGCGCCGCGCCGACGCAGCGCAACCCCGGACAGCAGCTCGACTTCGAGCGCTTCTCGTCGGATGCCGTTCGCGACCACCTCCGTGCCGAGAACGCGGTGCTCGCCGAAGTGACCCCCGGCATCCCGCGCACGACGAACTTCATGGTCGCTCAGAACGTCCGCGACATCGACTACCCCTCGTGGGTCGGCGACGTCGACTTCGTCTCGAACGACCACTACCTGCGCCCGGGCGAGCTCGGGCGCGACGACCTGTCGTTCTGGTCGAACCTCACCGGCAACATCGCCGGCGGCCGGCCGTGGTTCCTCATGGAGCACGCGCCGAGCGCGGTGAACTGGCGTGCGGTCAACCCACCCAAGCGCCCCGGCGAGCTCGTCCGCGACGCCCTCACCCATGTCGGGCACGGGGCCGACGCGGTCTGCTACTTCCAGTGGCGGCAGTCCCGTGCCGGGGGCGAGCGCTACCACTCCGGCATGGTCCCGCACGCCGGCGCCGACAGTCGGGTGTTCCGTGATGTCGTCGACCTCGGTTCGCAGCTGCGCGACCTCGCACCCGTGACCGGCAGTCGGCGCGAGCGGGCTCGTGTGGCGCTGGTGTTCGACTACGAGTCGTGGTGGGTCAGCGGCCGCGACTCGCACCCCGCCGAGTCGCCCGCCTATGACGACGAGACACTGCTGTGGTACCGGGCGCTCCTCGACCTCGGCGTCCGCGTCGACGTCGTGCCCGTCGCCGCCGACCTCGCCGACTACGAGGTGGTCGTCGCGCCGATGCTCCACGTGGTCCCGGCGGCGCTGCGCGAGCGCCTGACCGCTTTCGTCGCCGGCGGTGGTCACCTCGTGACGACCTACTTCTCGGGCGTGGTCGACGAGAACGATCGGGTGTGGCTCGGCGGTTACCCGGGTGCGCTGCGTGAGCTGCTCGGCATCACGATCGAGGAGTTCGTGCCGATGCTGCCGGGGGAGACGGAATCCCTCGCATCCGGCACGGTCGTCCGCGACTGGAGCGAGCGCATCGCTCGCGTCGAACCGGATGTCGAGGTGCTCGACTTTTACGCGGGCGGCGATCTCGACGGCGCCCCGGCCATCACTCGGCGCCGCAGCGCCCACGAAAGCGGCGGCAGCGCGACGTACGTGTCGGCTGCGATCGGTCGGCCCGGTGCGGCGGACGTCATGCGGCGCCTGGCCGGCGACATCCCGGCGCTCGCGGCAGACGCCCTCGCGGCCGACGGCGACGTCGACGTGATCGTCCGTCGCCACGAGGGCGGACGTTACGTGTTCCTCGCGAACCGCACCGACGACGAGGTGGTCGTGGCCGCAGCGGGTGACCTGCTCGCGGGCGCCGCCGAGCGCGGTTCCGCGGATGCCGTGACGATCGCTCCCCGCGGGGTCGCCGTGCTCGCGCAGGAGGGCTGACCCGCGCGACAATGACCGCATGACCGACACGGACGGCACGCTGGCGTGGCTTCTGGACACCGACCCGTCGCTGCGCTGGCAGGTGGAGCGCGACCTCGCCGGCGCTCCGCCGTCGGTGTGGCAGGCCACGCGCGCCCGCGTCGCGACCGAGGGCAACGGGGCGCGCCTCCTGCGGGAGCAGGGCGACGACGGCCAGTGGGAGGGCGGAGCCTACTTCCCCGCGGGGTTCTTCGACAGCCCGGAGGCCCGCGCGCCGGGTCAGCCCTGGACGGCGACCACCTGGACCCTGAAGGATCTGCGCGAGTGGGGTCTGGATGCCGCCGTCCTCGGCGACACCGCGGAACGGTTGCGGCGTAACAGCCGGTGGGAGTACGACGACCTGCCGTACTGGGACGGCGAGATCGACGTGTGCATCAACTCGTACACGCTCGCGACGGGCGCCTGGCTCGGCGTCGACGTGAGCGGCCTGGCGCGGTGGTTCCGCGATCATCAGCTGACCGACGGCGGGTGGAACTGCGAGGCGGAGGAGGGCCGGTCGACCCGCGGGTCGTTCCACTCGACGCTCAACGCCCTGCGCGGCATGCTCGCGTGGGAGCAGATCACCGACGACACGGCCCTCCGTGAGAGCCGGCACCGCGGTGAGGAGTACCTGCTGTCGCGGCGGCTGGCCTTCCGCGCCTCGACCGGCGAGCCCGTGGGTGACTTCGTGACGGAGTTCGTCTATCCCAACCGCCACCGCTACAGCGTCCTCGCAGCCCTCGACCACTTCCGCGCCGCCGCGCTCCTCGAGGGCGTCGCGCCCGACCCGCGGCTGGCGCAGGCCGTCGACATGGTTCGGAATGCTCGCTCCGCCGACGGCACATGGCATCAGGGGACGCCGCTGGCGGGACGCGTCTGGTTCGACATCGATGTCGCCCGGGGTGAGCCGTCGCCCTGGCTGACGATGATCGCCCTGCGCGTGCTGCGGTGGTGGGATGCCGCCGTTCCGGCCTGACGCGGTCCTGTCAACGGCCTGTCGTCCGTCACGGATCGTCGCCGACGATGGCGGCAGACGAAAGGACTCGCCATGACGACAGACTCGCCCGCTTCCGACGCCCCGCTTCGCGTCGTCGCCCTCAACTGCACCCTGAAGCCCGCACCCGCTGAGTCGAGCACGCAGCTCATGCTGCAACAGGTGCTCGACGCCCTCGCCGAGCATGGTGCCGCGGGTACGCAGGTGCGTATCGCCGACCTGAACATCGCGCCCGGCGTCGAGACCGACATGGGGGAGGGCGACGAGTGGCCCTCCGTTCGTGAGCAGATCCTCGCCGCAGACATCCTGGTCGTCGGGACGCCCATCTGGATGGGGCACGCCTCGAGTCTCGCGCAGCGCGTCCTCGAGCGCCTGGACGCCGAACTCTCCGAGACGGACGATGCCGGTCGGCCGATCCTCTTCGACCGCGTCGCCGTGGTGGCCGTGGTCGGCAACGAGGACGGCGCGCACAAGGCCACCGCAGACCTGTTCCAGGGGCTGAACGATGTCGGGTTCACGATTCCCGCCCAGGGCGGTACGTACTGGAACGGCGAGGCGATGCAGACGGTCGATTTCAAGGATCTCGAGAAGACCCCCGACCCGGTCGCCTCGACGACGGCGACACTCGCCCGCAACGCGGCGCACCTCGCCCGCGTGCTGCGCGCGGCCCGCTACCCCGCGGAGTGAGCGCCGGTCATCCCCAGCCGCCGAGGTAGGCGGCGAGGTCCGGCTCGTCGGTGACGACGCGGATCGCCGCTGTCGTCACCGACGCCGTCGGGAAGAGATCGTCGCGGTGCCAGCGCTCGCTCCGGGTGCGGGCGCGCGTCGACGTCATCCGCACCAGTGGCTCGCCGTCGGGGGAGCGCAGCGTCACCTCGCCGAGCGCCTCGTCGCTCATCCGCGCCAGCGACGCGGCGAGGACGTCGGCGTCGGCGTCGACGCGAACCGGGCGCAGCAGCTCGACGACGACCCGGACCCGGTCGAAGGCGGCATCCGGCTCGGAGTCCTCGGCGAGGACTGCGGCGCGGTTCGAGGCGGGGCCGAGCGCCGCGAGGGTGCTGTCGAGGGCGAGGAACCGCTGCCCGGCGCTCGCGTGCGGCGGCGCGATGATCGCGATGTCGGGGTGGGTGGGCCGCAGGCCCCGGCCCGCGGATCCGGCGACGGGGATGAGGTCGCTCAGCCGGATGGTCTCGGCATTGCGGCGTGCGACAGCGCCTTCGTCGCGTCCGGCGGCATCCGGGCCGTCGTGCCAGGCGACGGCCGCGGGCACGTGGGCGAGCAGCGCGCCGCGCAGCCACGCGCGATAGGTCCACTCCCAGTCCTCCCCGCCGTACGACGTGAACGACTCGTCGAATCCGCCCGTCGCATCGAACAGCATCCGCGAGCACGCGATGACGGCCCCGATGACGTACCGGTAGCTGCGGTCGTCGGCGTGGAGGAGGTTCGCGGTCCGGCGATACTCCGCCGCGAGCCAGTCCGGCTCGGGCAGAGCCCTGCGCGCCGCCTCCTCGGCGAGCCGGGTGGCGTCGACGTCGCGCAGGTCGGCGTGCCGGCGGCGCCCGACCGTGAGGCAGTCCGGCGCGAGTGCGGGCAGCCGGGTCAGCTCACGGATGAAGGCGGGTTCGGGTGCCGTATCGGCGTCGAGGAACACGAGCACGTCGCCGCGTGCCGCAGCCGCTCCGAGATTGCGGACGGCCGCGAGCCGGAACCCCCGGTCCTCGTGGCGGACGAGCTCGACCCCGTCCGGAACGGAGGGCGGCTCGGGCGAGCCGTCGTCGGCGACGATGATCTGCAGCAGCTCGGCCGGGTGATCCTGCGACCGCAGCGCGGCGAGCGTCCGCGCGAGCTGTTCGGGCTGGCGGTAGTGGGCGACGATGACCGACACGTGCGGCGGTTGTTCGGGCCACCGCCCGTCGAGGAGATCCCACCGGTTCGCCGGGAGCGGCATGCCGGCGGGGCTGTCTGCCGTCATCGCGGCATCCCGCGCCACCACGCGAGGTACGACCCGGCCGCGTCGGCGAGATCCGGATGCAGCGGGTGCCCCGGCACGAGGCGCGTCGAGGCCGGGTCTTCCCAGGCGGCGGCGAGCGTGCCGGTCAGCTCCGCCGGGTCGAACAGGGTCGCGGTGCCGGGTCGCAGACGGTCCATCTCGTCGCTGTAGCGCGAGCGGACGACCAGCGGGCGGCGGCCCGCCTCGATCCAGTCGAGCATCGACCGCGACGCCGACACGTGCTCGTGGGCGGCGACCGGGATGCCGGGTTCGCGCAGCCGCCGGGCGAACTCCTCGTCGCCGAGGAACCCGGTGATCTCGAAGCGACCGCCGAGATCGGCCGCCAGGCGTTCGAGTGCGGCGACATCGCCGTCATGGCCCGGCGACGCGGCGCCCAGCGCGCGGACGACCGCTTCGCCGACCGGCCGTCCCGACGCCCGCAGGGCGTCCACGGCGGCGGTCGCGGCGCGCACGGCGGGCTCGTGCCCCTTTCCGGGGTAGACGAAGCCGGCGATGAGCACGACGAGATCTGCCGAGGTGGTGGGTTCGCCGGTCTCGGGGGCGGCGGCGACGCGGGTTCCCAGCGGGATCACCCGGGGGCGCAGGTCGTCGCCCAGGTGCTCGGACACCAGCAGCCGTTCGTGATCGCTGTTGACGGCCACGGCGTCGGCTGCGGCGAAGAAGCGGCGATACGCGGCGACCCGGCGGTCGTACTTCGTGCCGTCGGAGGGTTGCGGCAGGTCATGCAGCGTGAGCGTCAGCCGGCAGGCGCCGGCGAGCGTCTCGACCGCGTCTGCGGCGGCTTCGAGGCTCGTTCCGAGCAGGCGGTCCGTCGCGTGCAGGTGCACGCGCTCGCCGGGGGCGATCGCCGCCAGCGCGGCACCGAGGTCGGTCACCTCGACGGTGCGGAGGGCCGGGTCGAGCCGGTGGGCGGCCCGGGCGATGTCGGCACCGTAGTCGGTCACGCCGTGTCCGGCGGGGCCCCAGACCAGGCACAGGGGAGGGGGGTCGGCGGGCATCCGGTCATCGTTACCGGTCGCCTGTGGTTCGCGCAAGTGCGAGGCGCCGGCGTGTCCGCTCGGCTAGCGTCCGACTCGGGTCGCCCCTTCTCGGCGGCTCCAGCAAGGAGATTCGTGACCATCGTGACCGCGAGCGTGCCCCGGGACGAGATGTCCGGTGCACCCGACGTGCGCGTCGTGGCAGTGCCTGCGGGGCATCCGTACGTGCGGCGTGTGACGGATGCCGCGGGCATCGAGGTTCTGCCCGACCCGCCGGTGCCCGGCGCGGCCGAGGGCGTCTGGTGGCCTCCCGTGGCGCTCGACCCCGACTGGATCCGCCGCAACGCCGACGACGCCGACATCCTGCACGTCCACTTCGGCACCGAGTCTTTCCCCGCCGGTCACCTGACGGCGTGCGTCGAGGCAGCACACGCGGCGGGATGGGCCGTCGTGTTCACCGTGCACGACCTGACGCATCCGCAGCTGACCGACCAGAGCCCCTATGCCGCGCAGCTCGACGAGCTCGTACCGCGGGCCGACGCTCTCGTGACTCTGACCCCGGGAGCAGCCGCCGAGGTACGCGAGCGCTGGGGGCGGGATGCGGCCGTGCTGCCGCACCCCGCGATCCTGCACGAGGGCGAGAGCCCGTCCATCGTGGCGGTGAGCGAGGACCTCCGGATCGGGATGCACCTGAAGGACCTGCGCCCCGGCACCGACGGGCCCACGAGCGCGCGGACGCTCATCGCCGCGGTCGAGCGGCTCCGTGACGAAGGCCATCACGCCGTCGCCGAGATCCGGATGCACCGGTCGGTCCGCGATCAGGGCGCCCGCGACGAGGTCCGTGCGGCCGTGGCCGGACACCCGTACGCGGTCCTCGTCGAGCAGGGCCGGTTGCCCGACGCCGCGCTGAACACCGCGCTGGGCGGGCTCGACGTGTGCGTGCTGCCCTACCGGTTCGGCAGCCACTCGGGGTGGCTCGAGCTGTGCTGGGACCTGGGGGTGCCCGTCGCCGTCCCCGACGTCGGCCACTTCGCCGATCAGCACGACGATGCCTCGACAGCGAGCTTCCGCCCGGGCGACATCGAGACGCTCACAGCGGCACTGCGCTCACTGCTGTCGTGCGACGACGCGGCACGGCCCGGGTCGATCGCGCGAGCCGAGCTGATGGAGCGGCGCCGCGCCCGTCGCCGGGAGCAGGATGCCTCGACGGCGGAGGCGCACGCCGCGCTGTACCGCCGGCTCCGCAGCGAGCGTGTCTCGTGACGGGGCGTTCGCTGCGCATCGCGGTGATCGCGCCGCTTCGGTTCCCGATCCGCAGGCCTCACGCCGGCGGGCTTGAAGCCGCCGTGTGGTCGGAGATCGAGGCTCTGCGCGCGCGAGGCCACGAGGTGACCGTCGTCGCGGTGACCGGGTCGGACCACGTCGAGCCCGGCAGCGTCTGGGAGATGCCCGAACTGGGCTGGGATGCCGACGCGGTGCGCACGGACAAGACGTACCCGCCCGCGTACGAGACGCTCAGCGTGCCGATGCTCCGGCGCGCGCTCGAGACCATCGGCGCGCGGGCCGCCGACTTCGACGTGATCTCGAACCATTGCCTGCACGCCCTCCCGCTGCAGCTCGCGCCGCAGCTGGGCGTGCCGATGGTCACGACCCTGCACACGCCCGTGGACGACGACTTCGTGCGCGCGCACCGCGCCGCCGCGGGCCACGGCAGCGCGTTCCTCTCGGTCAGCGAGCACACCCGCCGGGAATGGCAGCACGCGGGGGTCGCCTCGACCCTGCTGGCCAACGGCGTGGACCCGCGCGTCTGGACCGGCGGCCCGGGCGGCGACGACCTCGTCTGGTTCGGCCGCATCGTTCCCGAGAAGGCTCCGCACCTGGCGGTGGCCGTCGCGCGGGCGCTGGGGCGACGCCTCACGATCGCGGGTCGCGTCGGCGATCGCGCGTACGCCGACGAGGTGCTCGGCCCGCTGCTCGGTGACGGCGTGACCGTCGTCGGTGAGCTCACGCCCCTCGAGCTCGCCGACCTCGTCGGCCGATCGGCGGTCGCGCTGGCCACTCCGGCGTGGGCGGAGCCGTTCGGACTCGTCGGGCCCGAGGCCCTCATGTGCGGGACCTCCGTGGTCGGCTTCGCCGTGGGCGGGGTGCCCGAGATCGCCGCGGCCAGCATCGGGATGCGGCTCGTGACCGCGGGGGACGTCGTCGCGATGGCGGATGCGGTCGAGGAGATGTGGGAGCAGGCTCGCGATCCGCGCTTCCGCCGCGCGGTCCGCGCCCGCGCGGTCGAACGCTTCTCGCTCGATGCGCGCACGACGGCTCTCGAGGAGATCTTCGCGTCGCTGAGCACGGAGGCCGCCCCCGCCGAGCTGCCGGCATGACCGGGCGCATCGGCTGGTACGTGCATCACCACGGCCAGGGGCACCTGACCCGGATGCGGGCGATCGCCCCCCACCTCGATGCCGACGTCGTCTGCTTCAGCTCGCTGCCCGTTCCCGCCGATCTGCCCGCGAACGTCTCCTGGGTCGAGCTCGCGCGCGACGATCAGCCCGCGCCCGCCATCCCCGCCGACGACCCGACGGCCGGCGGGATGCTGCACTGGGCCCCGCTGCGCCACGCCGGCCACCGCTCCCGGCTCGCGGTCATCGCGGCGGCGGTCGCGGCCGGCGACATCGAGGCGTTCGTCGTCGACGTCTCGGCCGAGGTCACGCTCTTCCTCCGGCTCCTCGGTGTGCCCGTGGTGATCATCACGCAGCCCGGTGACCGCGTCGACGAGCCCCACCGGCTGGCCTTCCTGGCCGCGCGGCGGATCATCGCGCCGTGGCCGGAGGAGATCTACGCGCCGGAGCACCTGACCGCCCTCGGCGATCGCGTCGCATTCGTCGGCGGGATCTCGCGGTTCGCTGGCCGTGACCGGCCCGCGCAGCCGCGCGGTGACGAGGTCGTCCTCCTCGGCGGTGGCGGCGGGGCCGACGTCTCCGCCGCCGACATCGCCGCCGCCGAGCGCGCGTCGAGACGCCCCTGGCGCGTGCTCGGCGCCGGTTCCGGAGCGTGGACCGCCGATCCCTGGGACGCGGTCACGACGGCATCCGTCGTCGTGTCGTGGTGCGGCCAGAATGCCGTCGCCGATCTCGCCGCCGCCGGTGCACCGGCCGTCGTCATCCCGCAAGAGCGTCCCTTCGCCGAGCAGCGTGCGACGGCGTCGGCACTGGGGCGATCCGGGCTCGCCGTCGCCCTGACAGCCTGGCCGGAGCCCGAGCGCTGGCCCGAGCTGCTCGCACGCGCATCGGCGCGCGGCGGTGACGGGTGGGAGGCATGGCGCACCGATGGCGCCGCCCAGCGGGCAGCGGCCGTCATCCGCGCCGAGGCGGTCACAGGAGGACGAGCATGAGCGACATCGCGATCGTGACGCTGTGCTCGGCGCCGCGCCTGGCCCACCTGCGCAACCAGCTGCGCGCGACGGCCGGCACCCCACGGGTGGTCGTCTGGATCGGCGACGACGACGCTCCCGCGCTCGACGCCGAGTCCGTCGTGCATGTTCCGCCCGGGCCCGCCGGTCTGCGGCTCGCAGCGGCCCGAAACGCGGGCGCGCGTGCGGCGGAGGCGCTGGGGGCACGCTTGCTCGTCTTCCTCGACGCCGACTGCATCCCGGGTCCCGAGCTCGTCGAACGGTACCGCGACGCGGCGGCGCAGCACCCCGATGCGGTCCTGTGCGGACCGGTGACGTACCTCCCCGCGGGGGCCGCGCTCGATGCGGCATCCCTCCGCGCGGCCACCGCACCCCACGGGGCGCGCCCGGCCCCGCCCCCGGGTGTCCTGCAGCGCGCCGCGGCGGAGGAGTATCCGCTGTTCTGGTCGCTGTCGTTCGCGACCACGCCGGCCGTGTGGCGGGCCATCGGCGGCTTCGACGAGCAGTACGAGGGATACGGGGGCGAAGACACCGACTTCGCGTTCTCACTTCGCCGGGCGTCGGTCCCGATGATCTGGGTGGGCGGCGCCGATGCCTATCACCAGCATCACGAGACCTCGTCACCGCCCTGGCAGCACCTCGACGACATCTTGCGCAACGGCCGCCGATTCGCGCGGAAGTGGGGCGAGTGGCCCATGACGGGGTGGCTCGAGGCCTTCGAGCGAGCCGGGGCCGTCGTCAGAGAGGACGACGGCTGGCGTCGAGCCTCGGCCTGACCGCACCGGCGAGGAGCTCGGTTGCGGCGGCGAGCAGGTCGCGGGCGACGGGATCGGGGGCGAAGTCCGCCCCCTGTGCGCGGGCGTGCTCGGCGAGCGTCCGAGCCCACGCCGGATGCCGCACCGCGACGGTGATGGCTGCGGCGAGACGTTCCGGGTCGGCGGGCGGTACCGACTGGCAGTCCTGCCCGTCGGTGCAGAACTCGTCGAATCCGCTCCCGGAGGTGACCACCAGGGGAGTGCCGATCGTCTTGACCTCGAGGGCGACGTTGCCGAACCCCTCCCAGCGCGAGGGGCAGATGACGACGTCCGCGCGGGCGATGGCCCCGTAGATCTCGTCGCCCGGCACGTGCCCGAGCCAGATCACCCGGTCGCGCGCCGACGGAGGCAGCATCTCGAGGAGCGCGGAACGCGTCGGCTCGTAGCGGGCGTCGCCGCCGGCGCCGGCGAGCACGAGCCACGCACGCGGGACATCCTGGTGCACCCGTCCGAAGGCCGCGAATGCGTCTTCGACTCCCTTGCGGCGCTCGGACCGGCCGAGGAAGAGGACGATCGGTGCGTCGTCCTGGGGCCAGCCCGTCGGCACCTCGGCGCGCGCTGCCGCCGCGGCGACGGCATCGACATCGATGCAGTTGCGCACGATGCGGGCCGGGGGCAGACCGGGGTAGAGGTCGCTCGTGCGGTCGAGCATCGCGCGGGAGATGGCGATGAGGCCGGTCGACCGGTACAGCTGACGTCGCTCGGCGGCAGCCTGCCGTGCGCGCACGATCCGCTGCCCGATGGGCAGGTCGGCCGCCGCGAACCCGGAGACCTGGTCGGCGAGCCGGATGCCGGTCGCGAGGTTCGTCAGCAGCGGTGCCGTGCGGGGAAGCGCCGCGGCCAGTCCGCCCCATTCGGGGGCGAAGACGACGTCATGACGGTGGGCGCGGTATGCGCGTCGGACGCCGCCGTCGACCAGCCGGACGCCGGGGCCCGGGTCGTCGGACACGAGCTCCGCGCCCGTCTCGATCGCGAGGTCGACGGCGACCCCCTGGCGGGCGAGGGCCGGAAGGAGAGCGGCGTAGTGGCGGCCGATCCCGCCGGTGTACCCGGTGACTCCGGCGTACTCGGACGTCCCGACGAGCCAGCGGGTCTCGGCCTGCGACGTGAGCACCCTGGTCATGACGCCTCGACAGGAAGGGTGCCGAGCGAGAGGCCGGTGACAGCGGCGGCCTCGGTGAGCATGGCCCGCACGCGCCGCGGATCCGTGCTGACCGGGTGCGACGACGCGAAGTCGAAACGCAGGGGGATCGAGCGCTCGAGCCACAGCGTGCTCCGCCCCTGTCCGTCGCCGTGCCTCCAGCTCACCGTGAACCCCTCACCTGCGCCGAGCTTCGCCGCGATCACGAGCTGAAGGTGCGCGAGCACGTCGTCGGGCATGGGGATGGCGATCAGGTCCGATCCGTATCGCAGCAGTCCCATCGCGGCCCTCGCCTCCCTCGTGCCACGACAGGGTGCATCACCCGTTCGCCGTTGCGAGTGGCCCTTGACGAGCTGGTGGAGCGCGAGCTAACAGCGGGGGTCAACCGTGCTTCGGTCGCAGGCGGCGTCGCAGGCCCCCGGCCAGGCGGCGCGCGGCGGCCGACAAGCGGCGCTGCCCGATGAGGATGCGCCGCCGGCGGCGCGCCGTCCGCAGGACGCTCGCCCAGCGGTGCCGGATACGGGCGTCGCTGTAGGCGGATGCCGTCGCGCGTGCGTTCCGCCGCATCGCGGCTCGCCGGGCGGGGTCGGCTTCTGCCGCGGCACGCACGGCACGGGCGAGCGCCTCGACGTCGCCGTCGGGGACGAGCCAGCCGTTCTCGCCGTCGCGGATGAGCTCGGCCGGTCCGTAGGCGATGTCGTACGCGATGGGGAGGCAGCCCGCGGCCATCGCTTCGAGCAGGACGAGCCCGAACGCCTCGGATCTGCTTGTGAGCAGAAGGACGCTCGCGGCGGCCATCGCCGTGGTCGGGTCGTCGGTGTGGCCGTGGAACCGGATCGCGTCGTCGTCCACGGCCAGGGCGGCGAGCTCGTCGGCACGAGATCCCGTGCCGTAGACGTCGAGCCGGACCTCGGGGCCGTCGCTGTCGCCGTCGTGGCCGTGGACGAGGCGCATCGCGGCGACGGCATCCTCCACGCGCTTGATGGGCTCCAGGCGCGCGATGACGACGGCTCCGGTGCGGTCGGACTCCGGCGGCAGAGCGGATGCGTCGACGGCGGAGACCGGGTGGGCGATGCTCGCGAGGAACGGGCGGGGGCCCACGATGTCGCGGACGTCGGCGGCCTGGGCCTCGGTCGCGAAGGCGACGGCGTCGAAGTCAGCGAGCCGGGAGAACACCGCCTGGCGCGACGCCCGGACCGAGCCGGGCGTCGGGCCGCGGTGCGAGCCGTGCACGACGTGGACGGTGGTCACACGACGACGGCGGTAGCCCGCGGCGAAGGGGGCGACGGTCTTGCTGTCGACGATCAGGAACGCCTCGTCGTCTCCCACGAGGTGGTCGAGCCAGTCGGCGTAGAAGTCGTAGCGCCGGCGCCAGGCCCGGATCGGCCGGCCGTCGGCGTCGCGCGCCAGGAGGATGCGGCCGCGGGTTCCCACGCGCCGCTCCGAGAGCGCGATCGTGCCGTCGGGCCGGAGGTGGTCGACGTCGACCGGCTTGCCGTTCGCGCCCAGCCGGAGCCGGCGGAGGACCACGCCGCCGGCCGCGTCGGAGATGACGCCGTCGTCCTCGGGGTCGAGCGGAGCCGGAGCGTCGGGCAGCCCCGAGCGGGCGGGGACCTCGTTCGAGCGCGGCCAGTCGTAGAGGTTGCGGATGGTCACCGAGGTGCCGGCGCCGACTCCCGGGATCGGCGGCAGCGGGAGAGCGCGGTCGTCGAGGGTGAGGACGTCGACCGGTGTCCCCGCGTCGGCGAAGAGGCGGCTGCGGTCGAGCAGGGCGGTCGTCATGCCGCCGTAGGGGACGGCGATGCCCCAGGTCAGTGCGAGGTGTCGCCCGGGAGGGAGGTCGGAACCGGCCACGTCGTCGTCACCGCGGGCCGGGGCGCACGGATACGTCGGGGACGAGGGCGTCGCGCGGAAGGTCGAGCGCCGCGAGCGCGGTCGTCGCGACCGACTCCGGGTCGATGAAGGCCGCGGGGTCGTAGTCGCGCCCCTCCTGGCGGTGGACCTCCGCCTGCATCGGTGTGGCCGTCCGGCCCGGGTAGACCGTCGTCACGCGGACGCCGTTGGCGGATTCCTCGCCGCGGAGGGCGTCGGCGAGGGCCTTGAGGCCGTGCTTCGACGCGGCGTACGCGCTCCAGGAGGGGTGCGCGGTGAGGCCGGCGCCGGAGTTGACGAAGAGGATCTGACCGCGCGCGGTCCGCACCGCGGGCAGCGCGAGGCGGGTGAGCTCCGCGACGGCGATCAGGTTGACGGTCAGCTGATCGGTCCACGCGGCGACGGACAGGTCGGATACCGGGCCCAGCTCGACGACGCCCGCCCCGTGGATGACAGTGTCGATCGCCTCCGGCAGGCGATCCGCGAGCGCGCCGGCGAGCTCCGCGGGCTCGCGCAGGTCTGCAGCGACGCCGACGGCATTCGGGAAGAGGTCCGCGAGCTCGGCGGCGCGGGCGTCGCTGCGGCCCAGGAGCACGAGCCGGTCACCGCGGTCGGCGAGCCGGCGCGCGATCGCGAGTCCGATGCCCGAGCCCGCGCCCGTGATGAGATGCGTCTGCGTCATGCTCCCATCGTCGCATCCGCGACCGTGCCCGTTGCGTCCGTTTGCACCCCGCAGCCGAACGTGCGACGATCTTCTCGGACATGTGACTGGTCATGCAGGCAGGATCCGAACGTACGTGCATCGCACGGCGGTCGGGTCCTTTTTTTATTGCCTCCGACCGGGGCCGGAGCGGAGCCGCTCCGGCGGCACGGTCCGGGATTCCACAGGAGGAAAACGAAGATGACCACCACGAAGGACGCCGCGGGCGCGATCCTCGAGCACGTCGGCGGACCCGAGAACATCGCCGCCCTGCAGCACTGCTCGACGCGGCTCCGATTCAATCTCGTCGACGACGCCCGCGCCGATGAGGCGGCTCTGAAGGCGGTGCCCGGCGTCATCGGCGTCGTGCGCGGTCCGCAGACCCAGATCATCGTCGGGTCGAAGGTGGGCGACTACTTCACCGAGATCGAGAAGCTGCGCGGCGGGCGTGCGGCGGCACGTGCGGCGGGGGAGACCCGTCCGAAGCTGACATGGAAGCGCGCGGGCTCGGCGGTCATGGACTTCGTCGTCGCGGTGTTCACCCCGATCATCCCGGCCATCGCCGGCGCGGGCATCTTCAAGTCGTTCCTGATCCTCGCCTCGGCGCTCGGGTGGATGCAGACGACCGACCCCAGCTACCAGGTGCTCTCGGCGATCCCCGACGCGGTGTTCTTCTTCCTGCCGCTGCTGGTGACCTACACTGCCGCGAAGAAGCTGGGCGTCAACATCCCGCTGGCTCTCGGCATCGTCGGGCTCTTGGTGTTCCCGACGTTCTCCGGTCTGCTGACGCAGGAGGGCGGTGTCGCGCTCTTCGGCCTCGCCATCCCCGCGATCTCCTACAACGCCCAGGTCTTCCCGCCGATCCTCGCGGTGCTGCTGCTGTGGCCCGTCGAGAAGCTGGCGACGAAGATCACGCCCGGGCCCATCCGCACCTTCTTCGTGCCGCTGCTGTGCTTCATCGTGGTCTCGCCGATCATGATCTTCGCCCTCGGGCCCCTCGGTTACGGCCTCGGATCGCTGCTCACCGGCGGCATGCTCTGGCTGTACGGCACGCTCGGCTGGGTCGCTATCGCGCTGCTGGCAGCCGTGCTCCCCTTCATCATCTCGGTGGGGATGCACAAGGCGTTCATCCCGCCCACGATCGCCACCGTTGCACAGCAGGGGCGTGACCCCTTCTACCTCGTGGCCTCGCTCGCCCACAACATCGCCGAATCGGGCTCGAGCCTGGCCGTCGCTATCCGCACCCGCAACAAGACTCTGCGCGGCACGGCCATCTCGTCGGGCATCTCCGCGTTCTTCGGCATCACCGAGCCCGCGCTCTACGGCGTGACGCTGCAGAACCGCCGTGCGCTGTTCGCGGTGATCGCCGGCTCGCTGACCGGCGGCGTCTACCTGGGCATCGCCGCCGTGGGCGCCTTCGCGCTCGTCAGCCCGGGGGCTGCGAGCATCTCGATGTTCATCGACGTGCTCAACCCGTGGAACCTCATCCATGCCGTCATCGGGGCGCTCGTCGCCTTCGCGACCGCCTTCGTCGTCGCGCTCGTCATCTGGAAGGACTCCGACTCGGGCACGATCCGCGCGCTCGAGGCTCAGACCGGCCCGGCGGGCGGGATCGCGCCCGACCCGGTCGGCGACGGCCGCCTCGTCGCCCCCGTCGCGGGCGAGGTCGTCCCGCTCG
>JAAIGF010219509.1_pt1 | contig 15931 bp, 11 predicted proteins | sample 6487441 | NCBI WGS metagenome assembly JAAIGF01 (sample SAMN13974129, study PRJNA590717) | phyllosphere metagenome | biome: pepper field; feature: multiple bacterial spot infested pepper fields; material: pepper leaves; isolation source: leaves from pepper fields | host: Capsicum annuum ... | reverse complement strand
TCGCCGATGGCGAAGCGGGATGGTGCGAGATCCATGCGGTCACCGTGTCACGGATGCGACAGAAGGTAAAGAGCGGGGCTTGTTTTTCCCATCCGGTCCTGTCACAGTTGCGACACCCACCCCGTTGCGCACCCCGCCGCCAGGGCCGTCGGTCCGGCGAAGCAACCCGTACGACAGAGGAGTCGTCATGCCCATCACCCGTCGAAGCGCCGCACTCGCCGGCGCGCTCCTGATCCCGGCACTCGTGCTCACGTCCTGCGCGAGCGCCGACGATTCGAGCTCCGGGGAGGCCACCGGTGCCGACTCGTCGTTGCCGGAGGACCTCGTCGCAGCTGCCGTCGCGCAGGCCGAGACCATCGCCGGTGACCAGGAGCTCGCAGGCTCCCTGAGCATGATCGGCCTCTCGTCCAGCAGCGAGGTCCCGGCGTGGCAGGCGGTGCTCGCGCCGTTCACGCAAGCGACGGGCGTCGAGGTCGATTACACCGGCAGTCAGGACCTGCCCGCGATCGTCCAGGCCGGACTCGACGCCGGCGACCCGCCGGACATCGTCAACACGAACGGCAGCGCTCTGATGCGCGGCTACGCCGAGGACGGCCTCGTGCTGTCGCTGGGCGACGTGGTCGATGCCGAGACCGTCGCGCAATTCAATCCCGATCTGCTCGAGAGCGTCACCGTCGACGGCGAGATCCACGGCGTCTGGAACGCGATCGACGTGCTCGGCCTCTGGTACAGCACCGCCGAGTACGACGGACCCACGGAGGGCACCTGGTCCGACCTGCTGGCGTGGGCGCAGAACGCGGAACCCGACGACGCGGCGTTCTGCATGGGCCTCGAATCCGGACCGGGCACGGGCTGGCCGGCGCAGGTCTTCCTCGAGAGCGTCTTCATCAAGCTGCACGGTGCCGAGAAGTTCGCCGAGTGGGCCAGAGGGGACCTGCCGTGGACCTCGCCCGAGGTGCGGGAGGCCTTCGAACAGCTCGGCGCGGTCACGGCCACCGACTCGACCGTCGAGGGCGGCGCCACGGGGGCGCTCAACCGACCCTTCGGCGAGTACGTCGCCGGCATGTTCTCCGAGCCGCAGCGCTGCCAGCTGGCCCTGCTCGGGGGCTACGTGGTGAACCTCGCGAAGAGCGGGGCGCCCGACATCGAGTCGCCTGCCGACCTCGACTTCTTCCCGGTGCCGGCCGAGGACCCGACCGCAGCGGCCGACCAGAACGTGGTGGGCGCCATCGCCTTCGGCTTCGAGCAGAATGACAGCCCCGAGCTGCGGGCCGCGCTCGCGTACCTCGCGTCGCCCGAGGCGCAGGCGCTGATCGCCGCGTCGGGCATCTGGCAGGCCGCCAACACCGCGGTCGCCCCCGAGGCCTACCCGACCGATACCGGTCGAGCCCTCGCCAGCCGGGTGACCGAGGCGGAGAGCGTGGTCGCGGGACCGTCGAGCACGCAGCCGCTGCAGGTGAACGTCGCCTGGCTCGCCGCGATCGTCGGCTACCTGCAGGACCCTGCCTCGCTCGACGCGCAGTTGGCCTCCGTCGACGCCGCGGTGGCGGGCTGACCGCATGAGCCCGTACCTCGCCATCCTCGGCGGTCTCGCCCTGCCCGTGGTCGTCGTGCTGACGACCGCGGGCGGTGAGCGCCTCCTCCGAGCAGCTCGACCCCGCACGCAGGAGCGGATGCGACCCTGGCTCTGGCTGTGGCCGCTCCTCCTGCTGTTCGCCACCGTCATCGTGTACCCGGCTGCCATGACCGTGCTCTACGTCTTCCGCGGGCCGGATGCGGACTCCTGGGTCGGCCTCGACAACATCGTCGGGCTCGCCGCCCCGGCGGTGCTCGGGGCGCTGGTCAACAGCCTCATCTGGTTGCTCGTGCTGCCGATCGTCATCGTCGCGATCGCGACGTTCTGCGCGGTGCTCATCGACCGCATCCGCTTCCAGACCCTCGCCCGCACGGCGCTCGTGCTGCCGATCGCGCTCTCGGGCGTCGTCGCGGCCCTGGCCTGGCGCATCACCTACCTCTACGAGCCGCCGGGGCGCGATCAGCGCGGCACGCTCAACGCGGTGCTGCAGCTGTTCGGGCTCGATCCGGTGACCTGGATCTCGCGTCCTCCGGCCGATGGCGCCGTGCTGAACACCCTCGGTCTCATCGTCCTCGCGGTCTGGGGCGGGCTCGGCATCGGCCTGCTCATCATCTCCGCGGCGCTCAAGACGGTGCCGGTCGAGCAGGTCGAGGCCGCGCGCCTCGACGGCGCGGGGGAGTGGCGCGTCTTCACCGCGATCACGCTCCCGGCCATCGCGCCGAGCCTGGTGGTGGTGCTCACGACCACGGCGATCGTGGCCGTCAAGATGTTCGACGCGGTCTACGTCATGACCGGTGGTCGCAACGGCACCGAGGTGCTCGGCACGCTCATGTACGAGCGACTGTTCAGCATGCCTCGCGATCTCGGCGAGGCCAGCACCATCGCGCTGCTCATGCTGCTGCTCAGCCTGCCGCTCGCCATCGTCAATCTCCGCCGCGCACGGGCGGAGGCCGCGCGATGAACCCTCGACTCCGCCGCCTCGGGCGACGCGTGCTGCACCGCGTCATCGTCGCCCTCGTCTGCCTGGCCGCGCTCGTGCCCCTGCTCACCATCGTCGCCAGCTCGCTGCGCACCAATCCCGACACCGCGACGAGCGGATGGTGGACCGTCCTGCTGCGTCCGCTCGTCACCCTCGAGAACTACCCGGCCGCTGCGGAGCTCATGCAGCTGCCGGACTCGATCCCCGCGACGCTGGCGATCGCCGTGCCCACCACCGTGCTGACCGTGCTGCTGGCGGCGTTCGGCGGCTACGTGGTCACGCATCTGCCGTTCCGCTTCCGAGTGCCGGTCATGCTGATCGCGATCGTGGTGATCGCCCTGCCCCCGCAGGCGCTCGTCACGCCGCTGCTGCAGCTGTTCGCGACGCTCGGCATCAACGGCTCGTTCCTGGCGGTCTGGCTCGTGCAGGTCACGTTCACGGTGCCCTACGGCCTGCTGCTCGTGAACGGCTACCTGCAGTACATCCCGACGGAGACGCTCGAGGCGGCCCGCATCGACGGTGCCTCGGAGCTGCGCATCTTCCTGCGCATCGTGCTGCCGCTGTCCGCGCCCATCCTGGCCTCACTGGGCATCCTGCAGTTCCTGTGGTCGTGGAACGACCTCATCACGCCGCTCGTCTTCCTCGGCTCCCTGTCGGCCGACGCCCCCGTGACCGTGCAGGTCGCGGGCCTGCTGCAGAGCACCGGTCCGAGCATGGACAACGTGCTCTCGGCGGCGGGCGTCATCTCCGCGATCATCCCCGTGGCCATCGTGCTGACGCTGCAGCGCTACTTCGTCGCCGGCATCACCAGCGGCGCCGGGAAATGACACCGAGGAGACCCACGATGACGATCGGCATGACGGCAGCCGCCGCACCGACCTACGACGATGACGCATCCGTCGTCGGCCACGACGGCGCGTCTGCGGAGGAGCTCTGATGGCGCCCCGCGAACTCGCCGTCGTACCGGCGCCACGGCGCTGGACCGCCGGTGACGACCACTTCCTGATCGGCGCCGACACGACGATCGGTGCGGAGCCGGGGCTGGAGCACCTCGTGTCGGCCTTCGTCCGCGATGTGGAGCGGGACGGTGGGCCGCGACTCGTCGTCTCCGGGGCGGATGCGGCGGCCATCGTCGTGCGCATCGGTCCGGAATCCGGGCAGCTCGCTGCGCTTCCCGACCCCATGGGGGCCTCGCCGTCGGGGCGCCCGCCGCGTGGCGAGGGCGGTTCGCTCAGAATCGCGCGGGATGGCGTCAGCGTCACCGCGAGCGCGGCGGAGGGCGTGCGGCACGCGCTGACCACGCTGCGGCAGCTCATCGCGGCGGCTGCTCTCGACGGTCTCGGGCGTCGCCTCGTGCCGCAGGCTGACATCGACGACATGCCGGCGGTGGCCTGGCGCGGGCTCTCCCTCGACGTCGCCCGGGCCTACTTCGGCGTCACCTCGATCGAGCGCATCATCGAGATGCTCGGGCTGTACAAGTGCAACGTGCTGCACCTGCACCTCACCGACCACGAGGCCTGGCGACTGCAGAGCGGGCTGCGGCCCGAGCTCACCGCAGGCATGCCTGCGGGCTCCTTCCTCACCCGCGACGAGTTCATCGGGCTCTGCCGTCTGGCGGCGTCGCGGGGCGTGACGGTCGTGCCCGAGGTCGACGTGCCCGGTCACTCCTCGGCCGCGGCCCGGGCGGTCCCGCAGCTCGCGGGACCGGAGGGCATCGGCGATCCGCAGCGCTTCGCGCTCGACCCGCGGCTGCCGGAGACGGTGCCGTTCCTGCGCGATGTGTTCAGCGGGCTGGCCGAGCTCGCGCCCGGCCCGTTCCTGCACATCGGGGGCGACGAGACGCTGGGCATGCATCCGGAGCGGTACCGCGAGTTCATGGAGCAGCTGCTGCCATTCGTGCGCTCCACGGGCAAGCGCGTGATCGGTTGGCAGGAGGTGGTCCGCGCCGGCATGCGATCCGGCGATCTCATGCAGTACTGGGTCGACATCGGCGAGGAGGACCTGGGCGCGGAGGCGCAGACCGATTCGGACGAGACCACGTGGTTCCGGGAGGTGCTGCTGCAGGCGCCCCTCGATCTGGAGCGCGCTCGACGCCAGGGAGTCGGCGTGATCCTCTCGCCGATCTCCGCCGCCTACTTCGACACGGCGTTCGCCGACGAGGTGCCCCCGCCGCAACGTGAGGTCGTGGCGCGCTTCGGGTACCCCGCCTACGCGCCGCGCTCCCTGCAGGACTTCTACGAGTGGCGACCGCTGGAGGTGCTGCCCGACGCGCAGATGCTGGCCGGGGTGGAGGCCGTGGTCTGGGGCGAGCTGCTGCGTGAGGCGACGGACCTCGACCTCCTCATCCTGCCGCGCCTGCCCGGCTTCGCCGAGCGCGGCTGGTCCCCGGAGTCGCGCTGGCAGGGGTATCGCGAGCGCGTGGCAGGGCACGCCGCGACCTGGCGAGCGCACGGCTGGCAGTTCATCGAGGCCACGTCCATCCCGTGGGATCGACCCCCGCGAGCCTCACGCTGACGCCCTGCCGGTCGAGCACGCGCAGCAGGCCGGGCGGTCGAGCGTCACCTCCACCCGGCCGCCCGGCTGCGGTCGCTCATGCCTGCGGCGCACCCGCCACCGGCTCGCCCGCGCTCCACACGGCGCGCACCCGGAGGAGACGGTCGAAGAGCACCGCGTCGGCGCGCGATCCCGGGCGCAGGCTGCCGAGGTCGGGGCGCCCGACGGCCGCGGCCGGCACCTCGGTGGCGGCCGCCACGGCGATCGGCAACGGCCACCCCGCCTCGCGCACGGCGAAGCGCAGCGCGGTGTCGAGGGCGATGGTCGAGCCGGCGATCGAGCCGCCGTGCCGCAGGCGGGCGACGCCGCGGACGACGTCGACGGTCAGCCCGCCGAGCTGGAAAGCGCCATCGGCGCATCCCGTCGCCGCCGTCGCATCCGAGACGAGCGCGATGCGGTGCGGGGCGACCGCCTGCAGCAGGCGGAGCGTCGCCGGATGCAGGTGGGCTCCATCCGCGATCGCCTCGATGATCGCGCCGCCGGCCGCCGCCGCGGCGACGGGCCCGGGGGTGCGGTGGTGCCAGCCGAGCATGCCGTTGAACCCGTGGGTGAGCACGGTCGCGCCGGCGGCGAAGGCGGCGCGCGCGACGTCGTGATCCGCGGAGGTGTGGCCGACCGCCACGATGACGCCGGCCCGACTGAGGCGCGCGATGGCCTCAGGGGCGCCGGGCAGCTCGGGTGCGATCGTGATCATGCGCAGCACGCCGTCGGCGGCGGCCAGCAGCCGGTCGACGTCCTTCGGGCCCGGCTCGGCGAGGTGCTCGAGGGCGTGGGCACCGCGGTGGCCGGGCGAGAGCCAGGGACCTTCGAGGTGCACGCCCAGCACCTCGTCGCGCCGTCGCACCACGGCCCGCAGGGCATGCAGCCGGGCGATGAGCTGCGGCAGAGGAGCGGAGACCAGCGAGAGCATCTGCGCCGTGACGCCGTGCTGCAGGTGGAAGCGGACGGCGTCGTCGACCGCGTCCTCGTCCGCGTCGTCGTAGGTCGCGCCGAGCGCTCCGTGCGCGTGGATGTCCACGAGACCGGGCGTCAGGATGCGGTCCCTGCCGTCCACCCGTCGAGTGCCGGCGGGCACCGTCGGCGGCTTCCCGCGGCCGCGGGCTGCCACGCGACCGTGCTCGAACAGCACCCATCCGTCCGCCTGCTCCGCGCCCTCGTCGACGACGATCGCGCCCTCGATGAGCACCGGCTCGACGCTCATGCGGGGAACGGCACCGGGCTGATGACCCTCAGCAGCCGCGCCGCCTCCTCCGCCATCGCATCGCGGCCGGGCCCGAGGTACACGCGCGGATCGCGCAGGCGGGGGTCCGCCGCGAGCGCATCGCGGACCGCGCCGGTGAAGTGCCCGTTCAGGTGCGTCGAGACGTTGATCTTGCGCATGCCCGCTCGGATCGCAGCGGCCAGGTCGGCGTCGGAGACCCCCGAGGAGCCGTGCAGCACGAGCGGCACGTCGACCCGTGCGTGCAGTGCGGCGATCAGGTCGAGGTCGATGCGGCTCGTGCGCTCGAGCATCGCGTGCGATGAGCCGACCGCGACGGCGAGGGCGTCGACGCCGGTGGCGGCGACGAACGCGGCCGCCTCATCCGGATCGGTGCGCACCCCGGGTGCGTGCGCGCCGTCCTTGCCGCCGATCTCGCCGAGCTCCGCCTCGACGAGCACGCCGGCGTCGTGCGCGGCGGCGACGAACTCCCTGGTGCGCCGCACGTTCTCGTCGTAGGGCAGCGCCGCGCCGTCGTACATGACGGAGCTGTAGCCGAGTTCGAGCGCTCGGTGGGCCAGCGTCAGGTCCTCGGCGTGGTCGAGGTGCACCGAGAGCTGCGCGGGCGAGGCCTCCGCGAGGGCGAGCACCGCTGCCGTCACGGGTTCGAGGCCGCCGTGATAGCGCACGGCGTTCTGCGAGATCTGCAGGATGAGCGGGCGCTGGGCGGCGTGCGCGGCCCGGGCGAGCGCTTCGGCGCTCTCGAGGTTGACGACGTTGAACGCCGCGACGGCGCTCCGGACATCGGCGGCTGCGGTGAGGATGCTGGCGGTGCTGACGAGCGGCACGGTGACTCCTTCGGTGGTGGTTCGGAGCCGGTGACGTCGACCTGCTGCTCCGATGCGCGGGACGACGGATGCATCAAGCCGGCCTGCGGTTCGAGCGCAGGGGGTGCAGCGCGGCGACCTCGGCGGTCACGTGGGTGGCCGGGACCGTCGGGATCATCGCTCCTCCGCACCGGCGCGACCGCCGAGGGCGGCGCCGAGCAGGCCCGCGTCGCGACCGTGCGGCGAGAGGCGCAGCTCGGCGCGCTGGGCGGGGAAGACCGAGCGGATGCGCTCCCGCAGCGGCTGCAGCAGGCGGTCGCCGGCCTCCGCGAGCCCGCCGGCGAGCACGACGGCCTGCGGCGCGAGCAGCCCGTCGATGTGCGCGATCGCCGTCGCGAGGGCATCGAGGGCCGACTCCCACACGAAGCGTGCATGGTGGTCGCCGCCGTCGGCCCGCAGCAGCACCTCATCCGCTCCCTGGGCGGTGTAGCCGCTCAGCGCGCGGTAGCGCCGCTCGATCGCGAGACCGGACGCGATCGCCTCCAGGCAGCCGCGGTTGCCGCAGGCGCACGGTTCGCCTCCGGGTTCGACGACCACGTGCCCGAGCTCGCCGGCGTAGCCGCCGCGCACCACGTCGCGCCCCTGCACGCGCAGCGCTGCGGAGATGCCGGTGCCGATGGTCACGATCACTGCATCGGTCAACCCGGAGGCCGCGCCGAGCGCGAACTCCGCCCGGCCGGACGCCCGCACGTCGTGCAGCAGCACGGCGCGGTGCCCGGTGCGCCGCCGGACGAGCTCCGGCAGCGGCGAGTCGCGCCAGCCGAGGTTGTCGGCGCGCACCGCGATGCCGCGCCGCTCGTCGACGATGCCGGGCACGGCCAGGGCGATGAGCGACCGGGGCTGCGGTGCCGTGTCGTACAGCAGGCGTTCGACGAGCGTGACGATCTCCTCGCCGTCGGCGCTCACCACCGGCGTGGCCCGTCGCACGACGTCGCCGAACGTGCCGTCCGCCGCGAGCGCGACGGCCTTCGTGGTGGTACCGCCGACGTCGATGGCGAGCACGGGCGAACCCGGCCCCAACCGCTCGGGCAGCATCGGTCAGCGTTCCGCGGGGTCGAGCACGACCGAGCGGGTGAGCGAGCGCGGCGCATCGGGGTCGAGCCCGCGGCGCAGCGCCGCGGCGACGGCGAAGCGCTGCGCGATCACGAGCGCGGCGAGCGGATCGAGGTCGTCGGCGACGAAGCGCGCACCGGTGCGCGCCACCTCGTCGGCGAGGCCGGCGGGCACCTCGCCGAACGCCCAGACGAGCCGTCCGGGCTGGGCGATCGCGATCGGGCCGTGCCGGTAGTCCATGGCCGGGTACGACTCCGCCCAGAACTGCGCGGCCTCGCGGGCCTTCAGCGCCGCCTCGGCGGCCAGGCCGATGGTCCAGCCCTGCCCCAGGAGGGTGATCTGCTCGGCGTCGAGCAGATCGTCGATGCCGGCGGCGAGGGCGCTGCGCGCGTCGTCGATCGCGGCCCGCAGATCCTCGCCGAGATGCGCGCGCAGCAGCGCCAGCGTCGTCGTCGCGAAGCGGGTCTGCACGACCGAGCGCTCGTCGGCCTCGGGTAGGGCGACGACGTGGTCGGCGGCCAGGGCGGCCGGCGAGTCGGCGACCGCGGTGATGAGCGTGCTGGGGGCGCTCGCGCGCTCGAGCACCTCGACCACCTCGGTGGTGGTGCCCGATCGCGAGAGCGCGACGATGCGGTCGTAGCGTCGCGCGGTCGGCATCTCCGAGGCGGTGAAGGCGTCGGTCTCGCCGGCGCCGGCGGCCTCCCGACGCGCCGCGAAGCTCTGGGCGATGAACCAGCTCGTGCCGCATCCGACGACGGCGACCCGCTCGCCGGAGGCCGGCAGCGACGCCGCATGGGAGGGTGCCTGCGACGCGGCTCGGCTCCACAGCTCCGGCTGGCTGCTGATCTCGTGCTCGACGTGCATGCGTGCTTCCGTCCTGATGGCGTGGCGATGTGTGGAAAGGCGTGCCTCCCCGATACAGTATAGGCAAAAGACACGGCATATTGCCCATCTGCGCTTCTCCCTGCCAGACTCGGTGCATGCCGCATCCGCTCCATCCGTCCGCTGCGGCACCGCGCTCGGCACGGCAGCGCATCCTCGACGGCTACGTCGCGTGCATCGAGGACTTCCCGCCGGATGAGGTGACGATCACGCTCATCGCCCGCCGTGCATCCGTCTCCACTCGCACCGTCTACCGGCACTTCCCGACACGCAGCGAGCTGCACGCAGGGCTGGCCGAGTGGAGCGTCGAGCACTTCCTGCCGCTGGTCGAGTTCGAGCACCTCGACGAGCTCGCCGTGGCGTTCCGCCGGGTCGCGCAGCGACTCGAGGAGCGACCCCGGCTGGCTCGCGCCCTCGCCTCGTCGGAGCTCGGGCGGCAGGTCCACGGCGGGCTCATGCACGCCGTGCGCGACCTCATCGCCGAGGCCGTGGCGCGCGACCTGCCGTGGCTCACCCCGGCGCAGCGTCACCGGCTCACCGCGATGATCTCCGTGCTCGACGACACCCCCAGCTGGGCGCACCTGCACGGGCACTACGGGCTCGACGCCGAGGAGATGTCCGGGCACTTCGCGTGGGCCGTGCACGCCCTGGTCGCCGCGGCAGGCGAGCCTCAGCAGGCCGGGGTCGGTGCATCCGCTCCCGCGAAGCGGTCCTCGGTCCAGCCCATGAGCGCGTCGGTCGTCGCCGAGTCGCGCACCAGGCCCATGTGATCGTCGCCGGCGGCCTCGATCCAGCTGAAGTCGGTGCCGGCCTCGCAGAGCCGGGCGACGAGATCGTGCTGCAGCTCGGGCGCGATCACCTCGTCGCGGTCGCCCCAGGCGACCAGCAGGGGCATGCTCCAGGGGCCGCGGGCGATGTTCTCGTCGAGTCGTCGGCCGGTGTCGCCCCGGGTGAGGTCGCCGACGAACAGCGGACGGTCGCGCGCGACGCCGACGCTGTCGAGCAGGCTCACGATCATGCCGGGATCGGCGATGCAGCGCTGCGCGATCTCGCGCACGAGGAGGCGACCGGCGGGATCGACGTGGTCGTCGAGGTCGATCTCGGGGTAGGTCTCGGCGTACGGCACGAGCACCCACGCGACGACGAGCGCCAGCGACGGGCTGTTCGGCTGCTGCAGGATGCGCTCGGCCATGGCGAGCGGGTCCGCCGCCGGTGCGAGGGCGGCGACCCCCAGCAGGTCGAGCTCCGGCGCGTAGCGCGGGCCGACCGCGCCGGTCCAGAGCGCGGCGTGCCCGCCCTGCGAGTGGCCCCACACGACGGTCTCGGAGGAGAGCTCGAGTCCATCGGCTGAGGCGGCGGCGCGCACGGCGTCGAGCCCCGACCGGGCCTCGCCCTCGCCGACGAGGTACGGGAAGGCGCCCTCGGTGCCCTGCCCGCTGTAGTCGGGGGCGACGACGACCCACCCCGCGTCGAGCGCCTGCTGCAGTGCCGGGATGCCGTCGCCCGTGAGCGCATCGTCCGCGAGGCTCGGTGCGCAGGTGCGTGCGATGCCGGTGGTGCCGTGGTCCCACAGGATCACGGGGCGCGGTCCGTCCGGCGCCCCCGTCGGCACGATCACCAGGGCGCTGCCGAGCGCCGCGTCGTCGTGCACGTCGGTGGTCGTGAAGAGGATGCGCCGCACCTGGGCGCGCTCGGGCGCGACGCCGCCCCAGGCCTCGTCGCGCAGCAGCCGGCCCGGCTGCTCGGGCACGTCCTCCGGCGCGGCGTAGAAGCCGTCGATCACCGGCAGCCCGCGCCGCAGCTGCGTGGAGCCCCAGACCGCCGTGACGGCCAGTGCGAGCACGAGCACCGCGCCGGTCCACGGCAGCAGCGCGCGCAGGCGACCCGGATGAGGCGGATGCGATCCCGAGGTCCGCCGGACCGCGCGCTGCAGCAGCGTCAGGCCGAGCAGGGCGGTGCGAACGCCGAACAGCACGGCGACGACGAGCAGCGTCGCGTCGGGCCACAGCACGGCGAGCACGGCGAAGCTCAGCTGGGCCGCCGCCAGCGCGGCGGCGAGCACACGATCGCCGACAGACCCGCGGCCGAGCCCGCCGAGGCTCGCGACGGCTCCGGCGAAGAGCAGCACGCAGACGGCGACCGGCAGCAGCTCGATGCTGCGCCCGAGCCACACGATGGCGAGCACTCCGCCGAGCACCCAGCCGGCCCCGACGGCGATGCGCAGCACCGCGGGCCGCCGGTGCGCTGCGACGAGCTCCGCGACCCCCGTCACGATGGCGGACGCCCCGATGAGCAGCGCGATGACGGAGAGCGCAGAGAGCGGTCGCGTGATCAGCAGCGCCCCGCTGACGAGCAGGGGCAGGCCGAGCGCTGCGAGCAACCAGCGCGGTGCGCGGTGCTCGAGGCGTCCGAGAGCGGCGCGCCAGCGGCGGGTCGGCGGCAGATCGGTCATGGCACGAGCGTAGGTCTGCGCATCGCGGATATCGAGCTCGCGGCCACCGCGGCCCGGTGAGGGGAACCACCTACGGTCGCGATCGCCGCATGTGCATCACGTGTCGCGTAACCCGTAGTGGGGCAGGTGACCCACTCGTCCCGATCGATACGTTCGGATGCGCTGCGCTCACCGGCTCATCCGAGGCCCGAAAACTCGGATGGGCACCCGAAACGGATCAGGAGCGCGGCGATCTCGACGCGCCCGCGTGACGGCCGGCGCAGGCAGGACTTACCCGATGCTCCACTCCAGCGCGCCCACTCGCCGTTCCCTCCGCGCACGCCGCCGCCGTTCGCGCCTCGTGGCGGGCATCCTCGCCCCGGTCGTGCTCCTGGGCGGCGCCGGGCTCACGGCGCTCACCACGACGATGGCGGCGGCTGCCGCGCTGCCCGCCCCCTCGGTGTCGATCGGCCTGCAGAGCACGGGCGGCGCGCACGGCGACGCCGACGAGAAGCCGTTCATCCTCGCCGGCGAGGACGCCGTCTTCGACGTGAGCGTCACGAACGCGTCGCAGAGCGGCGACGGCTTCAACACGGGCATCGTGCTCACCGTGCCCGAGGGCGTCGCGTTCGTCGGCTCCGGCGGCATGGGCGACCCGGTCGTGTTCCTCGCGGGCGAGGAGCTGCCGAACAGCGGCCGAGCGGGCGCCCTGGCGACCGTGCCGGCCGGGTTCCAGATCTGGGTGTTCGAGGACGTCGCCGACCTGCCGGCCACGGCCACCTACGCGTCGACGGTGACGGTGCGACCGGATGCGGCCCGCTTCCCGGTCGGCAGCGCTCCGGTCGTCGAGGCGGCCGGCTTCGTCTCGGCCGACGCGGCGCTGAAGCCGATGTTCGACGGCTCGACGGGCCGGGGCGCCGCCGCGGCGGCCGCGGAGACCTCGCGGGGCGAGGACGACGCATCCGCTCCGGTGCGCGCGCTGCGCCTCACGAAGAGCGAGCCGAGCCCCGAGATCGAGCTGCTGCGCGGCCTGCACGACCACCCCACCACCTACACGCTCACCGTCGAGCACACGCCGCAGGGTCTCACGGGCGACGCGGTCGTCGTGGACTACCTGCCCGCCGGCCTCGAGTTCCTCGGCTGCGGCAGCGTCGACAACACGCGCGAGTCGGCCCTGCTGCACGACGGCGACCGCGAGTACCCGGGCGCTCCGGCGATCGCTGCGGCCTCGCCGGCCGATTGCGTGCTGCCCGCCAGCGTCGAGACGGTCGACAGCGGGCTGCCCGCGGGCCTGCCCGCCGGCGTCTACACGAAGGTCACCTGGCCGCTCGCCGACCTCGTCGGCGGCACCCCGCAGGCGCTGCCGACCGCGCCGGGCCGCCCCGGCGTCGTCACCTTCCGCTACCTTGCCGCGGTGCCGCTCTTCGAGAACACGATGGACTTCGCCAGCGATGACGCGTCCGGCACGCCGGCGCCCGCCTCGCTCGAGCAGACGGCGAACCTGAACAACAACACCGGCGCCTCGACCCGGCACGGCCAGGCGGCCGGCTACGACGACGGCATCCGCTACCGCAACACCGCCACGGTCTCCGGGGACTACGCGGGTGCGCTCGCGACGGGCACCGGGCCCGCGGTGTCGGACACCGACGGCGAGGACGTGCAGGCGATGGACCTGCGCATCCTCAAGAGCGTCGACACCGGCGCGGGCGACCGGTTCCGCACCGGCCACGAGGCCGTCTTCACGCTCGACGTCGCGACGAGCGAGTACGCGACGGCGCAGGCCATGACGATCGTCGACACGATCCCGAACGGCCTCTGCCCGATCCTGCCGACCGGCACCGCCTCGACCGGCGACCCGCTGCCCGCCGACTGCGCGCCCGACGCCTCCGCGGTCGTCACCGGCGCCACCGCCACCTCGGTGGCCTACGACGAGGCCACCGGCGAGTTCATCGTCGCCTTCGCGCCCGATCGCGACCTCATCGCGAACGACCGCCTGCAGATCGTCTACTCGGTGCTCATGCGTGCGAGCTACGACACGTTCGACCCGCGCTCCGGCTCCACCTCGTCGGGCGACACGCTCACCAACGAGGTCGAGATCGAGGGCGACACGGTCTCGGTGCCCGCGCTCGCGGGCGTCGTCAGCGGCACCGGCGCGGTCGCCGACGGTCGGCTGCAGGTCTGGGACGACTCCGCGGCCGAGATCCTCTCCGGCTACTCGCAGATCTCCAAGCAGGTGCTGCCGCGCGACGCCGTGCAGCCGGGCACGTCGGCCGCTGCCGCCTGCGACGCGAGCGGATGGGCGCAGCACCAGGACCAGCCGACCGACGCCCCCTTCCACCAGGGCGACGCCGTCTGCTACGAGCTGACCGTCGACTTCGCGCAGCAGATCGACGTGCGCAACCCGAAGGTCACCGACTTCCTGCCGGCCGGCGTGGCCTTCGGCAGCTGGGCGCTGGCGGACTCGTCGGTCGGGCTCACGGCCGGCGACCTGGCGTTCTCGCAGACGGGTCAGAGCCTCACCTGGCTCGTCGGTACCCCCGACGCCGAGGGCGACCTCATCGTGCCGCTCGGCGCCAAGCTGGTGCTGCACGTGCTCGGCACGATCACCGAGATGACCCCGGCCACGGCCGCGGCGCTCGACAAGCCCGAGAACCTGCTCAAGTACCAGCAGGAGAACGTGCTCGGCGAGGTCTTCTTCCTGCGCGACGCCTCGGCCATCCAGTCGGGCCAGGGCCCCACCCTCGTCAAGGGCGTGCGCGACGTCGACGGCGACACCGCGCGGGACGCGCAGGACGCAGCGGATGCGGACGGCTCCGTCTTCGGCTCGGACCGCGACGGCGTGCAGGTGGCCGGCGGCGAGGTCGTGACCTACCGCGTCGACCTCACCGGCGGCAGCACCGACGTGCTGGACATGGTCGTCTGGGACGCGCTGCCGGAGGGCATCTCGGCGGCCGACGTGTCGGGCGCGACCGCCTTCGATCCCGCCGACGCGGGCTACCCGGCCGGCACCGCCGCATCCGGCCGCTCCGTCGTGGTGTGGCAGGGCATCGACCTCGCCGCGGGCGCTCAGCGCACCCTCGACTACGACGTGACCGTGCCCGCGGACGTGCTGGTGAGCGAGACCTTCGTCAACACCGCGTCGATCACGCAGTACGACGTGCTGCTCAACACCGGCGAGGTCGAGACGTTCTTCCCGGAGGGCTCGCTCGACCGCACCGCGCGCGACGAGTCGGTCGCGGTGCCGGGCGACGGCATGCGCGACGACTCGGCGGTGTTCACGCCGTCACCGGTCGTGACCAAGGCGGTCGCGAGCACGCAGATCGGCTCTGGCAGCGCGAACATCGACCCGCGCAACGGCGCACTCGACCTGGTGCAGGGCGAGATCGTCACCTACCGGTACTCGGTCTCCATCCCCGCGAACACCACCGTGCGAGACGCCGAGCTCGCCGACCGGGGCACCTTCGACGGCGGCGGCCCGATCGAGGCGATCGACGCGACCTGGTCCTCGACCGCGCTCACGGGCGCCGCGCCCGGCGACTTCACCCTCACGCTGCGCGAGACGGGTACGAACCGCAAGGGCGTGCTCGAGTTCCCGGCGAACTACACGAACAGCTCGTCCGTGGCCCAGGTGTTCACGGTTGAGCTCACCGGCACGGTCGCGGACCGCGGGAGCGACGGGCGCCGCCTCGTCAACCAGGCCCAGTTCCGCAGCGCGAGCTGGAACGGCGACGCCACGGCGGAGGTGCGCTACCGCGAGCCCGCGCTCGACATCGCCAAGTCCGCCACGCCGAGCGCGGACGTCGCGATCGGCACCCCGGTGCGGTTCTCGCTGACGGTCACGAACCCCGGGCGCGTGAAGAGCTACGACAACACCGTGGTCGACACCGTGCCGGTCGGCCTCATCGTCGACCCCGCCTCGTTCTCCGCGGCGCCGACGAGCGTGGACGCCAGCGTGTTCGACGGCGACGGCGGCACGATCACCTGGTCGATCGCCGAGGTCCCCGACACCTCGGTCCTGACCTACGAGGCCAGCATCGACCCGACCACGGGCGGCGGCCAGACCTACCGCAACGAGGCCTCCGTGTCCGGCTTCACCCTGCCGGCCACGCTCGATGCCGGGGCAGCCCAGCGTCGCGGTGAGCGCGAGGACGAGGCGAACGCCACGATCACCGCCGCCACCGCGGGCATCGCCAAGGGCGTGCGCATCGCCGACACGACGGAGGCCTTCGCCCAGCGCGTGGGCGCGCCGATCGGCGAGACGGTCGAGTACGAGGTCGTGGTCGACCTCGAGCCGAACATCAACTACTACGCGCCGCGCATCGTCGACGACCTGCCGGCCGGCGTGCAGCTGATCGACGCCTCCATCGACGGA
>JAAIGF010301643.1_pt1 | contig 15933 bp, 13 predicted proteins | sample 6487441 | NCBI WGS metagenome assembly JAAIGF01 (sample SAMN13974129, study PRJNA590717) | phyllosphere metagenome | biome: pepper field; feature: multiple bacterial spot infested pepper fields; material: pepper leaves; isolation source: leaves from pepper fields | host: Capsicum annuum ... | reverse complement strand
TTACGCATTGATCGTCGATTACAATTATTAGAACTCGCCAATACTTATGGCTTTATCATATTTGAAGATGATTACGACTTCGACTTTCACTACCGAAGCCGGCCGCTGTTGCCTTTAGCGAGTGCAGACGATCGCGGCATGGTTATATATGGCGGCTCTTTTAGCAAAAGTTTTTCGCCGGCTTTTCGCATGGGCTATCTGGCAGCGCCTCAAAACGTGATTGAACATTTGGCGCAAACGCGTATTTTGCTGGATCGTCAGGGCGATCATGTGTTGGACAATGCGATGGCGTCGCTGTTAGATGATGGCACGATTTCGCGCTACCTGAGGCGAACATTACCCGTTTATACGTCGCGTAGAGATCATTTTGCCAAACTGTTGGAATCGGAGTTAGCTGATTTCCTGACGTTTTCTTTGCCAGCGGGCGGAATGAGTATCTGGGCGCAATTTGACCGGCGTATCAATACCGTTTCTTTAGCAAAAAAAGCGATGGAAAAGGGGCTTTACATAGGAGATGGAGAGGCCCATCGATACCCGAACTTCGACGCTAATGCTATTCGTTTAGGTTTCGCATCGTGCACGGATGCTGAGCAGCAACAAAGTGTGGATATACTACGGCAGGTTTTACAGAAGTTGTGATAAACTGATTGTTTTTAGTTGCAATTGCAGGTTAGCTTACTTCAAATACATTGCCTCTTTATGCTGCAGCACAGCTTTTATCGTTGGCGTACCGTTTTTGAGGAGGGCTTCATGATGTGGCGCTGCTATAATCACTTTATGACTGCGACCATTGGCTTCCAGAAAAAACAACGCACCGTTGGTCGCATTTTTTTCATCGATCAGTAAGGTGTATTTTTCTGCGGGCAGTTCCATTAACTGCAGTTTACTAAAAAGTTTAATAAGTTGTTCCATATTAAAAAGTACCGGGATCTTCACCTTCCTGTAAAACCAGTGTTGCCGTATTGGTATGGATGCGTAAACGATTACTGATGCTGGATGTAAAGATTCGTTCTAAAAAGTTTCTGTTACGTTTGACCACACAAAGCAAATCGACACGATGCTCTTCCATATATAAGTTAACGGTATTTTCAATAGATTCTTTGAAATCCAGAAAAACGAACTCCAACGAATGGTTTTCGAATTTTTTACGCCAGCGTTCGGCAACACCGATGCTATCAGCATTATATTCCTTGTGTACATATACGCATTTGACATGTACGGCAAACGGTTTGGTCAGGTTTAAGATTTCAGCAAGGGCAAGCTCATCATTTTCGCGGAACAAGGTTGTAAATACAATCTCTTTGATGCCGCTATATTTGGCTTCTTTGGGCACCGATAACACCGGTATTTTAACGCCGCGAATCACGCCCAATGTATTTGAACCAAATATTTTGTCGATAAAACCCTGGGCTCGATTGGTGCCCATAATCACCAGATTGATTCCCTCGCGCTGAATGATCTCTTCGGCATTATACACGACAGTACCCTCTTCAAAAAGAAAATTTACAGGCACATCGCCTAAACCCGCCTGATCAGCCATCGTTCGTAACTGCAACGAATGGCTTTTAAAATTTTCAAACTGTTGCAGTTCGTAGTTTTCGTATACCTCCGGAACAATTTCCGGCTGGCCCGCATGGGAAGCCGTTAAAACAGGTTGCATATACGTATGCAACACATAAAGCTCCGCATGAAGTTCCTTGGCCAGATGCAGCGCGTAGTGAAAGGCATTGCTGGCCGCATCGGAAAAGTCTGTTGGAAATAAGATCTTCCTCATAATACTGCAATTTTTATGGTAGCAATTTACGTTATTTTTTGCAGCAAAACAACGTCCGGCAGGAGCTGCATTTTTTTTGTATACGCTGTAGCAAATTACCGGCTACACACGTTTAAACGGATATAAGTATGAAAATGGTGTATGGAATATTTAGTGCCCTGTTCAAATAATAGCAGAATAATTGATTAAATTGGCATATTGGAACAGAAAGCTTAAATGAAGAGTATTCGGCAATACTGGAAAAAGAATAATCCGTTGTCCTTACGCGAGGCGCTGGAGGATTGTGTTTTGGAAAAAACCGAACGCGGAAAATCGTTCCTTTATAAAAAGTATTATGGTTATGTCATGGCGGTTGTACTTCGGTATATTTCTACAGAAATGGAGGCCGAGGAAGCTACGAACGAAAGCTTTGTTAAAGTGTTTCGAAAGCTATCGGGGTTTGAACGTCATGAAGAAGACGAGATACTGGAAAAAACCTTCCGCGCCTGGCTCGCCAGAATTGCCGTCAATACCTCAATAGACTTGTTAAGGAGCCGTAAGCCCGTCCATTTTCTTGAAGACACAGCAGATGAAGACATTAAGCAACACGCGGTCGTGATGACCGATCGTTTAGGTGTGGAAGACATCATGAAACTTTTAAATAGAATACCCGACATACAACGCTCTATTTTCAATCTTTTTGAGATTGAAGGGTATTCGCATGAAGAGATCGGGGAGATGCTCGACATTCCGGAGAGCACATCGAGAACTTACCTTACACGCGCCAAACAACGGTTGCGAAAATTGTATATCGAAGAGTTTACGGTTTCACATAATTTACATTCTTAATTGCTAGCGAGATGGAAGATCAACACAAAAAGGAGCTAATAGCGATTATAAAAGAACAGTTGAAAGCAGCTGACGAGCGACCTTATCGGGAAGGCGCATGGGAAGCTTATAAAGCAACTTACGAAACCAAAAGTGTAAAGAAAATCTTGTCGCCTTACTGGGCTGCGGCAGCAGCGCTGGCGTTGGCGGGCTTTGCCGCTATATTTTTATATAGAAATATCGACACCGAAGCGGTAAAAATTGCGCAAAAGCCGGCTACCGAACGTACAATTAGCGACAGTGCGCCATCGACGGATGCCGAGCAGCAGCGCGATAGCGATGAGCTGCAAACCGATGCGTTAACACCGGCATTGCCGTCTTTTGAATCGGTACAAGCATGGAGCGCGATCACGACCGATAAGGAAAGTAGCGAAGGGCATAGCACCACACTGGCGGCCGTGCTTGCGCCGCAAGCATTCCAGCTCGCCAACGGCTTGTCTGTTATACAAAAAGAAACGCTTTCTCCGAAGATATTCGATATCGCTACGCCGGTTATCACCGCTGAGGAGGAAACGTTTGCTAGCAGCGACCTTGGTCCGGCGTTTTCCATGGCGCAACAAGCCAATCCGCATCTTGCGCAACAACAGGAAGCGGGTAAAGATATGACGCCAAAGCGTTTTAAAATTGCTAATAAATTTGAGTTGGGCGCGTTTTTGAGCCCAACGACTACGGATCAAGGATTTGATGTCGGCGGCGGATTAATGCTGGCCTACAAATTGTCGAATAAATTGGCTTTGCGCACGGGCGCAGCCTTTAATCAGTATGAAGTTGGCATGCTGGCCTCCGAAATGGGGCCTGGTCTCGCAAACGGCGTTTCCGATTATCCGGCAGAGCCTATGAATATGGTTTCAAAAGATGTTCCTTATCGCGCAGCAAATCTGCTATTGCCTAATTTAAATGCTGTATCCGGCAAAGTGCAGACGCTCGATATTCCGTTGGAACTTAAATACAGTATGGGCAAGCAGTTTTATGCTACAGGCGGGGTTTCTTACGCTGTTGTGTTATCGCAAGAACGGTTTAACCATTTTACGGAGTTTACGGATGCGGCTACTTTTTCTAGCGCATCAGACTCGGGACAACCCACCACGCCGGCGTCTTCACCTGTGGAAACATCGTCAAAAAGTGCAGAAAATAATATCAATCCAAATGGATTTGGTGGCTTTATGAACTTTTCCATCGGGCGGAAGACAAAGTTGACCAGGTTTATGAATATTTCGGTAGAGCCTTACATCAAAATACCAGTTGGTCAGTTTAGACGTGCCGATATGGATTATACCAATGGCGGCTTACGCGTTATTACGAATTTTTAATTGCATAACTGCTGTGAAAAAGTAAGCACCGTATAATCAAATCATGCGGTGCTTACTTTTTTTCTATAATTGATCTACGCGAACCCAACCCATTCCGGCCGCAATAGCTCCTTGCACACCGGGATCGCCATCTTCAAAAACCAAGCAAGCAGCAGGTGCGACGTGTAGCTGTTCTGCCGCCAACAAGAACGGTTCGGGCGATGGTTTTCCTGCTGGCGTGTCGCCGGCGCAGACTAAGGTTTCAAATTTACCATGCAAGTTGATTACCTCCAGGGTGATCTCGAGCGTGCCACGTGAACCACCGGAAACCAAACCTATGCGCTTCTTTCCCACGTTGGCCAACAAGTGCGCATGCACAAAATCTACCGGTACTGTTTGGCGAATAAATTGCTCAATAAAAATGGTGGATTTGCGTTTAGCGAAAGCCAGCGTATCGATTTCTTTGTCGTAGCGCAACGCTATTTCGGCGGCTACGTCAATCGTTGGCCAGCCTGCAAGTTCATCCACAATAGCGTCATCCAACGCAATTGCGTATTCGGCCGCTGTAGCGACATATGCCGCTTTGTGCGCATGCATATTGTCGGCAAGTGTGCCGTCTACATCGTATAAAAGCGCTTCATAAGGTTCAGACAGTTGCTGTAGTTGCGCAAATTTTTGTTGAGATTCTACATTCATGGCACAAAAATAAACAAGCGAAGCCCAAAAAAGAAACCGCCATCTCCATTTTTGCAAGGAGATGGCGGTTAAAAAGCTTGTGATAGCTCTATTCTCTTATTACCGTGTACGTTTTCTACGGGCTTTCTCTTTCATCAGTAAATTAAGTTCTCGCCCCGTTTGGCCGCCAACGGACGTGTTTTCCTGTGCACGACGAAATAGATACGGCATAACCGCTTTCACCGGCCCATAAGGCATATATTTTGCAACCTGGAAACCGGCAGCAGATAAATTAAACGAGAGGTTGTCTGACATGCCCAACAATTGCGCAAAATACACGTGGTCATTTTTTGGTGAAATACCGCGGTTCAGCATTTCCTCAGCGAGCAAGCGCGAGCTTTCTTCGTTGTGCGTGCCTGCCATCAATCCAATACGATTGATATGATCCAGACAAAAGTAAATAGCGGCGTTATAATCTGCGTCTGACGCTTGCTTGTCAACTTGTATAGGCGAGGCATATCCTTTTTCCGCAGCGCGTTCGCGTTCGATTTCCATATATGCGCCCCGTACAATCTTGGCGCCTAGAAAGAAATTTTGCGTTTGTGCATAGGCAAAGTCAGCTTTTAAAGAAGCAAGCTTATCGCTTCGGTAAAGTTGGTAGGTATTATAAACGATAGCCTCTTCTTTGTTATATTTTTCCATCATCTCCCGGGCGAAATCGTCAATCGTATCTTGTATCCAGGAATGCTCTGCGTCAACAAGTACTTTGATCTTTGCTTCGTAACATGCGCGGCAGATACGATCAATACGCTCGTAGACTTTATCAAATTCAGCGCGCTCTTCTTCGGTCAGCTTTTGCTTGGCGTCCAACTTCGCAAACAGATCGAAACGCCCCAAGCCCGTCGGCTTAAACACACAAAAAGAAATATGGCTATTGGCTTTGGCGTAGGCCACCGTGCGTAGAATTTCAGCACAGGTATCGTCAAAACTTTTTTCAGACTCTTCACCTTCCACGGAATAATCCAAAATGGTTGTTACACCGCCCTGGCCAAGCTCTGCGATAGCGGGCGCACAACCTTCGATGGATTCGCCGCCACAGAATTGCTTATAAATGGTATTCCGGATGATACCCTGGATCGGTAAGCCTATGTTTAAGGCAAACGTGGTGATCGGTGTGCCTACTTTTATCAAGGCATTGTTGGCCACCATTTTGAAAAGCCAATAAGCTTTTTCCAAATCCTTATCACTCTTGTTACGAAAAGCTACTTCTGTATTGTTGAAATCCAGTTTTACCTCGCTATTGGCAGATATCATATGTATAAAAATTAATGGCCAAAATTAAATATTTATTTTGAATAGCCTTATATTTACATGCTGCTAAAAGCGCATTTATTTAAAATTATGCAAACGTTTTCATTAAAGGGAGAATATATCCAGATGATCCAACTGTTGAAGGTCATGAATTGGGTGGAACATGGTGCGATGGCACAATTCGTGGTCGAAGAAGGACTCGTGAAATATAACGGAGAAATTGACTACCGAAAGCGATTAAAAGTTAAAAAGGGCGATGTCGTGGAATTTGATGGACAGCAAGTGAATATAATTTAATACATTTATTGCATGATAACGCAACTACCTAGCTTAGGCTACACTGTATATTTTGAGCAAACGCTCGCATCATTAGAAACTTTTATCGCTTCCCGTCAATATTCCCAAATTCTAATCCTGGTAGACAGGAATACAAACGATCATTGTTTGCCCGTGTTGCAAAACGCATTGCCCAATTTAACAGATTACGACATCATTGAAGTAGATCCGGGCGAAGAGAATAAGAATATCGATTTTTGTATCGGCGTTTGGAAAACGATGCTCGACTTTGGTGCAGATCGCAAAGCCTTGATGATTAATCTGGGCGGCGGTGTGGTGACCGATATGGGGGGCTTTGCGGCCTCTACATATAAGCGCGGAATAGATTTCGTCCAGATACCGACCACGCTGCTGGCGCAAGTCGATGCTTCTGTCGGCGGTAAAACGGGCATCGATCTCGATAACGTCAAAAATATTATCGGCACCTTTACACAGCCACAAGCTGTATTTATCAGTTCGCAGTTTTTGAAGTCCCTGGACGATAGGCAGATGCGATCTGGATTTGCAGAGGTTATCAAGCATGGATTGATTTTCGACAACGATTTATTTGCGAAAACCGGCACCGTCGATCTGGAACAAGATGATCTTGACGAGCTTATTTTTCAATCGGTGAGCATAAAAAACCAGGTGATCATGCAAGATCCTACGGAAAAGGGCTTACGTAAAATACTCAATTTTGGACATACCATTGGTCACGCTATCGAAGGGTATTCTATGCTACACGATACGGTGCCGTTGCTACACGGTGAGGCTATCGCTGTTGGGATGATCTGCGAAGCATATTTATCGCACAAGATAAATAGCCTTGATGAGACTTCTCTTCAGGAAATTATTGCGCGCTTCGACCAGTTTTTCGATCGTTATCCTATTTCCTCCGGTATGTATCCGGAATTGTTGCTTCTGATGCAAAATGACAAGAAAAATGAGTCGAAGAAAGTTGGTTTTGCCTTGCTTTCCGCGATTGGAACATGCGATTTTGACTTATTTGCATCGGAAGATTTGATCATCGAAAGCTTAGATTTTTACAAAAACTTAACCTCATGAACTACCTGAAACTTCTCGCGGTTTTGCTGCTAACGGTACCCGGATTATCTGTCTATAGTCAAAAGAAGGTATTAATCTTTTCGAAGACCACCGGGTTCCGTCACGAAAGCATACCAAAAGGGGTGAAGACGGTAACGCAATTATTAGAAGCTGAACAAATAAAGACCGTGCATACGGAAAATGCCGCATACTTTTGCAGCGATAGTTTAGCAAAATTTGATGCTGTTTTGTTTTTGAGTACCACCGGTGATATTTTTAATGCCGAACAAAAATCTGCTTTTCAGTCATTTATCCGATCTGGAAAAGGTTTTATCGGTATTCATGCCGCCACCGATACCGAACATAACTGGCCCTGGTATGGACAGTTGGTGGGCGGCTATTTTGCGAGTCATCCAGCGGTGCAAAATGCAAAAATCGACGTAGTCGATAATAAACATCCGTCAACCGCGCAACTTCCGGCGGTGTGGTGGCACAAAGATGAATGGTATGATTTTAAAAATGTGCAGCCTGGTTTGCATATTTTGATGACGCTTGATGAAAAGAGCTATGCCGATGGGAAGATGGGGAAGTTCCATCCGATAGCTTGGTTTCAAACGTTTGATGGCGGTCGCATGTTTTACACCGGTCTTGGACATACCGATGCGGCTTATGATGTTGCGGCATTCCAGCAGCATATCGTGGGTGGTGTAAAATATGTTTTACAAGTCGACTAAATGCGTTATAGCAAAGGTTTTTCTAAAGGGCTCTATATGTAATTCGAGTAATCGCTGCTAGTTCATAGCTTTACAGCCAAATTTTATCCATCAACATGCCACTATGGCTGTGGTCGTACTTCCTTTTAAACAACACATCACTAGGAAGATGCCATCCATACACTATTTAAAAAAATAGATCAATTCGTAAAAAAATTCCGTTAAGCCCAGCCAATTTATTGGAAATCGTGTAAATAAAGATTGCTACACATCACCAATACATTAGCAAATGGACCTTATAGAAGTCATATCTTTGTAGCAAAAAATGTGATTTCTCGCTTTCGACGCCGGCGGAGTCGTATGTCGCAGTTGTCACTTGTCAGCACTTCTTAATACCTCTTTTCTGTGCATAAAAAGTATTTAAAAACGTCGGTTTTTATACAGCCGATCTCTCGCACAAATAGTCTCCTATAAACAAATTGCAACGCAAGGCCAGGCTATATAAGATGAAAACGTTAGAGAAACTGCCAAAAGCGGCCTGTTAAATCCCTGTGCTACGATATTCGATGGGTGTTTTGCCTGTTTTTTGTTTGAAAAGGCGGGTGAAATGCTGTTGATATTTAAAACCCAGTTCGAATGAAATTTCGTTAATAGACCTGTTGGAGTCAAACATCCTAAATTTCGCTTCGTCAATTAGCCGGGATTGTATGTAGTCTAGCGCTGTATTTCCCGTTTCTTTTTTGATTAAATCACCAAAATAATTTGGTGATAAATGCAGTTGATCTGCACACCAGGATACCGTCGGCAAACCTATTTTTTGAGCTTTATCTGACTGGAAGTAATCTTGCATAAGACTTTCAAACCTGACAAGTATATCCTTATGGACGACGCTCCGCGTAATAAATTGCCGATCGTAAAAGCGCATGCAATAATTGAGGAGCACCTCGATGTTAGAAACGATCAATGTCTTACTATGCTTATCCATATTTTGCTCTATTTCGGCACGTATCTTTTCCAGACACTCGATAATAGTTGCCCGTTCTTTTTTGGAAAGATGTAAAGCCTCGTTCACTTCGTAGGAAAAAAAGTTGTAGTCTTTGATTGTCTTCGCTAAGGAGCTGCCAGCGATCAGGTCTGGATGAAATAGCAATGCATATCCAGAAGGTCTAAGCGCTACGCCTTTGCTATCTATACCATAGAGTTGCCCTGGCGATACAAATACCAGCGTACCATCGTCGTAATCATAGGGCTGACAACCGTAAATAATGTCGCCGCAGCGGATATTCTTTAAAAAAATGGCGTAAAGCCCCATATAGCGCCGAAAATATTGTATTGCCGGTATCTCGTCAAATCGGATTACGCTTACTAAGGGGTGCAGCGTTTCGATATCTCCCAGTTGGTGATATTCCCGAATACTATCGATTCGCTCGATCTGTTTTTCCATAAAATCATCTCCTTCCATACAAAATTACAAAACCGAGATCGTGTTTGCGCACTAGTCCGTCAAAACCAGTAAAAGTGGTAAATGAATAGCTATCCTGTATAAAGAAGAAAAATTGATTTTTGGGATATTTGTAGTATTCGCGCAGCTTAGGTTTAGACAAGCGATAGACATAAAACGAACTAGAAATATAAAAGACACAAAGTATGCATCAAACTATTTTTCAACGGCTGGAAGCCGGCCAAACGATACCGGCAGGCGACCCGGAAGCGGCAAGTCTACTTACCGCAGCTTACGCTACGAAACAATTATTAGTACGTATGAATAATTCGGCAGATCCGTCCGAAATAAGAGATTTACTGGGAGAAATCACCGGTAGTGCAATCGATGAAACGGTGTTCGTTTTTTCGCCGCTATATATCAATTACGGAAAGCACACCCGCATTGGAAAACGGGTGTTTATCAACTTCGATTGCGTGTTTTTAGACTTAGGTGGTATAACCATTGAAGACGATGTGCTGATCGCACCTAAAGTAAGTTTGTTGACAGAAGGGCATCCATTAACGCCAGCAGATCGCGGAGCTTTGCAGGTGAAGCCAATCGTCATCAAACGAAATGCGTGGATCGGTGCAAATGCTACAATATTACCAGGTGTAACCATTGGTGCGCACGCCGTCGTTGCGGCCGGAGCGGTCGTTTCTGCTGATGTTCCCGACTATGCGGTCGTTGCTGGTATTCCTGCGAAAATAGTAAAGACGATTGTGCCCGCGCCGCCATCAGCACCATAGCAACGCGGGGCAACTCGACTTTATTCCTCGCGATAAGTTGCCAAGATTTTTCGTAGAAACGTTGAGATAAGGCATCAATCAATTGGTTAATAGCATACGAGGTAGAAGATAAAGCAGCATTCCGTGCCGATCTTTTTCAGCCAAAGTATACTAACCTGCCGAGAATGTACTGCGCAAGGCTTCGATCGTTTGCGAAAAGTTTATTTTAAAAATACGGAGATAGCAGCAACTGCAACGCTATTAGGCTAGACCTGAAACGGTTTAGCCTTTTTGTTTTTAAAAAGATGTCGAAATATTTGTTTTTCGGAAACGTTTGCGTAAATTAGATGTGAAGAGCAGACGGCTAACCTGTTCCTATTATAAACTTATTTTTTCCAAACAATGTGACATTAAACAATGTAGCTATGACGTAACGTATACGTACTATCGACAGATACGTGTCTTCCCGATTTTTAAGTAAACCTTATGCAATTAACAGACTAACTAAACGATAAACTTATGACATAAAAAAATTACACTACATGACGTGCACCATCAGTGCATAACCTATTCTAATCAAGTAAACTATAATTGTAAACCTTTTTTGCTAACACCATGAAAAAAATCACCAATTTTTCTGGCAGGGAATCTTTGTACCCTAAAAAACCGATAAAACAGGCTCTTTGGATATCCAGCGCGCTGCTTTTAATCGGTAACTACGCGCTCGCGGCTAACCACGCTAACCTGGTTAACACAAAGCAAAACAATAGTATTGAACGTTATCAAGAAAAGACTATCCGCGGAACGGTGGTCGATGCCAGCACGAAAACAGTATTAGCCGGCGTAACCCTAAAAGTTGTAGGAAAAACGGCCGCCACCTCAACTAATGAGAACGGTGTTTTTGAAATTCGTGCGGCTGTGAATGACATTATTGAGATTAATTACATTGGTTACCAAATGACGCGCATCACGGTGCAGGAAGGCAGCAACAACCTCACGATTGATTTGCAAGCCGATAACAGCAACCTGGAGGAGGTGTTGGTTACGGGATATGGTACACAGCGGAAAAAGGATCTCACCGGCGCGGTAGCTGTTGTCAATGTGGAGCAACTGAAAACGCAGCCTGCGGCATCCGCTGTGGAAGCTTTACAAGGACGCGCAACCGGTGTGCAAATTGTGAACGACGGGGCGCCAGGTTCTACACCACAAATCAAAATTCGCGGTTACAGTACCATTAACAACAACGAACCGTTGTACATCATCGACGGTGTGCCGTTTGAAGGGAAACTTAGCTGGCTAAACCAAAATGATATCGAAACTATGCAGGTGTTAAAAGATGCTTCTGCGGCTTCGATTTACGGATCGCGTGCGAATAACGGGGTTGTCATCATCACAACAAAAACCGGTAAAGAAGGTAAACCACAAATTAACTTCGACTCGTACGTGGGCTTGCAAACGCCGCGCTACAATACCTTTCCGAAAATGATGAGTCCGCAGCAAGTTTATGATCTGAACAACCAATTGGACGGCACCAACCTTAGCTTGCCTGATTATTTACTTACAGGAGCCAAAGGACGCGAAGATGTGGGTAATATGACACCAGCTGATTACGACATGTCGAGATACAATTACTCGCGTGATCCAAACACATTTTACCAGATTACGAAGGCGAATAAAGCAGGCACCGATTGGTTTCGGGAGTTATCGCAAAACGCGCCAACGCAAAGTTACCAGTTAAGTGCTACAGGTGGTGGTGAAAATGCTACGTATGCCGTTTCTCTTGGTCATTTAAAACAAAAGGGCGCAATTATCCATAGCGGGTTTGAACGTTTTAATGTGCGATCAAACACCATGTTTAAAGCATTTAACGGCAAGTTGCGCATAGGGGAAAATATGCAATATGGTTACACCAATGGGTTTGGTGTCGGCGTAAATCCCAATACGGCTGGAGGATATATGGAAGAGGGCAGTATTTTGGGATTTGCCTTTCGTATACAAAACATCATCCCTGTTTATGACGAAGGCGGCAATTTTGCTGGCTCCAAAGGCGGCTGGGGAAATGGACAAAATCCGGTCGCGATGGCTTACCGCGGTAAGGACGACGTCAATAAGAGTAATTTATTTTTCGGAAATGCTTTTGCAGAATACGACCTGTTGGACGGTTTAACTTTCCGAAGCAGCTTTGGTATTAAATATGAAAATTACTACGGAACCGATATAACTTATCCAAATCCGGAGTTTTCGGAAGGTTCATTTAATAACAGTCTCCGCGAATACGCTGGTTATAATACCGAGTGGACGTGGACAAACACGTTAAACTGGAGAAAAGTAATCGATAAACACAATATCAACGTTATGGCAGGTACGGAGGCGATTGATAACCGTACACGTGACCTTTCTGCCAATAGAAATGGCTTTTTCCTGCTAAGTAGCTTAGATTATTTTTACCTCAATGCTGGAACGACAAACTTCGGCAATACCGGAACCGGAACGCTTGGTGCCTTGTTTTCCATCTTTGGTAAGGTAGACTATAGCTTTGATGAACGCTATATTTTAAGTGCAACGGTGCGTCGTGACGGTTCGTCAAATTTTGGGGAGAATAATCAATATGGTGTGTTTCCGGGTATCAGTGGTGCCTGGCGTTTATCTAGCGAAGAATTCTTGAAACCCGTCACCTGGATCAACGACTTGAAATTACGCGTGGGTTATGGTATAACTGGTAATCAACGTATTCCAGCGTTACAGTTTATGAATCGCTACACGTCTATCATCAACGAGTCGTCTTATCCGATTAACGGACCAGTGAGTACCGGTATTTGGCAGCGCGCTTATGCCAATCCTGACGTCAAGTGGGAACAAGTAAACGCGCTCAATCTTGGTATAGACTTTACATTATTTAACGGCGACTTCGATGGTGCGGTTGATTATTATGACAAACGGACGAAAGATATGTTGTTTCGCGTGCCGCTGCCAGCTGTGGCCGTTGGTCGTGCTGATGCGCCATATGTCAACGTGGGCAACATGAGCAATAAAGGAGTGGAGCTTGCACTTGGCTACCACTACGGCTACCGTCAAGCAAGCGATTTTAAATTGGATTTAGCCGGAACGATCTCGCGCAACGTAAACCGCGTAGAATCGTTAGCGCCATCCGTGTCTTCGCAGATATACGGAAACTTTAGAAGCATGCAGACAACCATCTTAAAACCAGGTGAACAGTTTGGCGCTTTTTACGGTTATCAAGTCGCCGGTATTTACCAAAGCGATGCTGATGTAGCCAATTCACCATCTTATGCTGATGCTCGTCCGGGCGGATTGAAGTTTGCAGATATTAATGGTGACGGCAATATCAACGACGCTGATAGAACGGTGATCGGATCGCCGCACCCAGACTTTATCTACTCCTTAGCCATCAATACGGCCTACAAAAATTTCGATTTTTCCATGTTTTTCTATGGCTCGCAGGGAAACCAGGTATATGATGCTACACGCTACTATACTGATTTCAGCGTGTTCTCCGGACAAAAAAGCGTACGTTTACTCGACGCCTGGAGTCCAACGAATACGGGCAGTGAAACGCCATCGCCAACCTTAAATGCTTCAGCATTTGAGTATGCCTCATCATCCTATTACGTGCAAGATGCGAGTTTTCTAAAATTGCGCACCATGCAGCTCGGCTATAATTTACCGGTGAAGAATATGTTTGGCGACAATACGTCGGTGAGTAGGCTGCGCGTGTATCTGGGTGTAAACAACGTTTTTACGATCACCAAATACGATGGTCTTGATCCTGAAGTTACGGCTACACCAAGTGACTACCCAGCTTTGGGCGTTGACTTTGGCACGTATCCGCAAGCCCGTCAATATACCTTCGGTGTGAGTTTAGGTTTTTAACAGTTAAAAGATTATTGTCATGAAAAATAATGCACTATATATTACATTACTATGCTCAGGACTACTTTTTGCGAGTTGTGGTAAAGATTTTCTGAACAAAAATCCGCAAGGCGAATTGAGCGAAGATCAGGTGACGAACAGTGATGGCGTAGAAGCTAGTTTGTTGGGCGCTTATGGTATTTTGAACGGAAACGTCAGCGGTACCTGGGGCAATTACTCCTCGGCGCCAAGCCAGTGGTTGTTTGGTGAAGTGGCGGCCGATAATGCACATAAAGGGTCGGAAGAAACCGATCAGCCAAATATGAACCTTATTGAATTATTGCGTCCAAATCCGGCCAATGATAACTTATCGCAGATGTGGCAGGTTTATTATGAAGGTGTGTTGCGTTGTAACAGCACGATCAACCTTTTACGCAAAGATCAAGAAGGGCCAAGAACCATTTCGGCAGCACGCGCCACCGAAATCGAAGCAGAATCGAAGATGTTGCGCGCACATTATTATTTCTTTCTATGGCGCGTTTTTCAAAATATCCCCTGGGTAGATGAAACGACAACGTTGGAAGAAGCGAAGGTGAAGGCCAATAACGAGAATATTTATCCGAATATCATTGCCGATCTCCAATTTGCGGTTACAAACCTGCCGGAAGCAAAAATTAAAGGCGAAAAAGGTCGTATGGATCGTTGGATCGCCAAAGCTTATCTCGGAAAGGTGTATCTGTATGAGAAGCAATATGGATTGGCCTTGCCGCTGTTCAAAGAAGTGATTGGCAGCAAGGATATTACAACCATGCCTTTTGAGAATAACTTTAATGTAGAAACCGAAGACGGACCGGAAGCACTGTTTGTATCGAAGCACGCGATTAATCCAAACGGAACTGGCGACAATGCAAATGTAGGTGATATGTTAGGTGGTTTATATGGCACATCGCCCGTAGGATGTTGTGGTTTTTACCAACCATCTATTGATTTGGTAAACGCTTACCGCGTCACGGCAGCAGGTTTGCCTTATCTCGACGGTAGCTACCGCAACAATCCGTATCGATCAGATATGGGGTTGACTGGCACTGCAAAGACAAACTATCAATTGGATTACAGTCTACGTGTTGATCCCCGATTGGATTACACGGTTGGTCGACGCGGCGTTCCGTATCTTGATTACGGTGTGATGCCGGGCGATGCTTGGATTCGTATGGCAACGTATGCAGGTCCGTTTGTAGGCATCAAAACGATGATTTATCAAAGTCAATTTGCTTCGTTTGCCGTTCCGGGTGAAGCGTATATCACCGCGCTCGATGTCAACATTATGCGCTTAGCAGACGTTATTTTGATGGCTGCTGAATGTTCGGTCGAGTTGGGTAACCTTAATGAAGCCTTGGGTTACGTAAATGCGATTCGTCGGCGTGCAGCAAACTTGCCGCACAAACAAATCAACGGTACCGACGTGGCTAATTACGTCGTGGCGCCTTATCCTTCTTTTCCAGATGCGACTTACGCGCGCAATGCGGTGCGCATGGAGCGGCGCTTAGAACTGGCGCTGGAAGGACATCGCTTCTTTGATCTCGTTCGTTGGGGAGTAGCTAAACAGGTTATCGAAAGCTATTCATCTTTTGAGGGCGGAATATTACCCGCTTTTAGCGGTGTGATTTTTAACACACACAACGCCTATTTTCCCATACCTCAGATTGAAATCGATAGAAGCGGTGGAGCTTTAACGCAGAATACGGGATACAATTAATAGCGATTTACTAACACCTTATTGCTCTTGGCCGTTGTTGTACTAGTTTGGCAACGGTCGAGGGCAATTTTCTGTTTTCGGGTAGCTGTTATACAATTGTTATAACTATTA
>JAAIGF010141903.1_pt1 | contig 15940 bp, 12 predicted proteins | sample 6487441 | NCBI WGS metagenome assembly JAAIGF01 (sample SAMN13974129, study PRJNA590717) | phyllosphere metagenome | biome: pepper field; feature: multiple bacterial spot infested pepper fields; material: pepper leaves; isolation source: leaves from pepper fields | host: Capsicum annuum ... | reverse complement strand
CCTTCAATGCCAAGATTAAAAACTTTAGAATGCAGCTCCGGGGAGTAAAAGACAGAACTTTCTTTCTTTTCAGGTTAACTCAACTTTTTGCTTAGTCCCCAACTTTTGTGCGTGATCCCTTATTTTCAGGTAAAAGATTTGTGATTGTTGTTACATTAACCACCATTTAACAAAAATTCCGTTAAAAACAAAAAAGTCACCTCGGATGAGATGACTTTAAGTGGTTTCTCCAGGAATCGAACCAGGGACACATGGATTTTCAATCCATTGCTCTACCAACTGAGCTAAGAAACCATTTGTACTTCGTTTTGAAGTGGTGCAAAAGTAATAATAATTATTAAATCCTGCAAGGTTTATTTAAAACAAGCTTGAAAAGAAAACCACCTTTTTACAGGTGGTTTTTCTAAGTGGTTTCTCCAGGAATCGAACCAGGGACACATGGATTTTCAATCCATTGCTCTACCAACTGAGCTAAGAAACCATTCTTTTTACTTCGTTGTTTTAAAGTGATGCAAAAGTAGCAAGTTTTCGTATATGAAGCAAGTATTAATACTACTTTTTTTAATAAAACCTAAAACCTACTGATTTTCAACCGGATTATTTTCCTGTTCCCGGCGGATCTGCTCGCTCATTTCCTCCAATACCGGCTTGATGGTGCTTTCAGGAAGATCACTGATCCGGATGTACATCAGCCCGTCAATCGCATCATTGAAGTTCGGATCCACATTAAAGGCAATAACCTTTGCATTCTGCTTGATGTATTTTTTTATTAAAACAGGCAGCCTGAGCTCCGGTTCCAGATCATCGATGATTTTATCGAGCTTATTCAGATCAGATTCCATTTCCTCGAAAAACAAATGCTTATCACGGTCTCTGAGCTTTACTTTGTATTCATTTCTCGGCGTAATATATTGGGCCACGGCAGAATCATAATAATTCGAACGCATGAACTCGATCATCAGCGATTTCGAGAATTCCGAAAATTTATTGGAAATACTCACACCGCCCATCAGGAATTTATGATCCGGATTTCTCAGACAGACATGCACAATCCCTCTCCATAAAAGAAACAGGGGAAGCGGCTTTTGCTGATATTCCTGGCAGATGTAGGCACGGCCCATTTCGATCACCTTCTTAAAGAAAGGATGGATGTCCTGTTCGAATTCAAATAGCGAACTGGTATAGAATCCCCTGATTCCGGACTTTTTCATCACTTCTTTCCCCAAAGCCATCCGGTAGGCTCCCACAAGTTTTTCCGCAGTGCTGTCCCAAAGGAAAAGATGATGATAATGTTTGTCGTATTCATCCAGATCAAAAGGCAGGTTGCTGCCTTCACCTACCGCACGGAACGTCAGTTCACGCTGACGGCCGATTTCCCGCATGATCGAAGGAATCTCCTCGTAAGTGGTAAAATAAACCTCGTAATTCCCATTGCTGAAAAACATTTTATCCGTTCCCTTAAGCTTGGAAATATCTTTTAAAATATCTTCTTTTGGTGTCTCGTCAATAATATTCTGAACAATATTCTCTTCTTTTAGCAAAGGGAATTTTACCGATAAGTTTTTTAGATTGATGCTTTGGGCCAGCGATTTCCTCTTTTCGTAATAAGATTGCATCATGTAAACCTTACGTTTCAGGTATTCGCCTAATTCTTCGATGGTTTCCATGTCGTCCATGGCTTTTACCGTAATCGGCTTTCCGATCCTGATCCTGATCGGTTTTTCCCGGTCTTTCATCATCTCCGCAGGAAGCATGACGGTCTGCAAATTGGGATGGAGTTTTGCTACCTGGTAAAACATCCTGCTGTTCTTCGCATGGAAATACATAGGAACCACCGGCACTTTGGCCATTCGGATGAGTTTCAGTGCTGGTTTTTCCCAGTCCTTATCCAGTATTTCGCCGTAAGGGTTGTTCTTGTTGGAAACTTCTCCTGCCGGGAAAATTCCGACACAGCCTCCGTCTTGCAGGTGTTTTAAGGTTTCCCGCATTCCGGAAGAGCTGCTGTATGCTCCTTTTCTGTTTTCAAAAGGGTTAACGGAAATCACATACGGCTCCATCGGCTTGATCTTTTCAAGCAGGAAATTTCCCATGACCTTAAAATCCGGACGCACTTCCGACAGGATCTTGCACATCAGGATTCCGTCGATTGCCCCCAGCGGGTGGTTGGAAACCAGAATAAACGGTCCCGTTTTCGGAATTTTGGCCAGATCCTCTTCAAAAGCGATATAGCTTAAATTGCGCTCTCTCACAAATGAGTCGAAAAAGTCTTTACCTTCCTTATCTTTCAGTTTGTCGTATAATTTATTTACTTCGTTGATCTTGGCAATACTCATGACGGCAGAGGCCACAGGATTTTTCAGAAATCCTATCTTATGTAAGCCGGAAGCTTTAATTAAATCGTTTTTCGAAATTAAACTCATGTGTGTTTAGTCGTAATTAGTTTTATTGTGTTACCATTTGAAGCGTATTCTTCGAAATCTGCTCCAATAATACACTTTTTTCCTGGTAAAATTGATCTATGTTCTCTATTTTGGCATTCCTTACCGTGAATAAAGATACATTTTTTACGATTTCCGTTTTAAATGATTTCTGCAGTTCTTCATTCAGCTCATCGATCTGATTGAATTTATCTTCCAGACACAAAGCCAATGAAATGGCAGAATTCTGCATCAGGGAAACCTTGATTTTATATTTGGATAAATATCCGAAAATTAAACTCATGTGATCTTCCGCAATAAAGGAGAAGTCTCTTGTTGAAATTTTCAGCAAAGTTTGGTTTTCCTTTAAAATATAGGATTCCTCGCTTTGGTTTTTTTCTGAAGCCCCGACTTTCGTTCCTGCTTTTGTAGGATCTATAAAAGATTTTACATAGAAAGGAATATTTTTCTGCTGAAGCGGCTGCAGGGTTTTCGGGTGAATGACACTCGCCCCGTAATAAGCCATCTCGATCGCCTCTTCATAAGAAATATTGGAAAGCAGGGTGACATCCTTGAATTTTCGCGGATCTCCCGTCATCACGCCCGGTACGTCTTTCCAGATGGTCATGGCTTCCGCATTCAGGCAGTAGGCAAAAATAGCCGCCGAATAATCGGAACCTTCTCTTCCCAGAGTTACCGTGAAATTGTTTTCATCCGATCCGATAAAACCCTGGGTAACATAGCAGATCTCCTTATTTAAGTTGGAAATAAATTCTTCTGTTTTGGCCCAGTCTACAACCCCTTCCCGGTATGAATTGTCGGTTTTTACATAATCCCGGGCATCCAGCCACTGGTTGGTAAACTGGATCTCGTTCAGGTATTCGCTCAAAATTTTCGTGGAAATCATTTCCCCGCAGCTTACGACCTGGTCGTAAACGAAGTTATAATTCGGAGATTTGTTTCTGCGCAGGAAAGAATCTATGTCATCAAAAAATAAATTGATTTCCGCAAAAACAGCGTGATTTTCCGGAAATAAGCCTTCCGCAATTTCAATGTGTTTCCGTTTTATCTTTTCAATTTCTGTTTGATAGTTATCCTTCTTGAAATAAAGCTCTACTACTTTTTCCAACTCATTTGTCGTTTTGCCCATTGCTGAAATCACCAGCAAACATTTGGCAAATCCCTGGCTTTTTAAAACCATAGACACGTTCTTTACGCTTTCAGCATCCTTTACCGATGCTCCACCAAACTTGAAAATTTTCATTAATTTGTTAATAATAAAATTGTTAGATAAAAATTATGGGAATATTTTACGGGGCTCAAAATTATAAATTTACAACGAGATATGAAATAGCCCATGAATTTCACCGGCTTAAGATTTTATTAAAATTCTCAGGATGGCCGGATTATTCGCCTTACCATCCCAAAAAGGGAGTTTATTTTTATGATAAGGTTTGCTTTTTTTTAGTGATATAAATGTTTATTTGGTTTACATACAGGGGGTTAGGGTGTTTTGTTAATAATTATTTTAAATTGTGATAAATTTTACGAAATTTGAGCAAATCGTAAAAAGAAAAATATGTCAGAGCAACCATTACAGACTTTAGGAGAGTTCCTTATCGAGAAGCAGGATGATTTCCAGTATTCCACCGGAGAATTTTCCCGCCTGCTGAGTGCGATAAGGCTGGCTTCCAAAGTGGTAAACAGAGAAGTAAATAAAGCAGGAATCGTAGACATCGCAGGTGCCGCCGGAAACCAGAATATTCAGGGGGAGGAGCAGCAGAAACTGGATGTGATTGCCAATGAAATTTTTATTACGGCTCTGTCTCAGCGTGAGGTTGTCTGCGGGATCGCTTCCGAGGAAAATGATGATTTCATCGATATTAAATGCGGCGAAAACGGACATTTAAGCAAATATGTTGTACTGATCGATCCTTTGGACGGTTCTTCAAACATCGATGTAAATGTTTCCGTGGGAACCATTTTCTCCATCTTCAGAAGGGTTAGCGAGCCGGGAACGCCGGTGCAGCTGGAAGACTTTTTACAGAAGGGAATCAACCAGATTGCAGCAGGCTATATCATTTACGGTTCGTCCACCATGATCGTTTATACGACAGGAAACGGGGTAAACGGATTTACACTGGATCCCTCTTTGGGAACCTATTATCTTTCGCACCCGAACATGACCTTTCCGAAAACCGGGAAAATCTATTCCATCAACGAAGGAAACTATATCAAATTTCCGCAGGGCGTAAAAAATTATCTTAAATACTGCCAGATGGAAGAGGGCGACCGGCCGTATACTTCGAGATACATCGGTTCGCTGGTGGCCGATTTCCACAGGAATATGCTGAAAGGTGGAATTTACATTTACCCTTCTTATTCACAGGCACCTAATGGAAAACTCAGATTGCTGTATGAGTGCAATCCGATGGCTTTCATCGCAGAGCAGGCCGGAGGAAAAGCAACCGACGGTTTCAGAAGAATCCTTGAAATTGAACCGGCTGAGCTTCATCAAAGAATCCCGTTTTTCTGCGGAAGCGTTGATATGGTGGAAAAAGCAGAGGAATTTATGCGAATCGACAGTGTAAAATAATGAAAGCAGCCTATTTCAGATATTTATTGGAATTCAAACGCCCGAGTGGAACATCTCGCGGCGTTTTGCATGAAAAGGAAACCTTCATCCTTGAAGTTTCGGAAAACGGAAAAAAAGGAACGGGGGAATGTGCCATTTTCAGGGGACTAAGTTTTGACGACCGGCCGGACTATGAAGAAAAGCTTCAGTGGCTGTGCGAAAATATCAGGCAAGATCCTGAATTTTTAAAAGAGCAGCTAAAAGATTTTCCTTCCATTTGGTTCGGATACGAACAGGCCATACTGAATCTTCAACATGGCAGGCATCTCTATTTTCCAAGTGAATTTACGAAAGGCAAATCCCCGATTATCATCAACGGGCTGATCTGGATGGGCAGCATTGATTATATGGAGGAACAGATCCGTGATAAGCTGGATCAGGGATTCCATTGCATTAAATTAAAGATCGGGGTCGACTGGAAATCGGAACATGAAATCCTTAAAACCCTGAGGCAGAAATTCTCACAGGAAATCCTGGAACTGCGGGTGGATGCCAATGGCGGATTTAGTAAAGATGAGGCAAAAATTGTTCTGCAACAGCTGGCCGATTTACAGATTCATTCCATTGAACAGCCCATTAAAGCAGGAAATATAATAGATATGGCTGAATTATGTGCAGAAACGCCAACGCCTATCGCGTTAGACGAAGAGTTGATCGGAATTACCGATTTTAATGAAAAGAAAAAACTGCTGGAAGCCATAAAGCCACAGTACATTATTCTGAAACCGGCTCTTATAGGAGGTTTTTCGGGTTCAGACGAATGGATCTCTCTGGCAGAGCAACAAAATATCGGATGGTGGATTACTTCCGCGCTGGAAAGCAATATCGGATTGAATGCCATTGCCCAATATACCTTTACAAAAAAAAGCCCGATGCCGCAAGGATTGGGAACCGGAGCCTTATTTGTAAATAATTTCGAATCGCATCTTGATCTGCAAGGTGAATTGCTGAAATTTAAAAACTAAAGTGCAGGGGATTTAATACTCTGTACTCTAGTTTTTAAATTGAAAATTTTCTGAAGATTTGCAAAAATCAGCTTATTTTACAGATATTAAAACAGTCGTATTTCATTACCGTTTTAAGTGTATTCAATGCAAATCGTTTGTGCTTTTAAACTTCATACGCTTTTATTAAATCACGTCTTTTACGAAAATTGCTTTCTTAATGTATTCCAACAATGAAGAAAACCTGGTTCTTACTTTTTCCATGATATAAATTTTGTATTCCTTGATGTTTATGATGAATGAGTTTACAATCTCTGTGCCATACTATGGTACTATATTTGTCAAAGGTAGGTGATCTTTGTCAGTTTGTCTCAAAGGTATTGGTTAAGAGTTTATTGTGAATGTATAGTCGTTGTTTTTTATTCTGTTGGTGATGAGATTCCGATCGGTCCCGTAAAGATTCTGGAAAATGTCGTTCCGGACCATCGAACTGGAAAGGTATCCCCAATGGTTTCCGACCTCAAATTTGAAAGAATCCAGGATATCATCCTTTGCGAAAGTGCAGTCGATGATGGAAACAACATCTTTTAAATGCTCAATATTGCTTGGTCCGTTTTTCCCAAGCCGCGGCGTCAGGATGTTCTTGGTAAACTGGGAGATGCCGAGAATCACATCTTTCCTGTTCAGGTAAATGGAAATCCGGTTAGCCAGCATAGGAAGTTTACTGAAAGAATCTTCCGAATCTTCAAAGACTTTATAGCTCACATCCGAATTCAGCAATAAGACCTGATCGATCACGCGCAGGATGTTTTCCTTTTTTAAACTGTACAGCATACTCTGGAGTACACGGTTTCCCATAGAGTGGGCCATGATATGAATCCGCTGGTTACAGGGAGCCAGGTCCCGGTTTGAGAAAATATCTTTCAGGAACTGGGTGTAAAAATAAAAAAGACGCATCAGCGAAGTTCCGGAATTGATGCTGGAGGCTTTATCATCAAAATAAGTTAACGGAACGATGCTGCCTGATGCGGGCCAGCTGATAAACAGGATATGTTCGACAGGTGACGCCGGATTATCAATAAAGATTTTTTTAAGATCAATAATTGCTTTTAGTTCATCATCAAAATCATAAGCATATCCGTGGATGAAAATCATGACGTCGCTCCGGTCTTTGGTGGACGACATATTTTTGTACAGCTCGTAGAACATTCTTTGGGTTCCGCCCAGGTTGTCTGCGGTTAATGAAGATTCCTTAATTCCTTTTTCAGCCAGCAGCACATCAAGTACTTCCTGATAGCCTTGCTTTTCGGGTTCCGAGAAAAGGCTGTACTTTAAAATATTCCGGTTGGTATAATCTTTTTTCTTTCGTGTGGATTCGATGGGCTCCTGATCATCTTCAAAGTCACATCTGGCAATTCTGAAATTGGGTATTGAATATTCATCGTTGGAAAAAGAGTCGGCTCTTTCGCCTTTATGACGGACGATTTTTCTATTGCTGAGGATATAGACGGCCATGTTGCTATGGTATTTGAGTAAAGGTTTTTAGCTGGTCTAAATTAAGTAAAAATATCGTACCTGAATCATTTAATCATCGGAAAATTACTACTTGGGTAAACCCTTAAATTTTCCTAAATTTGCAAATTGTCGTGATACACGGCATCTTAAAGCGAATTTTAATGGAAGAAGAAAAAAAATCACTCAATTTTATTGAGCAAATTATCGAAGATGATTTGGCAAACGGACTGAAAAGAGATCAGATTCGTTTCCGTTTTCCGCCTGAACCAAACGGTTATCTGCATGTAGGTCATACCAAAGCGATCTGCATCAACTTCGGTTTGGGTGAAAAATACAATGCTCCCGTAAACCTTCGTTTCGACGATACGAATCCTGAGAAAGAAGAGCAGGAATTCGTGGATTCTATTATGAAAGACGTTGAATGGTTAGGTTTTAAATGGGATAAAGTATTGTACGCCTCCGATTACTTCCAGCAGCTTTACGATTGGGCGGTACAGCTTATCAAAGAAGGGAAGGCGTATGTAGACGAGCAGCCTTCTGAGGTGATTACCGAACAGAGAAAAAATCCTACAGAACCGGGTGTGGAATCCCCGTACCGGAACCGTCCCGTTGAAGAATCTCTGGATCTTTTTGAGAGAATGAAAAACGGTGAATTCGAGGAAGGGGCAATGTCGCTTCGGGCCAAAATCGATATGACGTCACCGAACATGAACATGCGTGATCCGGTGATGTACAGAATCCTGAAAAGACCGCACCACAGAACGGGAACCGAATGGAAAATTTATCCGATGTACGACTGGGCGCATGGGGAATCCGATTATATCGAACAGATTTCGCACTCGCTGTGTTCCCTGGAGTTTGAAAACCACAGGCCATTGTATAATTGGTACCTGGATCAGGTGTATGAAGAAGGGAAAGTGAAAAACAAGCAGAGGGAATTTGCCAGAATGAACGTTTCCTATATGATCACTTCCAAAAGGAAGCTGCAGAGGCTGATCGCTGAAAAGGCAGTGAACGGCTGGGATGATCCGAGAATGCCTACCATTTCCGGGATGAGAAGAAAAGGATTTACGCCGGCTTCCATCAGGAATTTTATTGAAAAAGTAGGGGTTGCCAAAAGAGAAAACCTGATTGAGCTTCAGCTGTTGGAATTCTGTGTCCGCGAAGACCTGAATAAAGTAGCCAAGAGAGTCATGACAGTGGTAGACCCTGTGAAACTGGTCATTGAGAATTATCCTGAAGGTCAGGAAGAGTGGCTGGAAACCGAAAATAATCCGGAGCAGGAAAATGCAGGAACGAGAGAGATTCCGTTTTCCAGGGAATTGTATATTGAGCGTGAAGACTTTAAAGAAGAAGCCAACAATAAATTTTTCAGATTGAAATTAGGCGGTGAAGTACGTCTGAAATCCGCTTATATCATCAAAGGAGAAAGGGTGGAGAAGGATGAAAACGGAAACATCACCACGATTTACGCAACCTATGACGAAAAATCCAAATCGGGAAGCGGGACGGAAGAAAGCTTGAGAAAAGTAAAAGGAACCATTCATTGGGTGTCTGCAAAGCATGCCATTCCTGTTGAAATCAGAAATTACGACAAGTTGTTTACCGTAGAACAGCCGGATGCTGAAAAAGACGTGGATTTCCTGAATTTCATCAATCCTGATTCCGTAACAACCGTGCAAGGATTTGCCGAGCCAAGCTTAAAAGATGTGGCAGTTGGAGATCCGCTTCAGTTCCAGAGAATTGGCTATTTCACGAAAGATCAGGATTCTACGGATACAAATTTTGTATTCAATAGAACTGTGACTTTAAAAGACTCTTATAAGCCGGAGTAGAAATTTATTATATCAATATAAATGAGACAGGGCTTAATTTTTTAAGCCCTGTTTTTTGTTTTTAAACATTACTGACACCAACAGATTCTCACAAATTCCACAAATAATAATTGTGTCATTCGTGAAAAAAATTAGTGCTGTTTGTGATGGAAGAGATGATAACTTAATGTTGATAAAACACTAATGACAACAAATATAATCTCACAAGTTTCACAAATGAGAATGGCGTCATTCGTGAAAAAAATTAGTGTTATCTGTGGTTAAGTTAGTACGGCTTGATCAATAATAAAATTAAATGTAAAAAATCAAAATTGTGAAACTATTAAAAATATACATCAATTCATTCAAAGGGTTGTCGGCGGAAAGCTGGATGCTTGCGCTGGTGATGCTGATCAACCGGTCGGGTTCCATGGTGCTGCCTTTTCTGGGCGTATATATGACCGATCATTTGAAATTTGATATTAAAAGTGCAGGCATTGTGCTCAGCTTTTTTGGGATCGGCTCTGTAGTCGGTTCCTGGATCGGTGGAATGATTACGGATAAGATCGGAGAATTTAAGGTGCAGAGCATGAGCCTGTTCCTGAGTGTTCCCATGTTCTGCCTGATTCCCCTTTTTCATACCGAAGTAGGGCTGGCAGCGATTATCTTTATTCAGAGCTCCATCAGTGAAGCTTTCCGGCCGGCGAACTCCGTAGCGGTTTCCAAATATGCCAAACCCGGAAACATCACGAGGGCGTTTTCCCTGAACCGGATGGCGGTGAACCTGGGATTTTCCGTTGGACCTGCACTGGGTGGTATTTTAGCTGCTATTTCGTATGATTTTCTGTTTTATTCTAATGCCGCGGGAGCTTTACTCGCCGGATTAACCTACGTTTTCTTTTTCCGAAACCGAAGTTACAGAAACAAGGAAAAATCTGACCGGACGGTGTCTGATCCAGCGGTCTCGCCCTATAAAGATTCAAGATTCATTCTTTTTGCAGTGGCCTGTTTTTTCTTTTCCGTGTGTTTCTTCCAGATACTGAATACGCTCACTATATTCTACAAGCAGGAAGCCCGTCTTTCTGCGGAGAAGATCGGCTATATCCTGGGATTCAGCGGGGTAATCGTGGTGGTTATGGAAATGATAATGGTACAGATCGCCGAAAAATATTTAAAGCTGAAAACCACCATGCTGCTCGGTACACTTTTCTGCGCTGTCTCCTTTGGAATGTTGGCTGCCGGAACATCTTTATGGATCCTTGTGGTTTCCATTACCATTCTGAGTGTGGGGGAGATCTGGGCGCTTCCGTTTATGGCAACCATTACATCCCTCCGTTCGGGAACACACAATAAAGGCGCTTACATGGGACTGCTGGGGATTGCTTTTTCACTTTCTTTTATCATCACGCCATCGCTGGGGACTTTTGTAGCGGAACGTTTCGGGTTTACCTTTTTATGGTCCGCAACAGGAATCATTCTTGGAATGACAGCGGTTGCATTTTACTATATTGTTCCGTGGATGATCGGGAATAAAAAAGAATCGCATGAATAAAATTAATGTGAACTCGAAGTAGGACCCGGATCGATAGGCCGGAAGAAGGAAGCCGGATGCCGGAAGTTTCTCTAGTTAGAACTACGATCAAAGGTCTTGGTTAATCAAATGAAATCATTTCAACTTTGTCAAAGTTCTGAACTTTGACAAAGTTTTTAAAATAGCCTTAGCATTATTTTAATCCTGCTACAAATTTAAATTTAAAGCGCTTACTTTAGATCAATTTTAGAACTCTGAAACAAATACGTCCCTTTGAGATTAAATTAATTTGAATTATCATGTATTTAACTTGTATCCAGTAGGTTATTGAAATTGTAATATGGTTACGGAGAATTTCTGACATCCGGCTCCCATCTCCCAGACTGTTTTTAATGCGGGTTCATGTATAACTTAAATTAAAACTTTAGCTTAAACATACCCCGTTTATAAATGAAAGTACGGTTTTTGCATAGCATCAGGCAATGACAAAACTTTATTTTTTCCTTCCCTTGTTTTCTGCTTCAATGCTGCTGGCTCAGCAGAACGATTCTATAGGTCTTATTTCGGAAGTACGTATTGATGCTTACAAAAAACCGACGGCTTTTATTTCCTCTACAAAGTCTGTTTCGGTAATTTCTGAAAATCTGCTTACCCAAAATCCGCCGGAAAGAATGCTGGAATCCATCAACCAGATTGCCGGGGCAAGAATGGAGGAACGTTCACCGGGAAGCTACCGGATTTCCCTGCGCGGCAGTACATTGAGATCGCCTTTCGGGGTAAGAAACGTCAAAGTGTATCTCGATGATTTTATTTTATCCGATGCTTCGGGAAATACCTATTTTAATGTGATCTCCCCGGAACTGATTGACCGGATGGAAATCTATAAAGGTCCGGAAAGCGGGGATTACGGAGCGGCTACCGGAGGGACCGTTCTCCTGAAAACGAAAAGTTCGGATCAGATTTCGGCAAACCTTTCGGCCGGGAGCTACGGAACATTCAACGAAAGCTTTAATGTTTCAAAACAGCTCGGAAAACATTTTGTTGAGGTATTTCAGAACTATTACCAGACCGATTCTTACCGGGAGCAGGCTAAAGTTCAGCGGAAGCAGGTTTTTCTTAAAGACCATTTCAAATATTCTGAAAAAGGCCTGCTGAAAGCTATGCTGATGTATTCCGACCTTGATTACCAAACGCCGGGCGGACTGACATTGGAACAGATGAATGCCGATCGCAGACAAGCAAGGCCGGCAACAAAAACAGTGTCCGGCGCTAAACAACAGGATGCCGGCATCCGCAATAAGATGATCCTGGCCGGGCTCTCGCACGAATTCAACATCACCCCGGAATTTTCCCATTTTGTAATGGTCCAGGGGTCCTACGTCGATTTTGAAAACCCGTTCATCACCAATTTTGAAAACCGTTTTGAGAAGAATTTTGCCTTAAGAACGCATTTTAATTATGAAAAAAACTGGAATTCCGTTTCATTGGCTTACCGTCTGGGGTTTGAGGGAGGGATAAATGATATTTTAGTTAAGAATTATGATAATAACAGAGGAATAGAGGGAAATCCGCAGAACTTTGACCGGCTCAAAAATACCTCAGGCTTTTATTTTATATCGCAAAAACTGAATATTGGCGAGCGGCTGTTTACCGATATTTCCGTCAGTTTAAATTCAAATGCTTACGATTGGGAACGGCAGTATCCACGGGAAGAGAATGGAAAAGTCCGGTTCAGGAATCAGTGGCTTCCGAATTTCGGATTTGCTTATCTTTTAGGAAAAGGTTTTTCCATACGTGGAAAAATAGGAAAGGGGAATTCTGCTCCGACAAATGAAGAGATCCGGTCTTCAACGCAGCAGTTCAATGCCGATCTAAAACCGGAATTCGGTTGGAACAAGGAAGCCGGCATCAGGAAACAGTTCGGGAATTTCCTTTTCATTGAAGGAAGTTATTTTGATTTCCGGATGAAAGATGCCATTGTAAGAAGGCAGAACGAAGCCGGACAGGAATATTTTGTCAGTTCGGGAGCAACGGTTCAGAAAGGAATAGAAGTTTTAATCGAATCTAAAAATTTCGATTTGAAAAATGATGTTCTTAGCTGGTTTAAGTTCCGGTTTTCAGGAAGTTTCTATGATTTTAAATTTAAAGATTACCGGCAGAATGAAAACGACTTTTCCGGAAATGATCTCACCGGTGTACCGAAAAACACCATCAACAGTTTGCTGAACTTTACTTTCTTCAGAAAACTCTCCGTGGATTATTCCCATTTTTATACTTCAAAAATCCCTTTAAATGATGCCAATTCGGTCTGGTCAGACGCTTATCTGATCGGAAATATCCGGTTAGGTTTTCCGATAGATCTGGATAAAACGAGACTGAATTTATTCCTTCAGATCCAGAACCTGTACAATGAAGACTATGTGCTGGGCTTTGATATCAACGCTTTCGGAAACCGGTACTACAATCCTGCCGCCAAAAGAAATTTTGTGTTTGGGGTGAAGATTGATTTTTAACCGCAATCGATAAAGGAAATAGAACTACATAATTCCATGAGAACTACTTAGTGGCTGAGCTCGTCGAAGCCAAACTTTGAAATATTTTAGAACACATCAGATGAAATCAAAGATTTCATTACAGCGCCCAGGATATTTTTATCATGTGCCATTCTGCAAGCATTTAAACCCGAATCTTTCCGTGCGGTTCTGTAGCTACGTTAAGATCCCTACCGGGATGACAAACAGAGTATTGAATTTTCAGATCTATATTTTTTCAGTACCCTTGTCATTGACTGCGTCGAATCTTCGATTTCCGATAGGAATCTAAAGACGAATCTTTCCACGCAATATTCTAACACTACGTTGAGATCCCCTGCGGGGATGACAAGAGCGGTGTTGAAGTTTTTTCAGGGTTATTTTATATTCGTAATTTAAAGAAACAGCGTCCCGGTGACTGAGGCTACTCGAAGCCACGTCCTTATCCGTAAAAATCTGTGGGAATATCTATTTTGAAAGAATATGCTTCACAATCATTTCCGCATGGATCCTGGAGTTTTCAATAAACCACAGATGCGTGTCTTTTCCGCCGCAGACGACTCCGGCAAGATACAGATCCGGAACGTTGGTTTCCATGGTTTCAGGATGGTAAAAAGGGTTCAGGCATTCGCCCTGCAGTTCGATACCGGAATTTTTTAAAAAATCGAAATTGGGAAGGTAGCCGGTCATGGCCAGCACAAAGTCATTTTCAATCTCATTGATTTTTCCGTCTTTATCTTTGAAGATAACGGAATGCTCTTTAATTTCCAGTAATTCAGCCTTGAATTGTGCGGTGATGCTTCTTTCTGCAATCCGGTTTTCAATATCCGGTTTTACCCAATATTTTACACTGGGCGAAATTTCGTCATGACGGATGATCATGGTTACTTCAGCACCTTTCCGGTAAGTTTCCAGAGCCGCATCCACTGCCGAGTTGCTGGAACCCACCACTACGATTTTCTGTTGGGCATAAGGGTAAGGTTCGGTATAATAATGCTTTACTTTCGGTAAATTTTCACCGGGAATGTTCATCAGATTGGGAATATCATAAAATCCGGTGGAGATAATGACATGCCGGGCGGCATAGGTTCCCTTTGTCGTTTCAATGGTGAAAATTTCTTTTTCTTTGGAAACTTTTTCCACTTTTTCATACAGGTTGATGTGGATATTCCTTTGCCGTGCAATGCCCTGATAATATTCCAGCGCTTCCTGCCGGCCCGGTTTCGGGGCGGTAGAAATAAACGGGATTTCATCAATCTCCAGCTTGTCGGCCGTCGAGAAAAAACGCATGTATAAAGGATAGTTGTATAAGGAATTCACGATGGTTCCTTTTTCGATAATTAGATAGCTGAGGTTGTTTTTCTGGGCTTCCAGTGCACAGTTTAATCCGATGGGCCCGCCTCCGATAATAAGAATATCTAAAATTTCCATAAAACAAAATTACAAAAAACGATGAAGCAATAGGCTGTAAAGCCTGCAAAAACCGTACAACAGATGATTGTATCTCTTTTAAAGGTGAAAGTGAGCATAGAGATTAAAAAAAATGTGGCATCTATTTTGGTAAACAATAAGGTTAAATATCGTAAAAAATATGAAAAAAGCAGTTACTCTTTTATCTTTTCTGGCAATGGTTTCCTGTAAAAAAAATCCGGAAAAATTCGTCAATGACAAAGCCGATTCTGCCAAACCTTCACAGACCGGCAAAATACAGGGAAAATCAGTGGCGATCGATAAAGAAACTGCGCTGAAAGCAGCCAATGAAGCCGTTCTTCAGGCATTACACGATAAAAATTATAAAAGATTCTCGGAATACATCCATCCGGAAAAAGGAGTGCGTTTTTCGATGTATGCTTTTGTAAGCCCGGAGGGCGACAAACTTTTTTCCAAATCTGATTTCATCAAATACCAACCTACAAAAACCATTTTTACCTGGGGATTGCTGGACGGTTCAGGGGATCCTTATCAATCGACGATCACCGATTATCTGATCAAATGGGTGTATTCCAAAGATTTTGCAACCGGGCAGGTGTCTATTAATGAATTCCAGGGAATGGGAAACTCACTGAACAATTTAAAAGAGGTTTATCCCAAAGCCGATTTTACGGAAAATTTTGTCAAAGGCACAGGAGAAAGTGCCGAAATGGACTGGAAATGCCTTCGTCTGGTATTTGAAAAATTTCAGGGAAAATATTATCTGGTAGGGGTCGTTAATGATCAGTGGACGATTTAAATATCTCGCGGATTGCAAAGATCTTAATGGATGATTGTGCTTGTTTTGACAAATGAGTTACAGAGAGATTTTCTTGGTTTGCGTATACTTTAGAACACAAAAATTTTAAAAATCTAAGATTTTTAAAATTTTTGTGGTAAAATCTCCCACGGATGGCTGCGCTTTACCTGCAAATTAACGTTCATACCAATTATATTTAAAATATAGTCTACTTTTAAAGTTGTATTTTTGATATATTATTAATCTCTACTATAAATATAATTTGTATATGGCTCTGGCAAAACAGATAATCGTAAAAGAGACAGAACAGGAACTCAAGAGTT
>JAAIGF010374716.1_pt1 | contig 15953 bp, 13 predicted proteins | sample 6487441 | NCBI WGS metagenome assembly JAAIGF01 (sample SAMN13974129, study PRJNA590717) | phyllosphere metagenome | biome: pepper field; feature: multiple bacterial spot infested pepper fields; material: pepper leaves; isolation source: leaves from pepper fields | host: Capsicum annuum ... | reverse complement strand
TGCAGACAGATCGGAAAGAATCTGTGCATAGGTTTCATCGCGGCTACTTCGCTCAATCCCTGCGTTTTGTCCTACCCGCTCGGTCGGCTCCAGGATAAGCGGCACACCACCCCAAATTCGGGCCAGATCAAAATAACTTAGTGCTCGAATAGCGTAAGCCTGTCCCAGGATACGACCTCGGTCTTCAGCCGCTATATCCAGCTCCTGATTATCCCGTAGTACGTTAATGACATTGTTCGCACGATTCACCGCCTGGTATATTCCATTCCAGGTTGATGCAATGGTCGAATTCTCCGCGTTCACGCGATGATTAATAAATTCCTGAATCTGCGATTGCGATCCTGTCCATTCCACATTGTCTCCCGACAGGTAGGCAATAGATTGGAAATTTACGCTGTAGTAATCACGTAAAGCCACATAAGCACCATTCAACGCGGCCTCTGCAGATGTTTGATCGTTTATTACGTTTTCGCCCGATATCGAAGTTTTTGGATCCACTTCCAAAAAGGAAGAACAGCTGCTGCTTAGCAGCAAGCAAACTATATATAAAAGATAATGTCGTTGCATAATTAAAGGGTTAAGTTTATACCTAGTTGAAAACTCCGTGGCTGCGGCGGAGTACCTAAATCTATACCTTGCTGGTTAACCGATCCGTTTGCTGCCGATTCCGGGTCGAGTCCCGTATAAGCCGTCCAGGTAAACAGGTTGGTTGCTTGGGCATAGATGCGTAATTTGGATAGCGCCAGCCGCTCCAATATTTTACTGCTCACGTTGTAACCTAAGCTCACCGTTCGAAGGCGCAGATAAGATCCATCTTCCAGCCATCTTCCTCCACCATCCTTGTAATTGTTATTATTTACACCGTCTGAGCGGGGTACGTCCGTGATGTCGCCGGGTTGCTGCCAACGATCCAGGTTTGATGCAAATATGACACGTGCAGCATCGCGTGCTCCACCAGCTTCTCCAAAAAAGCGGTTATGGTTGTACACCTCATTGCCGACAGAAAAATTGAAAAATGTCTGCAGATCAAAATTTTTGTAACTAAAATTGTTTGACAATCCTCCGAAATAATCTGGCCATATACTCCCCAGTATTTGCCTATCATCAGTGGTGATTTGACCATCCCCATTCACATCCTCGTAGACGGCATTTCCGGTAGCGGGGTCGACATAGAGCTGGTTGTACACCCAAAAGGAGTACATCGGGCTGCCCTGCTGAAATAAAATAAGATCGCGGCTACCGAAATTCATTGGCTTGGCCAACTTCTCGATATTGTTAACGTTCCGAGCGATATTTAAGGAGCTGCTCCAGGAGAAATTTTCTTTTTGAATATTCACCGAATTTAAGGTGAGCTCAAAGCCTTTGTTGCTTATTTCAGCCGCATTGTTCAGATACTGGCCAAATCCGGTCGTTCCGGGCAACACTTCTGTTAGCAATCCATCGGTGGTATATTTGCTGTAGTAGTTAAACGCGAAGGTTAGTCTATTTTTGAACAGCGCAGCATCCAGGCCTATATTAAACTGCGCAGTCTTTTCCCAGCTCAGCTGCTGGTTTGCAAGCTGCTCCGGCACAATACCGGCTGCACCCTGGTAAGCGGTGTTCACGCCCGACCAAAGCTGTCTTGAGGCAAAGGAGTTGATACCGTTTTGGTTTCCCGTTATACCGTAGCTACTTCGCAGTTTAAGATCGTCTAAAAACGCAACGTTTTCCAGGAAACTTTCCTTTTTCAATCGCCAGGCCAGCCCCACGGCAGGGAAATAACCCCACTGATATCCTTTGTTAAACTTGGATGAACCATCGGCACGCAGTGAAAAATCTATCAAGTAACGGTCATCGTACGCATAGTCGATACGTCCGAAGAAGGACGCCAGGTTATACTGATCCCAATCTTGCGAACTGGTCGTATTGGCTGCCGCACTGATCAACTTAAAATCGTTGGTTGCAAAGCCTGTGCCGCTGGCCGAGGTCAACGAAAAAGTAGAACCTTGCAGCGTATTTCCGACAAGTAAACCCAGCGTGTGCAATCCTGCAAATTTTTTACGATAGGTTATGGTCTGTTCATTGATCCAGGTGGTAGCCTGACCGATGGCTGAGGTGGCCAGCCCTTCGGGGCTGCCGGCGATTAGCAGGTTATTCCAATATTCGTGTTCATCATATTGGTTGTAATCGAGACTAAACGTTGAACGAAACCGCCAGGATGGCGAAAATTGATATTCACCGTACAGATTTCCGATATAACGCAAGCTGACCGAGCCTACATCATAGTTATCCAGCAGCAGGGTAAGATTGTCAAAACCCGCACGCCCCACCAGTACGCCTTGATCATTGTAAGGCGATAAGTAAGTCGGTGTGTGCAGCGCCGCTTGCAGGATCCCCCCTTGCGGACCATCGCCGGCCCGCCCCTGATTACGACCGGTACGGCTTAATGAGTTGCTCGAGCCCACTTTTATTTTATCGTTTACTTTCTGATCCAGGTTGAAGCGAAAGCTCGATCGGTCAAAAGAAATCGGGCGAAGGATAGCTTCCTGCTTATTGTAGCCGCCGCTAAGGTAGTATGTGGTGTTCTCGCTTCCGCCATATAAGGAAATATCGGCGCTATGTATGCCCGCTGTGCGAAATGCCTCAGAAAGACGGTCATAGGTCTGTTGTTCTTCAGGCCTTCCCCGACCGCCATCCGCGGTAGATACGAAAGGTTCTGCGCGACCAATATTCCTGTTGTACTCATTAACGAGCAAAGCATGCTCTTCTCCCGTCGTAAGATCCCACAGCCTGGCTGCCTTGGCCCGGCCGCTGTAGAGGTTTACATCTATTTTTGTCGCCTGCCCATTCTTGCCTCTTTTGGTGGTTATTAAAATAACGCCATTGGCTCCTCTGGAACCGTACAAGGCCGTCGCTTCGGCATCTTTTAGCACTTCTACAAACTCGATATCAGAAGGGTTGAGATCAGCGATCGGCGAGGTTGCCTTACCGCCGGTGTTGATGGTCTGGAGGCTTTCGGAATTGACGAAAACACCATCAATAACATACAATGGATTATTATTAGCGTTGATGGAAGTTGCCCCCCGAAGTCGGATATTCAGTGCCTCTCCCGGAACGCCCGTATTGCTGGCTACCTGCATGCCGGCTACCTTGCCTTGTAGCTGGGCGTCAAAACTTCCAGTAGGTATACTACTGACTTCCTTTAATCCAACCTTTTCGATAGAACCAATGAGGTTCTTTTTTTCGACGCTGGTATATCCTACGACTACCACCTCGTCCAGATCTTCGGAAGAACGTTTCAGTCGGATCACCGTAGGTGATGTCTGCACGACGATACGTTGTTCTTGATAGCCCACATAAGATACCAGTAGTGTAAAAGGCAATTTTTGTCCGGTTACAAATTGAAAACGCCCTTTTTGGTCTGTTTTTACACTGTGGGTGACCGCCTCTAATTTAATGGTTACACCTTCCATACTCTCCCCTGTCTGATCATCTAATACGACACCTTGCAGGGTTGCGTTAATAATAGGTTGTGTTTCTACCTGTCCCGAGACTGCCGGAGACCATAGCATAAAGGCGGAGAATATACAAAGTATACCATACTTTGATAGTCCTATATTTTTCATACGTGAATATTTAATAGTTGATTACTACAAGTGCCAACGCCAATTGATTACTTGTTAAGTCTATAATTCGTACAGGAAGCCTGGCATCCTATACGAGTTCATCGAAGGATGATAAAAAACTATATTCGGCTGCACATTCGGCCGTAGATATTCATCATTTTACGGCTCAAAAAAAAGGCAGAAGGATGAGGAGGTTGGTTGATGCTTCTTTTCATTTTGATTAATTCGTTTTAAAAGTGTCTGTTCGCCTGTAAACCATCAAGGTTTTTAGCGTATTTATTTACAAATATATAAATATTAACAAAAAAGACTACTAAAATTGTAGTCTTTTTTGTTTTTGGCATGTTTTGCCCTCCTGAAGCTTTTATTCAACCACCGTCCAGTTATTTCCGATCCATCTAATTATTTGGCAATAAAAGGTAATGGTTTCGCTAGAAGGTTCTTGTTTACGGGATAGGATGTTTAAAAATTCGTTGCGCGGGAGGTTGATGAAGTTTTGGGAAATTATAAAGTAAATCGTAGATTAGGTTTAATATACATACCTGAAAATGGAAAAACCCAATAAAAATAACACGATCAACCTGGTGCTGATACTTCTATTGATAGCCGCAATTTTTATACTTGGCTATAATTTTGGCTACAAGATTATGTCGCTGTTTGCGTAGTGTTGGTGTTTATTAGAGATTTCTGGGTTTTGCGAGGTTTAAGTATTCCCCATTAACGTGCCATGTATCATAGACAAAAGAAAATTTCCTATTCTTTCCTACTCTTTTCTAAGTACAATTCATATTTAGCCACATCACCCAATCGCTTGTAACACTCTGCTATTTCTGAATAAATTAACGGATCAGAAACGGACTCAATCTGTAACTCACGGACTTTTACAGCCTTGTCATATTCCTGCTTTTGGAAGTAATAATTGTATAAATTGTTGAAAACCATTTTTGGCAAAGCAATTTGTTTACACATATAATTCATTCTGATTTTTTCTAGCTGATTATTTAGCGATTCCAATCCATCAATTTTATGCTCTAGCAATATTTTCATCGCTAAGTCTTCTGAAAAGATCCAATCATTGAATAAAAAAAGTAGACCATTTGTCAAACCTCCATTTGGCGATATTGCATGTGTGTAGCCGTTTAAATAATCAAATTTATAGTTGAACGACTCCGAACTCCCCTCTCGAAATACCTTCTCAACTTTATTCACTCCTTTTAGAAATTGGCTATCCTGAAATCCTGAATCTCCTACCGAACAGTAATAGTATGCATTAATATGCTGATGCTGACCAAGCCTCCTACTAAGTGAATCAATGATTTTATCTTCGAGAATCGCTAGCCTATCTTTATTGTCTGGGTAATATAAAGCGGGACTAAATGTTATAATAGAATAAAAATCTGCTGGATATTTTATAAAAGCATACGTTAGTAATTGCCCCCCTAACGAATGTCCTATATAAGAATTATATCCGATTGTTGAGTAATTTCGATCAATCTCGCTTTTTAAATCTGTCCTAACGAAATGTATAAACCCATTTGAATCCGTATTTTTAAATATTCCTAGCTCATCACTTCGATCATTCTGACAGATACCAACGACTATTACTTCTGGGATATGTTTGTAATAAGATAGGGCATCTATAGTGGATAGATAAGCGTTAGTTAATATCGCATTATCAGCATCAAAAAAATATATCACCGGATATTTTTGATTTGTAGAATAGTTTATCGGAAGAAGAACCTGCATAGAATACGTCTTTTTGCTGGCAGAATCCTCGATTTGCAAACTTAATTTGTCTTTAAACGATGAGTAATTCGAATGCTGCGCGAACAAAATATTAAGGCATACAACGGAAAAAACGCCAACCAGCAAGATGTACTTCATATTTAGAGATGATTGATAATATATTATAATCTGATCTTCAATCAATTATATATAAAAAATCGGCAGCTCAGAATAAAATTTAGGTAAACGAATGCCCACATACGGTGAACTACAGAAATATGTCGGTAAAGACTGTTTACAAATAATTATTATTTTCGTCATGATATTCCCTTGATTGTCGTAGCGGAAAACCACCGTTTTTACGCCCCTCCACCCAGTCGTTTACGACTTGCGTCAGAAGATAAATCATCTCCTTAGGCCATATTTTCCAAATAAGCTAGTACTTCTTCTTTTTTTCTAACCGACACCGGAATCATTTCTTTGCTGCACATTTCGAGAAAACCTTCCCGATAGTATTTTTTGACATACAGAAAGTTCACCAGGTAGGATTGGTGGCAACGGATGAAACCAAACTGCGCCAACATTGTCTCGTATTGCTTGAGCCCTTTTGATACCAGTACCTCTCGCTTGTCTTTGAGAAAGAACGTGGTGTAGCTTTTGTCGCTTTTACAATATAAGATTTCATCGAGCGATACGATTTCGATATATTCCAGGCCTTTAAGAGCGATCCTATGGTTTGATGGATTTCCTTGGGAGACGTAGTAATCATTTGCTAAAGAAACGAGCTTCGAATAAGGTAACTTTTGGGGTCGGTGGTGATCAGGTTTTTCCAACACATGACGCAGCGACTGTTCATTTACCGGCTTTAAGAGATAGCCTAATGCCCCCATATTAAGCGCATCAACGGCATACTCATCATAGGCCGTTAAAAAAATAATTTGGAAGTTTTCGGTTCCTATTTCCTCGAAAAGCTGAAAGCTATTTCCATCCTTCAGTCTGATGTCAGCCAGCACCACATCGGGCTTTATAAAAGGTATTTCGGCCGCCGCCTTAATGATGCCTTCGGCATGACCGACCACCTGGGTGTACGGAATTTCATCTAGCATATGGAGCAGATGCCGCATTATATTTGTTTCATCCTCTAAAACATAGACCTTTATCATTTCCATTTTCGTTAAATTATGGGTATAGTTATTTCTACTTTGACGCCCTTTTCTCCAAAAGTCTTCTTTTCGGTAACCTCAAAATTAGCGTATTGATTGCTTAGCTTATAAAGTAACTCCAACCGTTCTTTCACGATGTCGTTCGCCAGAGAATTCTTCTTCTGATTACTCGGTTTCTGACCGATAATACCATTCCCATTATCATCTATTGTTATGGAAAGACTGTCCTCACCCAATTTAAACACAATATGTAATTCCCCCTTGTAGCGCAGATTTCTAAACCCATGCTCAATGGCATTTTCTACAAAAGGCTGTAATAGCATTGGTGGTATAACCACCTCTTCGATAGCAATTTCCTTATCTGTCGTAATATGGTAATCGAAGAGATCCGGATAGCGCATTTGCTGCAAATGGAGATAATTCTCCAACGAGATAATTTCTTCATCCAGACCGATAAAGTCTCTGCGGCTTTGCTCCAATATGCTTCTCAATAACTGTGAAAACGAGGAAAGGTAAAGTACCGATTGTGTAGTATCTCCGGTTGCAATAAGGCTCTGAAGATTGGCGATAGCGTTAAAAACAAAATGTGGGTTTAGCTGCGTTTGCAAAAGTTTATGTTCTAGCTTTAATCGGTTGACATCACTGTGCAACAATTTGTTTTTTTGCTTTAGACTATTTTGCTGGTAGAGGTTGTATAAGAGCGCCAGTACCCCGATAGCGAGTGCCAAGCCCGTAAAGAGCACCCATTTCTGCTGGCGAATGACGTCTTCATTTTGCTGGTTTTTAATCTTTAACTCGAAGATATTGCGGTCTTTTTTTACTGCCTGATACTTATTTTCGATTTCTGCAATGTTTGTCGCTTCGATTTCTTTGATCGCCTTCAATTCCAACTTGTTTCCGTAGTCTAGTGCTTCGTATGCCCGTCTGTAGTCACCCTGTTGAAAATAAGCTTCAGATAATCCTTTGTAAAGAATATACCTGGGCTTTTCCGGCATATTTATCTTGTTCAGTTCGATCGCTTTTTTATAGTAGACAATAGCGGAATCTAGTTGGCCAACGTTACTAAATCCCAGGGCCAAATTGTTATAGGCTACATCGTGGATATTATGCTCTCTTTCTAAAATAGAAACATACAATTTGCTGTATGCTAAGCTTTTTCGAAATAATCTTTTACCTGCGTATATTTGGGCTTGATTGTCATAGGTCCTGGCCAAGGCGTTGTTGTTCTTAGATGATAAGGCCAACTTCCGGGCGAGGTCATTGTAATTTTGCATTTTACTATAATCGCCCAACCGGGATGCTAGCAGGAACGAAACATCGTAATAGCGTTGTTTGACAACCGGATGCCAGTTGTAGGGGTGATACTCGAAATAGTTGGCCACATATGAGAGAGCGGTCTTTTCATTTCTGTTTTGGTAAAATGCCTTTGCCGCCAAATCGTAAAAAAGGTATACCGTTCTGCTTTTAGCCTCTTCTGCTTTTTGCATCTCTTCTTGTATTTCTTTCATTACAGAAGCTTCAACCACCGTATTCCTATTGGTTTGATGTTCGAGTATAGCCCACTGTTTCAGAAAATAGATGTCGCCGTGCTGCTGGCTAACGTTCATACTATCCAGCATGGCAAATCCGATTTTCGGCTCATTACCCCAAAATTTCAGTTTGGCCTGAAAGAAAAAATGCATGGCTTGCGATGCCCTTTCTGTGCTTTTGACGAGCATACTATCAGCTGTATGGATCGCCTTTTTTCTTTCGGATAGCGTTAAAGTATCCGACGATATAAAAAAGGCAACATCATCTTTTCCGGAAACTGTTTGCCCATCAGATACCGATACCGTAGGGGAAGAACGATTGTTATCGGTACATGCAGACAGCATAAATAAAAGAAACAATGCAGTTATACTGTTTTTCCAGATTTGAGACATACAGATTGAGGCGATTTTTTTTAAAGTTAGTACAAAGTATTCATACGGAAGATACTGTAAATCGTTATTTCGTAATAAGTCTTTTGCTATAACCTAGAATATCCCTTCGCCACATAACCTGCGTAGATTCATTTATACCGTCATTAGCCGCTATCTGATAATGTATACAGGATATTATCATCAGATTCCTTTAAAACGGTCATGACAGATATGCGCCCAAAAACTACGATTGTCAGGCCAAAACAAACAGATATAAAACGGCAGTTGTGTGCATGAATAGTAATGCTGATAATTATATAAAATAAAGGACAAGGAAGTATCCTTTTCAATTTAATTCACTAAAAAAAATAATTATGAAAAAATTATGTACTGCGTTATTATTCTTATCTATAGGGGTAAGCGCTTTTGCAAGTGATTTAGCACCTAAAGGTAACGAAAATGGTGCAAAGCTAGAGAACGCAACAACTTTAAAAGCAAACAGAATTGAAATTTCAATTGAAAATCAAGCGGTTGGAGCACTTAAACGTGAACAGAAGGTGATTCAGTGGACAGATGATTGTGGTACTACAATGAACATCTATGTATCAGCACCACAAGGTACTCCCTACGGTGATTATTGGATGACAGCAGCCTACTATGCGGTGAGTACTATACGAGAGAATGGTGGTTGTTGGTAGTAACCATTCATTAGATTCATGAGACAATTTACCGTCCGTATTGTTCACCACTTATAATAAAGCTGATGCGTAATCACATCAAACTTATTGCAGCTGCACTGTTATTGTGCAGCTGTTATGCTTTTAGCTATAAAAAAACATCTGAGCCTCCTACGGGAGTTGCTTATTACCATTTTTTTCATATCCGAGATACCACTAATATTGGTGTATTATGGGAAGAGGACTTTGTGATGCCTTTTAATGGAAAACAAAGCGTTTATGCCAGTGCGACAAAAATAAGCCAAGACTCCATTCAGATGGCTAAGTTGGAAGCCGCTATGCAATCTGGTAGCAATACCATAAATCTAGGCGTATTACGACAAACGACCAGCGATAAACTTTACCTAAACGAAGAACAAGGCGCATTGTTTATCAACAAGAACTTTAACCAAAGCAACTACCTGATAAAAGAAGCTTTAGAAAAAATAAATTGGGAAATTGAACCGGAAACCAAAGAAATACTGGGTTACACCTGTCAAAAAGCGCAGGGTATCTGCAAAGGCAGAAAATATACCGCCTGGTTCACGACCGATATCCCTGTAAGTTTTGGACCATGGAAATTGCATGGTTTACCGGGTCTAATTTTGGAAGCGTATGATATAACTCATCAAATAAAATTCACGTGCACAAAAGTGGTTACACATGGCAGTGTCCCGACGTCTATAGCATTGGAGTTACCAACAGATGCTACAACAACCACCGCCTCTGCTTATGATAAAATGGTGAAAGCGAGCAATGATGGTATGAGTATGGATATGATGAATGCGGGTGGTGTAACTGTGGATAACGTTGTTATAGACAGAAGCGTACCTGGCGCCAAACGCAAAAAATTCATCGTGAATTTTCCTTTGGAGTTAACGAAATAATCTTTGTGCAAAAAATATCGGTTTTACTTCTCCTTTTAACATGCTCTACTGATCTACTTTTTGCTCAAAGTACTACAAGGATACATGGCATCGTAAAGGATAGTATTGGCGAGGTTCTTGAATCTGCCTCTGTAACTGTCATCGATCAAAATGGCGCTGGGATTTCTTTTGCGAAAACAGATCGTAAGGGTTTTTTTGATATGTTATTTCAGCGCAGTGAAGAACATTTCTCTTTAAAAATCACGTATATTGGGTATCAGCAGCTTGTAGTCCCACTTTCAGCAATCTCGCATTATCCGTACGTCGCCATACTAAAAAGAACCCACAATCAATTATCAGAAATCACGGTAAAATCAAACAATAAAATATCGCTTTCCAGTGATACTGTAAACTATAATGTCAGCGCTTTGAAGGATCAAAACGACCGAGTAATTGCCGATTTGATAGCCAGACTGCCCGGTATCCAGATAGATGACAATGGTGCCATTAGTTACAATGGCAAACGGATTAGCACGGTATATATTGACGGGGATAATCTTTTGGACGGGAAGTATAGAACTGCCACCAATAACGTGCCCGTCGATGCTGTAGAGCAGGTTCAGGTGATAGAAAGAGATCAACCCATCAAAGCGCTGAATGGTTATACGGTAGCCAGTAATGTTGCGCTAAATCTAAAAATTACCGAACATGCTAGAACAGTTACGATTAACACCGGCGCTCTAGGTCTGGGCAACAAAGCCTATACCGGAGAATTGAATAATCTTATTTTAAAAAAGGGCATTAAGAGTGTAAACAATATAAAAGCAAACAACATAGGTCAGAATCTACAGGCAGAACAAGCCGCTATCGGCGTATCTTACAGCAGCAGTGAAATTGGTTTAAAAACGCCAACACCCTACCTTACGATGATGAGCGGGGTGACGCCCACTTTGAACGAGAAGTACCACCTCATCAATAATGATAACGCCGGGAATGTCAATGCACTTTATAAACTTAAATCTGATTGGGCATTACGCTTAAATATGGCTGTTCTGGAGTTAAGACGAAAGTACAATTACAGCAATTCGGTCAATTACTTTTTGCCGAATGCCGATACTGTTCGCTACCACGAGATACAACATACCACGGAAAGATTAAGCCAATGGCAAATCGGTGCGCAAATCGAAAAAAACAGCAATTCGGTATATTTGAAATCCAACACGAAACTAGATCTTCCGAACTGGTATAGAAGTGGTGGCACCAATCAAAATAACTTAGCATTTAAACAGATACAGCCGACAAATCAACTATCCCTGAGTAATGAAACCAATCTTACCAAGGCAATGGGGGTAGATCAGGTGTTACAGTACAACTCGGTGTTGCAGTTTTATAAAACGAATGAAAATCTTAAGATTTCTCCGGGAATCCAACAGGAAATCGTGAATGACAGCATAGATTATATGCTGCTAGATCAGCAAGTCAGTACAAAAAATCTGTTTGTGAATCAATCTGCTACCTATAAAACGAAATTTGCTCGCTTTGTCCTTTCTACATCGCTGGGCATAAATTATGAGCACAATACCCTCCTTACGGATTTACACAAAACCGATAGTTTAAACAGTAGCAGCACAGTAGGTACAGACTTTAGAAATAATGTAGTATTCAAAAACATGGGCCTTTTTGGAAAAGCTGCACTAATTTACCTACTTAAAAAGGGTTCGTTGAGTTTGGAAGCTTCTCCAAGCTACAATTTTATTAATTTCAATGCTGCAGATGCGGAACAAAACACATTTTTTCGGTTCAATCCTGCGTTAGACTACCGTAACAGAATTGGAAAGTATAGTGAACTGGATTTTAGATACAGCCAACAAAGTATCTTCGGGGAAATCGACGATATTTATACGGGAACCATACTAACAAATTACAGACAGTTTAGCACAAACAATACGCCTTTGCCCCAAACAGATCTACACAGTATCTGGGCTAGATTTGCTTATCGTAAACCTATAAGTATGTTGTTTTACGCTGTTTCCTTAAATTACGATAGATCTAGCCAGAACTTTATAAATTCCTATATTATTGACGCTGGTGTAACCAAAACTATTGCTATAGATTATCAAAATGCTACCGACAAATACGCTTTTAGTGGAAATATTTCGAAATATATTTTTTGGATTGGTGCTAATATTTCGGCAGGTGCAAATATAGGGTTGCAGAAAGGAAACAGCCTGTACAACAACGAAATTGCTAATTTCCATGCTTACCATGTAAATATTTCGCTTACCGCTAGAAAAAAAATATGGTCTAAAATAACGGTATCACTTACCGGAGATCTCGGTGGGCTTACACATGAACAAAGCACATCTCAAGATCTGGTGATAAGGAATATATCCAAATTAAACAAAGTAAAAGCCGAGTTTCAGCACAACTTAAGCGATCAAATAGCGTACACAATTGTTAATAATTTTACTTCGTATAAGCAGGCATCGACACAGCCGGTAAAGAATAACTTCTTGGATCTAAATCTAAAATACAGCCCTATCAAGTGGAAAAGCTTTTTTGAGCTTCAGTGCATAAATTTGATCAATCAGAAGCTGTATCAACATATCCATGCAGATGCTAATCAACTGTCGATATTTCAACTACCTCTCCGATCACGCACACTCTTGTTAAAGTACTCGTTTACTTTTTAAGATCGAAATAGTGGAGATGTGATATTGCTGTCTCCTATTTTTGTATCAAACAAACGGAGGAAATAGCTTAAAGCGTCGCACAAAATGGATCATTAAAAATTAAGCAACAGATGAGTCTCGCTTCAAAAGCGTCGAATTAAACTTTTGTTGTAAACACAAAAAGTTGTTGAAGGCGCGCTTTCCCTAAATCATCTCAATCAACAAAATATCAACCCATCGCCGAACTTCCGCTTGACCAGTTTTTCAGCACGGACCTTACATTATCTTATTCGGAAGGTTTACTTTCGGATAGGTCGTATAACCATCTTCGCCCCCGCCGTAATACGTACTCCGATCAGCTGTTGCAAGCGGAAGATCGTAGTTAAAGCGTTCCACTAAATCCGGATTGGCAATAAAAGGCTCACCAAAAGAAACCAGATCCGCCGCCCCCTTATGTAAAATCTCGCTAGCCGTGGTCTTGGAAAATCCCAAATTAGCCATCAACCTTCCCGCATAATGAGCACGGAAATGAGCAAAATAGTCCTCCTGTAGCTCGGCTACCGGCGAGCCGCTAAGATCTTCCGAAGGACCAACGATATGCACATAGGCCAAATTATAATCGTTCAATCTCCGCAAGATATATTTAAACAACGGAATGGTTTCTTCGTCGGGCTTTACGATTCCGACATGACTAAGCATCACTGGGGTAAATTTTATCGCCACCCGCGTGCTATCCCAAACCTCCATGATGCTGTCTAGTATGTCAAACACAATACGTGCACGCTTTTCGATGCTTCCGCCGTAAAGATCAGTGCGCCTGTTGGCAGCCATACTCAAAAACTGCGGGATAAGCATTCCTGCCTGCGCATGAATCTCCACGCCATCAAAACCAGCATCCCTGGCATGTCGTGCAGCCTGCTTATAATCTTGGATTGTATCTTTTATCTCTGCTACAGACATTGCTCTTGGCACAGGAGACGCTTTGAAGCCATCGGGCGTAAAAGATTGCGTTTGCAAATCAATGGCAGAAGGCCCAACAGGGAGTTCGCCATGGAGCAGGTCCGGATGGGAAGCACCGCCAATATGCCCTAACTGCGAAAAGATCAGTCCGCCTTTTTCATGAACGGCACTCGTTACCAATTTCCATCCTTCCACCTGTTCTACCGTGTAAATACCCGGCACATTTATAAACCCGATAGATTGCGCATTTACCCAGGTGCCTTCTGCTAAAATCAATCCGGCGGACGCACGCTGCGCATAATATTCAGCCATTAACGGTGTAGGAATTAATCCAGGGTTATTCGCGCGGGCCCGGGTCAGTGATGCCATTACTACCCTATTTTTCAATGTTAGCTCTCCCAATTTGTATTCTTCCAGGAGTAATTGCTTATTTGGATCTGTTGCGTTCATTTATTCCGTTTTTTATGGCAACAAATCTCCATCATTCACATCCAGCTATCAATATGGGCGAAACGAATAGCATGGGGATAAATTTATCCCTATGCGCAATTGGTAGTACCTTTCGTTTCTCTTATTTTAAAATAGCTATTTTTGTAAAAAGAGTTGGTATGTACGAAAGAAAGATTCCTTTGACCATTGATTGCGGTCTGCACCTCACCAAAGAAGTATTAAACGGAAAATGGAAACCAGCCCTGTTGAATGCCATTTCCATGGAAGTCAAGCGACCGAGTGCGATGCTACGTCTACTGCCGGAGGCTACCCGCCGCGTGCTGGCCGTGCAGTTAAATGAAATGGAAGCGCATGGGCTTATCAGCAAGAAAATCTATCCACAGCTACCTCCTAAAGTCGAATATTCGTTGACCAATCTGGGATGGTCGCTGATGCCCATCATTGATGCTATGAATATGTGGGGCGATCAGAACCGCTCGTTTTTAGAAAAGGTAATTAGGCAAGACCCCAAGATTAGGGAAACCTCCAAATCTGCCTGCGAATTACATCGAATGCTACATCTACAGAAAAAAGCATAACATATCTACGCAATGCTCAATAGACCATACAGTACAAACACCGTCCAAGTTAAGTAGTATGTATAACGCAAGAACGTATAATTTTCGCTACGCTCACTTTATGAATGATATTATTATTACCACCTCTACACCGGTGAGTTTATTGATAACGCAATGAAATAAAATGAGTTTTTAGGATGGCCAACCGAAATGGCTGGCGTCTGATAAGAAAAAGTAAAGACAGCCATGAATTTTGGTCAAAAGAAGGTGTTGGCGTCATTATTCCAAACTATGGTGTTACGCAAATGCCCACTGGCCTTTAAAGCGCGTTGAAAAAGGAAATGGGGTTAGAGGAAATATCCAATCTGTAGAACAAACCGACATAAAGAAGCGACAGTTAGGAAACAGGTAAACGTATTAATTGAAAGAAACGAGTATGGATTTCACGCACATTCCACCAATGTACCGGCTATTAATGGATTTGGTGAAATACGCAGACCAAATAGTTGCAAGATTAATTAAAAAAATTGTTGCTGAATAGATCATGTACAATTTACTGCTTTCTATTTCTATTGATCGTCATTTCCCTGTGCTTTTCACCCCACTTGCACATTGATATAATCACACCTGACAATGTATAGCTGTATTCTGTTAGCGAATACTCGACAGTGACGGGCTTAGTTTCTAAAACCGTACGGCAGACTAAGCCATTTAATTCAAGTTCATGCAATTCCTTAGATAAAATTCTTGGAGTTATTCCTGCTGTTCTCGATAACTCATTGAACCTCATTTTACCCGCACTAAGTATGAATAGCAGTACTAATTTCCACTTTCCGCCGACGATATCAAGCGTATCCTGAATAGTGAATCGAGCATGTGTAACATTTATATCTTTTGACCGCATTAGAGTTTCCTCGCTGTAGTATTCTTTTTGTAACTATTGATAGTTATGTATTTAGCGACAAATATATAACATAACTGTTAATTTTGACTATGGAGATTTTATTAAAAAGGAACAAATTTAATAGCTACAAAACATGATGGAAAATAAAAAAAATGAAAAAGCGACAGTGTTAATTATCGGTGCTACGGGTCGTATTGGATCGTATATCGTTAAAGAACTTGATGCTGATAGTGAGGGAATAAACGTTCGATTATCCTCTACAAAACAGTCAGTAGTCGATGCCTGGGTACAAGAAGAACGTGAAGCTGTAGTGCTAGATCTTAATATGCCTGAAACTTTTCCCGCTGCTTTACATGCGGTGCAACGTATTTTTTTATTAACAGGCTATACGCTTGACATGCTTCATCAAAGCAAAGCCTTAGTCGATGCAGCTG